>Ga0326727_10002754_pt1 | contig 58604 bp, 43 predicted proteins | sample MB2enrmetagenome_FD_207643 | JGI IMG/M metagenome (GOLD analysis project Ga0326727, IMG submission 207643) | Lab enriched peat soil microbial communities from McLean, Ithaca, NY, United States - MB29MY | ecosystem: Environmental > Terrestrial > Soil > Wetlands > Peat | place: USA: New York... | reverse complement strand
ACCGGGCTGGCATCACCAAATCCGAAATCGCCCGCCGCCTGAACATCGGTCGGACCTCGGTACGCCGGATTTTGGCCTGACCTATTTCCCAGAGAAATACGGTGCGCAGCCTTCCCGAAAGCTCACAGTTCCGTTACGCGGCTCCGCAGCCGCCGCGCCTGCTTCAGCTCGATTCCGCAGCACTCTGGTTCTCGGCGAGCGGCGAATTATCGAAGGCCGTAGTCCCTGCTGATCGCCGCAAAGTAGAGGCGACCGATGTTCGACAGGCCCTGTCCGGACTGGGATCCCAGGCCCGCTATAACCAACTTCGCCAGCAAATCATGACACTCACGGAGTGTTCGAAACGCACCGCGCAAATGGCCATCGCTGAAGCCTGTCGAAAAGGTTGCATCGCCCAGGCTGATGGCCAATACCGTTTGGCGGATTAGTCCGGATTGCTGGCATCGATATCCGCGAGGGGTCGCGCCCGAGCGGATGCCCAAGGCCGATGCGACGGAGCTGGCTCCGAAGAAAATCGGCTACGAACCTCCGGCATGGCGACGCTGTGCCGGAGGATCATTCTTCCCCCCGCAGCTTCTCTTCTATCTCGCGGATCAAACGCGCTCTCCCCGAAGAGTATTAAACAAAAGCCCCATTTTCTTTGGTGAAGCTCCCGAGCGGAGGCCTTGGGCAACAAAACGCGAAGATCGCCCGGCTGCCTTTGCCGGGCGCTCCTCCTTGAGGTTTTGACCGCCTGACACCGGGATACTTCCCGTGCCTACACAGGCGAGTATCCTATCCCAACCCAAGGCTGTCCCCACCGACGACAGGGCCTGCTCAGCCGCCGCGAATCTGAGAAACCTGCTGGAAAACATCGTGAGGATGTCGGGGGAGGAGATCGTGACGCATTACACCATACGCGAAACCCCCCTGACGACTTGCTCCGGTGTTCAAGGACCTTCTGCTTGTGGCCAGTTCGCACATCCCATAGTTCCACCGCTTTATCACGAGCGACCGCAACTATGCGACGGTCGGGAGAGACAGCCATAGCTACACCGGACGCCCCAAGGAGCTGCTTCTCATCGGTGTCCGGGTTCCATAGTTGTACTCCGCCACCTTCTGCGATCACGCTACCATCGGCACAAAAAACAATTGAATCTACTCTGTTTGTGCAATCAGTCAGGGTCTTGTAATCGAGCCAGACCTTATCTGCAACCGGCTCTTCAACGACCCGGAGACCGCGGCGCACTAGTTCCTGACCAGCCAGTGCTTGAAGTCGCGAACAGTCGACTTCGATTCGCAAGCCCTGTCCAGTTGAAAAATTCCAGCCACCAATCACATCTTTTTGAACATCTTTCAGGTCAGCAAGCGACGTAATATCGTCGGCAGAAAGCAGGTGAGGCCCGGCCTCGACCAAAACCGTAAGAACTTCAATGGCTTCACTGGCGGTCGCGGGGTCACTGCGTGCCCGACTAACAAGGTCTTTTACGTCTGCGGGTTCCCAGCGCTTCGGCGTCTTCGCCAAAGCTCTCGCCGCCGCATTGCGAACCCAAGTGTCTGAATCCTTCAGGCCCTTCTCCAAGAAAGGAATTACACTAATATCACCGAAGTCGCCAAGTACCTGCGCGGCCATCCGGCGGATAAGAGCTTCACGCTCTCGGTCGGAGTCGGGGTGTCGATGATCCACAGGAACCGGGTTACAAAGTACTGCTGCTAGGGCCGGAATCGCCTTCTTGTCGCCGATCTTTCCAAGTGCAACGACAACGTCTTGACGAACCGCCCAATTAAGGTCGCGATCGTGCAACGCCGCAGCTAGTGGTTCCACCGCGGCTCCGCCCAGGCCCACCGCCTCAGCCATCGCTTCGCTCTTTTGGTCCTCGGGAGAGGGATGTTTCAATGCCAACAGCCTTAGCGTCTTGGGGCGTAGCCAACGGAACCAAGTCTTCATGCAACCTCCCGTATCATCGCTTCCGAGTATAATAGGAGATTCGCTTGATAACGCCGACCAATGAAATGAGCGCCAAGAACCCGCCGAGAATCCACCACAGCCAACGCCAAATTCCAGGCTCGCAGAACTCGTAGCCAACGCCTATAAAAGCGGCACCCGCTAGCAGGAAAAAAAGCATCATTCCCCATCTTGTGTGGCCGCAGAACGGGCAAACCATTTCGCCTTTCGGAATCATCTGCCCGCATCCCATACAGGGCTCGCTTTTCACCTCTTCTGCTCGAGCCGCCGACGCTGCCGTCCCAATGTCACTTTTGCCGGAAGACTTACGGGTCCCCAAACAATCATCCACGGAGTCAAAGACGCTTCCACGGTTCAGAGTGCGAAACGCTGCATCGTAAGCGGTGTTCTCGAAAGTCAAAACCACACACCCTTTCTCGATGCCCCAGCTCAGAAAGGACGTGGCGGCTCCCTCGGTGGGCCTTTCGAGATCCCGAACGACGAAGCGAGGGAGCAACCGCTTGCATGACGCACAGATTGGCACGCTGTAATGATGGACCCCTCCCGTGAAAGACGCCAGAAACCCGCCTAGACCGCCTGCGATCCCACCACCGATTATCACCCCGGCTGCGGTATAACCGACCTTTTGCGCCGTGGTCGACGCGCCCTTGACGCTCAAGGTCACAACCCGCGTCGGACTCTGAGAGAAGCACTTAACGCAGTACTTCGGCCACTGGACGCCTCCAGTCGGACGAAATACCAGCGGGGTCGGGCCTTTGCTGCCGCTATCGGAAGTAGTCGCCATGGCGGCCAGTTCAGCAAAGGACCGGCTTTCCGCTGCAAGCGTCGTATGGCTCCGCGCGCTTGGTGCGAGAACCCAGCCTGAAGTGCCGTCCCTAATAGTTACTCGAATCCATTCGCGCCCTTCGAACACGTAGGTCTCGCCGAGCTCGACCTCCTCACCTTTGGCAATTCGAGCCAACACATTTGAGTCCAGTTTTCGGTCGGTGAAGACTTGGAGCGTGTCGTCTGTGGCTGCAACAGTCTTGGGCACATTCACCTCCTGGTCCAGAACTCTATTTAAGCCAGGATTTCCCTTTTTAGCCTCCGGGCCAGCACCGATTGTACTCCAAACCGGTTCTATTGGAGCCGTTTTTCTCATTTCTTCCCCCCGGGGCGACTCCTGCAGCCCACAAAGGGGCCACCCCTGGCTCCTCCGGTTGCGCAAAAGCCTGGAAGTGCCTCATTTCAAGCGGTTTCTCAGACACCTGTCCGTCTCCTCCCCCTTCGCTTGGCTTGTTTCCCTTGCCGCGGCCTATCCAGTGGGCACCGCCAGCGCCGCGATCCGGCTCACCATGCTCACGAACAGCCGCCGTGTCAGGTGGCTCTCCGCCAGAAGCAGCCAATAATGCCGGGCGTGCTTGACCAGCCTGCCCCCGGTCTTCACCAACCGTTGCTGTAAACTCGTCAGCGACCAGTTCTCGATCCGCTTCGGCAGCACCAACCGCCGCCACAAGTTCCCCAGGTTGTAGGCCATCACGCTTAACCACAGCCGCACTTCGTTGGACCGAAACCGGTGGCAACTCAGTCGCGTCATCTTCACAGCCTGCTTGCCTTCTCTGATCCATTGTTCCGCCGTTCCCCGCTTGTTATAGAACCGCACCACCGCCCGGCTGCCGGTCTCCAGGTTGGTCACGATGAATCCTACACGAGGGAACAATTCTCCGAAATGAAACTCCACCTTCGCCACCACCCGCCGCGCTGTCTTCCAACTCGCCGCTTGGTAGAGAAAACCCTTGTACCAGACCACCGGCTTGTGGCTCGGGCGTCCCACCGGGCGCGTCAGCAATTCCGCGATATCTCGCTCCAGATTCTCGTTGGCCGGAATTCGGATGGCATACTTCACGCCCCGCTCTTCCAGAGCTTCATAGATCTCCGGCTTGGCGAAAGCCGCGTCGGCCCGAAACACGACTTCCTTGCCCAGCTTCTGTTGCCGCTCGATCTCCGGCAGCAGCAGTTCTTCCCAGTCGTCGGCGCTGTGGACGTTTCCGGGCCGCAGTTTTGCCGCCAGGCAGTCGCCTTCCCGATTGAATAGCAGCAGCGGGTGGTAGCAGGTGGATTCAAAGTGGCCGTTGTAGGCGCTCTGCTCCTGCTGGCCGTACACCGGAATCTCGGTCGAGTCCATATCCAGCACGACGCGCTGCGAGGAATCGAGGGCTTCCGCCTTACCGATCAGTTCACGGTTGATTCGGGCCAAGCTACGGAAGTTCTCCTCCTCCGCCAGCATCTCGGTCTCAAAAGTTTGCAAGCGCGAAGTCAGCGCCGCCCCACGCGCCCAAATCTTCTCGGAACCGATCAGGCGGAATGTCGGATCTTGCGAAAGTCGCTCGGCGTCGTTGACATCCTCATAGCCCGCGATGCGGCTGTAGACGGACTGGCGCAATAGGTCCGCCAGCGGAAGTTGCGCGTTCTTCCCTTTCCGTGAGTCGGTCAGGTGCTGGGCGATGAGTTCTCCGAAGCCCAAACGTTCGTCCAACTCGCGCACCAGGATGAGGCCTCCGTCCGAGGTGACGCGCGATCCCTGGAAATCGATCTTGAGCGAAGCGTTGAACGAGAGCTGGAATGGTTGATTTTGTTTCTCACCCATTGAGTGTTGACCTCCGGAACGTCTTCATCACGTTGAAACCCGCATGAATAAAGGCGTCGAGAGCCAGCAAGAAGTTATCACGAACGTTTCAAAACGGAAATGCAGCATAATACCAGGGGACAGATCCATGTTGACGAGAAGTCCATGTCGGACTTTGGCGCGCGGCGGACCTGGACCAACGATTGAAGCTCGCTGATCGCCTTCTGTTTAGGAAAGTTCGTGACCGGCATCCAGCCCGGACGCTCTGCTGCTGATGTCCACCGACACCGTAGGTCAGCGCATAGCTCTACGTCCAGGGAACCGTCCGAACTCCAAACCACGAAGAGGGGCAAGATTCTCGGAAGTTCCGAGGCAGCCATAGTGAGTTGTGCTTCCAGTCTGCTTCTCGACAGGGCGAGGGCAAAGATTCTCGGAATTTCCCGCGGCCTAAAGGCGCAGGTGAACAAATTCTGGCAGAACCGCGAACGGCCGCGCAGCGGGTGGCAGCCTTTCTCCTAAGTGTACGATGCGCTCAGGCGTTCCGTTGCCGAGGAACTCAGCCGCTTGAGCCAGATGGTTGACGCGCAGCGGGTTGAGACCCATCAGGCGGCTGCATACGAAATCGGCGGCGACGGGATCGTCGGCCAACACGATCCGCCCGAGATCGCGCGGAGAGCCATGCAGCGGCCCGTTGCCTTCCATGCCAATGATCCCGTCGGCAATGACGAAATGCGCCGGAACCGCGGCATTGATATCGAGGATGCTTCGATCGATGCCTTTCCAGTGCAGCAGGTTTTTCGGCCAGCCATAGGCAACGCCCGGCATCACGCCGAACAGGTTCTTCATGCTCAGCGTGACCCCCGCCCAGTGGTGCGTTTTCAACTTCGGCATGGAAACGACAAAATCGCTCGTCAAGATCGTCCGCGAGAGCCACAGGCAATCGAGGCCGGTGAAGGGAGTTTCCAGCGGCACTTTCCGAATCTCATCGCGGTTCAAATCCACGAACCGGATGCGCCTCTCGCGAAGTTCCGCTTCCAATCCGCCCTCGGCGAGAACGAGCACCGTATCCCGCTGGTGGCCCGGTCCTTCACCGACGAGGACGGTTTTCGCTCCTAGGGCGAGGAAAGCGCTCGCTGCGGCTCCCACCAGCCGAGGGTTCGTGTTCACTTCAGCGCCTGGGATGTACTCCACCAGGTTCGGCTTCAGCAGTACGGTCTTGCCGCGGAGGTTCAGAGTGAACAAACGGAGGCCTTCGATCAGCGAGCGGTCCAGCGGGCCGTCGTAGGAATCTTCATGAAGAATCGCAACGCGGGATCGTGGTTTGCGGCGGTCGTTGACCAGGCCGACCGAGAGCATTCGCCGTACGGCCAAAGCCCCGCTGCCTGCCAGAAAGGCACCGTCAAACATTCTCCGGCTCACGGGCGTGTTCACTCGTTCACCTCGAAGGGGTTGTCGGTCGGGCCAACTCCAAGCGCTAGAGCTGCCAGCGCTATCGTGGACGTGTCCTGGATGACTTGGGGGTCAACGACCAGTGCGGCGAGGCGGTCGCGCGCAGCGGCCAGGGCCGGTATGATGTCCGACCTCATTTCCCGGAAGATGGTGATGGCGAGAATAAGCCATGCCAGGCTGTAGGCGGACGGGCATTGAATGCAATCCAGAAGCCAGGTCAAGGAGTTGCGTACGATCGGCTGGTGATACTGGGGTCGGAGTGCAGCCAGTGCGATTGCCGTAGCATCAATGTGCGGGCGCAATGGAACGCCGTACACGAGAGCGTTACCCGCGTTCCACCCGCCTCCCGCGCAGGCACGATCAAGGAGCATTTCTGTTCCGAGCCGCAACCTATTGTCGAGTTCGCTGCCGCCGGCCAGTCCCCGCCTCCTTGCGCGTTCCAAGGTGATTAACACCATCGACGTTGGCACCACCCAACTCACGGTGCCGGGCACCCAGGGCCATCCGTACTTGGTCGGGTCGAATCGAACCTGCCGATCCGTATATCGGAACTTCAGTCGGACGAGCCACGAGGCCTCCAGTGGACGGCATTGAACCAGCGCATCCAGGGAAGCGGCGAGCGTCGCCGGGTTTGCTTGCAGATACATCAGTGTGTTACCTGCTAGCGCAGTCGCCCAGATGTTTTCGTCCGCCCCTTCGGCTGACGGCCAGGTCCCATCCAACCGCTGTCGCGCCAACAGTGGTGTAACGTCATATCTCGTTGCGGATGAGCCCGAAGGCGACGAGAAAAGGGCAAGTAGCGCCAGTGCAGTCGGTTCCGTGCAGAACTGCGTGCCGTAATGGCTCCATCCACGAGCGTTCAGCAGCCGACGATGAAAAAGTTCGTCCAGCAGTCGGCTGTGCAAGAACCGCTGTCTCTCAAGCCCGGCGAATGAGGGGTTCATGATTTCGCGCGCCTAGCGCTCCGCAAACATGGACGTCGCTCACTGCGTTGTACCTTGGAACCTGTGCCGCGCCAAAAGCAAGACCCAAAAGTCCAAATCCCCTGTTCAAGGCATCATCCTTGTCAATCCACATGCCTGTGTGCCGTCGCGGCACCAACCGGAAAGCTTGAGCGGGGTTTTGGCGAGTTACGGAGCCTGCCGTAGTGGCCTGTAGGGCGGACAAACCAGAGAGTCTATGAGCTCAGAAATAATGCATCAGATTGTCGAGATCATCGAAGCCGAAGTGAGGTCGAGGCCCTCAGCGATTGAATTTGAGATGGCCTATCAGGCCCGAGTCGCGATTGAGCGTATAAGATTTGCGATCAGGCACGCGGAGCAGTTCTCCAAGCCCTGCGACCAGATGCGCGAGGTGGGGCTGCAGCTCTTGGACGCGTTGGATCGCCTTGAGAGCGTCGAGAGGCGATTCCAGGTCCGGTCTCAGACATCTCGTGATAACGGGAACGGACATCGAGGTTTGGCCGAGCAAACGAGCTGAGCAAGGTTCCGCCCGATCCTAAGGTTCTGCGCTCGCCGGACAGGTCAGAGCCCCCTGGTCTAGTGACGCAGAGGAGAAGAGGTTCGGGCGCGCGGCAAGTTTTCTGAAGTGGGTATGACATGAGCGCTGCAAGCCAGGCATTCGTTCATCGAGAGATCATGGATATCAAGACCGCAGCCACCTACCTTGGTGTCTCGCGGTCACATCTATCGCATATTCTCGCCGGAAAAGTGTCCGGCGTCCCCGCTATCCCCCACGTTCGCGCCGGCCGGCGAGCGCTGATCCGCCGGACCGTGATCGATCAGTGGATTTCGGAACGGGAGCAGGGCCCAGCACCGAAGGGCGTAGCCCAATGATACGATCGAATCACCCCGAATCAACGCCTGCGTTTCAACAGGAGATTTCATGAGACGCAGGAGATTTCAGAAAGGCAGCTTGCAGCTTCGCAAGCACGGAAACAGGAGAGTATGGGTGGTTCTATACTACGATGCAAAAGGCGAACGCCGATATCACACGCTCGGCTTGGCTTCCGAGATGAAGAAGGGCGAGGCCGACGAGAAACGCCAAGAGTACATGCGGGAGATCAACGGCAGTGACCGGACCATGGGGCCGACCCGCCCGCCGACAATTCAGGAATTCATCGATCAGGTCTATTTGCCCTTCTACCGGGGCAAATGGAAGGAATCAACGGCTAGCACCACGGAAAACCGGATCAGCCATCACATCGGAAAAAAGATCGGAGGGCAGCGCCTTGAGGATTTGACGCTTGCACGGCTCCAACAGTTCCTGGAGCAAAAGGCTGCGTCCGGCCTGTCATTCAGCGTTGTGGATCACCTCCGATGGGACCTCACTTCGATATTCGAATTGGCGGTCTCCGAAAAGGTGATCTCGGTAAATCCTACTCCAGCGCTCTACACCCCTAGCTCGGCCAAGCGTGTTATAGGCCAGGCAATGTCGGGTGAACAGGTCGAACAGGCCCTGGACGCCCTGGAGCATCGCGAGAAGGTGATTCTGCAACTTGCCGTGTTCGCTGGCATGCGCCCGGGTGAACTGCTCGCGATTCAGCGGCAGCACGTTACTTCGGCGGCTTCAATCATCGAGATCCGCAGACGAGTGTACAGGGGCAAGTTCGCTGATCCCAAGAATGGTATGGTCCGTACGATCGCCGTCCCCCCGAGGACCGCTTCGTTGCTGCGCGACTGGATGGAGTCGGTCGTGGACCGAGACCCTGAAGCCCACGTGTTCGCGGGAGAAACGGGGCAGCCGCTTTGGAGATCCTCACTTCTTGAAGACCACATCAAAGCCAAGTTGGAGCCGATCGGCCTTGGCTGGGTGAACTTCCAAGTCTTAAGGCGGACGCACGCCAGCCTCGGCCACAAAGCCAAGGTGGACCCGAAGGTGGCCGCAGACCAGCGCGGGCATGGAATCGGAGTGGCTCTCGATGTCTACACGAAATCGAGCATCGAAGAACGGGCGGCGGCGGTGAAACAACTGGAGGACGCTGTCCTCACGAAAGTTGTCCAGATGCCAAAGAGGTCTGCGTGATGCTTAATGGAGGGCTATGGAGGGTGTGTTTTTCGAATGTTCGTAAGTTGTTGATTTTGGAGCGGGAGACCGGATTCGAACCGGCGACGTCCAGCTTGGGAAGCTGGCATTCTACCACTGAATTACTCCCGCTCTTCGGCTATTCCTGCACTTAACTCATTTCCGAACCGCCCACGTTCCTGAGGCCATCTCTATCCAGCCCAGTACTGTCTATTCAATACCCACCGTTCGGACTCAAAAACAGACAGTAAAACAGTAAAATTGACAGTACACCAGCCTGAGAATCCCGCTTTTTCCGGTTTCCCATGGCTTGAGGTAGCATGCCCGCAGTATACCATTACTGTCTGTCGTGCTGTCTACCTCCGAGCGGCCCATTTCCGAACTCCGGAACTTCTCCTACGTCGGCAACTTGCTGACGTCCCATCCGCCGCCCAGCGCCTTGATCAGCAGCACCGTGGCGTCCATGCGCCTGCGCAGTAAGTCCACCTCGACGCGTTCGTTCGCCAGAGCGATGCTCTGAGCGGTCACAACTTCCAGGTACGTCACCAGGCCCCCGGTGTAACGGCTCATCGAGAGTTCCAGCGAGCGCCCCGCGGCCTGAACCGCCACCCGCTGCGTCTCCACTTCCTGCTCCAGCGTGCGCAGCGTGGAAATACTGTCTTCCACTTGCTGGAACGCCTCCAACGCCGTCTCGCGGTAGTTGGCGACCGTCGAGTCGTAGCTCGCTTCGGCGGCTCCCTGCGCCGCGCGCCGGCGCCCGGCGTCGAACAGGGTTTCGAGGGCATTCGGGCCCAGCGCCCAGAAACGGCTCGGCCAGGTGAACCAATTGACGAACGAGTCACCTTGCAGGCCACCCCCGACGGTGATCAACAGGGTAGGGAAGAAGGCCGCATGCGCGATTCCAATCTGTTCATTGGCTTCCGCCATGCGCCGCTCCGCCGCTGCGACGTCGGGACGCCGTTCCAGCAATTGCGAGGGGATTCCGGTCGGAATCACCGGCGGCGTCTCCGCCAGCGGCGAAACCGCCAGGGACAGCGATTCCGGCGTGCGTCCCGCCAGCACGGCGATGGCGTGCTCGAACTGTTTCCGCGCCACCCCCACGTCCACGTCCTGCGCCCTGGTGGTTTCCAGTTGTGTTCGCGCCTGCGCCACTTCCGCGCCGGACGCCAGACCGCCGGAAAACTGGTTCTGCGTCAGGTCGAGGGCTTTCTGGTACTCCACCAGCGTCCGGTCCAGCAATTGCTTCTGCGCGTCCAGACTGCGCAGCTCGAAGTAGTCGACGGCCATCTCGGCGTGCAGGCTCAACCGGACGGTTTCCAGGTCGGCGGCCGTGGCCTGCACTTCTTCGCGAGCCGCGGCAATCGAGCGGCGGATACGTCCCCACGCGTCTAGTTCGTAGGAAAGATCGAACGGCACCACCAGATTGCCGTATTCCTGGATGACCGCCGGGCTGTCCCATTCGTTCCGGGAGACGCGGTTGGTGGTGATGGACGGGACCGTCGAGACGTTCGGGTAAAGCGCAGAGCGGCTCTCCGCCACCAGCATGCGCGCTTCCCGGAAGCGGGCTTCCGCCGCTTTCAGCGTCTGGTTAGAGACGTCCACCTGCGTCTCCAGGTCGTCCAGTTCGGCGCTGCCGAAGATGCGCCACCAGTCCTGGTGCAGGCTCCCGTCGGCGGGCTGCGCCTGCTTCCAGCCATTCGATTCCTTGTACTCCCCGGGCAGTTGCCCCTTGTCGGCGGGCGCCGTGAGCACCGCGGGGCGCGTGTACCTCGGGCCCACCGTGCACCCCGCCAGTCCCACTACCGACGCCAGCCATGCGGCTGCCAGCGCGCGCCTCACTGTGCGCCCTTTCCCGGCTGCAATTCCGTTACGCGCACCGGTGTTCCCGAGGTCAGCGAATCGGAAGGGTTCTCGATCACCAGGTCCGCCGCGCTCACACCCGAAGCCAGTTCCACCGTGTTGCCAAAATCGCGGCCCATAGTGACAGGTACCAGCACCGCTCGGCCGTTGCGAATCACCGCCACCTGCAATCCCGCCGACCGGAAGATCAGCGCGTTGACCGGCAGGATCACCGCGCCGGGTTTGGACCCCAGGTGGAAGTGCACGGAAACGAACGCGCCGGGCAGCAGTTCGCCGGCGGGGTTGTCCACGTCCACCTCGGTCAGCAGCGTACGCGAAGCCGGATCGATGGCGTCGGCCGTGCGCACGATTTGGCCGGAAAAAATCCGGCCCGGAAGCTCCGTCAGGGTCAGTTCGGCCGGCTTGCCCACCGTGGCCGAGCGCGAATACACCTGCGGTACATTCACGTACACGCGCAGCCGGTCGGTCGCCGCCAGGTCGAACATCTCCTTGCCGGGGGAATTCGCGCCCGCGTCAATGAGCGCCCCGATATCGATGTTGCGCGCCGTGATCACGCCGTCGAACGGCGCGTAAACCTTCTGGAAGCGCTGCATTTCTTCCAGTCGCCGCACGTTGGACGTGGCCGAATCCACGATGGCCTTCCTGGCCTGCAGGTCGCCCACCTTGTTATCCACGTCCTGCTTGGCCACGGATTCCGTCTTGAGAAGATTCTGATAGCGATCCGCTGTTATTTGCGCCAGTCGGTGGTTGGCCTGCGCGGTGGCCAGGTCGGCGCGCGCCTGGTCCAGTTGCTGGTCGGTCTCCGGCGTCTCGATTTCCGCCAACAGTTGTCCGGCCTTCACACGTGCACCGATGTCGTAATACCATTTTTTCAGGTAGCCGTTGACGCGCGCGAAGATGGGCGTCGCCACGAACGGCTGCATGTTGCCGGGAAGCACCAGTTCCTCGGCGGCCGAGCTCGGCTGGGGATGCACGACTTCTACGGTCGGCACCGCCATGTCGAGCGTCTCCTGTTTCAAAACCGCGTCCGCCCGCACCCGCGATTGAATTCCCGAATGGATCGCTGAATAGAGTGCCGCCGCGCCGGCCACCAGGATCAACACCAGCAGCACACGCGAGAAGATGGACAGGCGCGGCGCGGCGGCCGCTGTCCGGCTGGTCTGATTAGGCTCTTTCGTTTCCTCGGTCGTCATGTTCCTTCCCTGAGACTACTCCGGGAGACCGGAACCGCCGGTCTGCGGTTGCCTGCGGCCATGCAACAGGGTGAAGACCGCCGGCACGAAAATCAGCGTAGCCACCGTAGCTACCAGCAGCCCGCCGATCACCGCCCGGCCCAGCGGAGCATTCTGCTCCCCGCCTTCTCCCATTCCCAGGGCCATCGGTATCATTCCGACGATCATGGCGAGGGCGGTCATCAGCACCGGCCGGAAGCGCGTCCCGCCGGCCGCCAGCGCGGCGCGCACCGGGTCGCCGGTCTTCTCCAGCCTCTCTTTGGCGAAAGCCACTACCAGGATGCTGTTGGCGGTGCCCACGCCCATGCACATGACGGCCCCCATCATCGCCGGGACGCTCAAGGTCGTGTGCGTAATAAAGAGCATGAGCACAATTCCCGCCAGCGCCGCTGGCAAAGCCGTAATGATGATGAACGGATCCAGCCACGACTGGAAATTGACCACGATCAGCAGGTACACCAGCAGAATGGCGAAGAGCAACCCGCCGCGCAGGCCTATGAACGACGACCGCATGGTCGCCACCTGACCGCGCAGGACCATCTCCGAACCGCGTGCCAGGTTCTTACGGTTGGCGTCCACGATACGTTCCACCTCATCCCCCACGCTCCCCAGGTCCCGCCCGTCCACCCCACCGTATACGTCTACCACCCGTTGGATGCCGTAATGGTCCACCGTGGCCATGCCGCTGCCGCGGTTGATGGAGGTCATGTCATTGAGGATCTCCGGCGTGCTCCCGTTCCGCTGGGTCAATGAAATGTTGCGCAGGTCCTGCAGCGATTCCGCCGCGTACTGCGGCGTTTGTGTCACTACGTTGTAGCTCACGCCGTTGTCCGGATTGAGCCAGAAGGTGGGCTGCGTCTGGAAGCTGCCGCTGAGGGAAATCAGCAGGCTGCCCGCCACGTCGGCCTGCGTGTATCCGCTTTGCGCCGCCTTGGTACGGTCCGTCACCACGTGCAGCTTGGGCTGGTCGAAGGACTGCTGGATGCGCAGATCGGCGATGCCTGGAATCCGCCGCAACTGGTTCATGATGCGGTCCGCCAGCTCGCGGTTGGCATCTACATTCGCGCCGATGACCTGCACGTCGATGGGCGCCGGCAGTCCGAAATTCAGGATCTGGCTGACAATATCGTCTGGCAGGAAGTAAAAGGCTGTGCCCGGAAACTCCCGCGGCAGCGCGGCGCGCAGGGCGCGCACGTATTCCCCGGTCGGACGATGGTTCGGCGACAGCGACACGAAAACGTCGGCATCCGCCGGACCGATCGGCGCGGAGTTGCTGTATATGGTGTTGATGCTGCTGTAGGGCAGGCCGATTTCGTCCAGCATGCCCACCAGCTCTTCCGGCGGAATCCGCCGCCGGATAGATTGCTCCACCAGGTCGCAGATGCGAGCCGTCTCCTCGATGCGTGTGCCCGTCTTGGCCCGCAGGTGCAGCTTGAACTGCCCGGTGTCGGAGCTGGGAAAGAAATCCTGCCCCAACCACGGATACAGCAGAAACGCCGAACAGCAGACCAGCAAAAACAGCGGCACAAACACCACGCGGCGGCGCAGCAGCACCGCCAGCAGGCCGACGTAGCCGGCGCGCACGCGGCCGAATCCGCGGTCGAAGCCCCGCTGTAGAATCACGAACGGGTTGTAGGTCCGTCCGTGCGATTTCAGCCGCAACAGGTACATCGCCAGCGTCGGCACCAGGGTCCGCGAAAGGACATAGGAGGCCAGCATGGCGAAGACCACGGCTTCGGCCAGCGGCACGAACAGGTACCGCGCCACCCCGCTCAGGAAGAACATGGGCAGGAATACGATGCAGATCGAGAGGGTCGAAACCAGCGCCGGAACTGCGATCTGCGCCGCGCCTTCCAGGATGGAGGTATGAAGCGGGTGCCCTTCCTCCATGAAACGCTCGATGTTTTCAATCGTGACGGTGGCGTCGTCCACCAGGATGCCCACCGCCAGCGCCAGCCCGCCCAGTGTCATGATGTTGATGGTCTCGTGTAGAAAGCTCAGCGTGATCACCGAGGTGAGAATCGAAAGCGGAATCGACACCGCGATGATCAGAGTGCTGCGCCAGCTTCCCAGGAAGATCAGGATCATGAGCCCCGTCAAGCCGGCGGCAATCACCGCCTCACGGATCACGCCGCTGATCGCCGCGCGCACGAAGATGGATTGATCGGCCAACGGCTGCATCTTCAACGTCGGCGGCAGCGTAGCGGCGATCGCGGGAAGCAGCTTGCGGACTCCTTCCACCACCGAGAGCGTGGAGGCGTTCCCGACCTTGAGAATCGTGAGTAACGCCGCTCGGCCTCCGTCCTGCCGGACGATATTGGTCTGCGGCGAAAAGCCGTCGCGCACGTGGGCGATGTCGCGGATAAAAATTGGCGCGCCCTTCACCACCTTGACTGGAAAATCGTTGAACTCTTCCACCTTTTTCGGGCTGGCGTTCAAATCCACGTCGTATTCGAACTGCCCGATCTTCGAGGTCCCCGCCGGAATGATGAGGTTCTGCGCGTTGACGGCGTTCACCACGTCCGCCGGCGAGAGCCCGCGGGATTGCATCGCGGTGGGGTTAAGGTCCACCACGATCTGCCGCTGCTTGCCGCCGTAAGGAAACGGGATAGCGCAGCCCGGCACGGTTACCAGCCGCGTGCGAATGAAGTTTACCCCGTAATCGAAGAGCTGCTGCTCGGAAAGCCCGCTGCCCGAAAGCCCAAGTTGCAAGATGGGAACGCTCGAAGCGTTGTATACCAGCAGGAACGGCGGGGTGATGCCCGGCGGCAGAGTCCGCAGCACCGCTTGCGAAACCGCCGTCACCTGCGCCATGGCGGAGTTGACATCGGCGGTCGGCTGGAAGAAGACTTTGATAATGGCCCTCCCGTCGATGGATTGCGACTCGATGTGCTCGATGTCGTTGACCGTGGTAGTGAGGATGCGCTCGTAGACCGAGGTGATGCGCTCCTCCATTTCCTCGGCATTCAATCCGGCGTAGTTGAACGCCGCCGCGATCACCGGAATGTCGATGTTCGGAAAAACGTCCGTGGGCGTGCGTTGAATGATGACTGGGCTGAGAATCAGGATCATCAGCGCGAAAACGATAAAGGTGTATGGCCGGTTAAGTGCGAGGCGGACGATCCACATCTTCGTCTACTCCCAACGCCAAGCTGGCAAAGGCATATTCCGATTGTCGCATCTGTTGCCGGTTTTGGCGAAGAAGGAGTGGTGCTATACTCATCCCGGCCGAAAGGCCCAAGAGGAGATTCGGGTCAAGGAGACGATGATGAAAAATGAGAGTGGATTGACGGATTCTCTAAGCCGGCGCAGCTTACTGGGGCACGCAGTTGGGGTGGCCGGCATCATCGCGGCTTTGGGGTCCACGGGCCAGGCAGACGCGCAAATGCAGCCGCCGGGCGATAGCGGCGCGGCCCGAGTGCGGGACAGCTTCGACTTCGGTTGGAAGTTCTTCAAGGGGGACGCGCCAGGCGCGCAGCAGCCCAATTTCGCGGACGCCAACTGGAAAGGTGTGGACCTGCCTCATGACTGGAGCATCGAGGGGCCCTTCAGTGAGCAGCCGGGTTCGGCGTTTGCGTTTGCGCTTTTGCCCACCGGTATCGGCTGGTACCGGAAACACTTCAGCATTCCCGAATCTTACAGAGACCGAAAGATAGTCATCGAGTTCGACGGCGTTTATCAGCTCAGCGAGGTGTGGATCAACGGTCAGTACCTCGGCAAACGGCCGTACGGATACATCAGTTTCTGCTACGATCTCACTCCCCACCTGAAGTTTGGCGGCGATAACGTGATTGCGGTCAAGGTAGACAACTCCCACCAGCCCAACTGCCGCTGGTATTCGGGGTCCGGGATTTACCGGCACACCTGGCTGCTGGTCACGAACCAGGTGCACATCGCCTACTGGGGCACGTTCGTGGCGACCCCCGAAGTCGCAGCGGAGTCTTCCATCGTCGAAATCAAGACCAAGGTTCAGAATGAAGGTGCGAGCGACGCCGAGTGCACGCTGGTCACCAGCATACTGGACCGGGATGGGAAGCTAGTCCAGACCGGCGGGACAGGCACGTCGATCGCGATGGCGAGCCAGACCATCGCAGCCAAGGGCGGAGAATACGAGTTCGTGCAGCAGATACCGGTGGTCAGGCCGAACTTGTGGTCGATTGACAATCCCTATCTTTACAAGGTGCGCAGCACGGTGAGGGAAGGCGACCGGGTCGTGGACGAGTCCGACACGGTTCTGGGGATTCGAAGGATCGAGTTCGACGTGAACAAGGGATTCCTGCTGAACGGCAAGCAGGTGAAACTGAACGGCGTGTGCCTGCATCACGATTGCGGTGCCGTAGGAGCGGCGGTGCCTGAGCGGGTTTGGGAACGGCGCCTGGAGAAGCTAAAGGCCATGGGCTGCAACTCCATTCGGACCTCTCACAATCCTTACTCGTCGGACTTCATGGACCTGTGCGACAGGCTGGGCCTCATGGTGATGGATGAGATCTTCGACGAGTGGAGGATTGCGAAGCACCAGATGGCAGGCTACATCGGTGTCACCTACGGATACCCGATCTACTTCGAGGAGTGGTCGGAGCGGGACGTAACCAGCTTCGTCCATCGCGACCGGAACCACCCTTCTGTCGTGCTCTGGAGTGCGGGCAATGAGATCCCCGACCAGGTTGCCCCTGCCGGCGTAGAGACTCTCAGGCGACTGATCGAAATCTTTCACAGGGAGGATCCTACGCGGCTCGTCACTGCGGCTTGCGAGAGGATCGCTCGCGGACCTGGAGTCTCTACGCTGCAGGAGTTCCTCCAAGTCCTCGACGTGGTCGGCTACAACTATGTGGAGCGCGGGACGGGAAAATACTACAGCGCCGAGCGGCAGTTGTACCCACAGAGAAGGTTCATCGGCACGGAGAACCCGAACATGGCGATTGGTGCTCCCACGCGAGATGACCCTGAGCGGGGCGGCATCGACTGCACAAGGCCTGATATCGAGCAGTTGTGGAAGTTCACTAAGACCTACGACTACGTGTGCGGCGACCACATGTGGACAGGTATTGACTACCTGGGCGGGTCCGCGTGGCCCGAGAAGAGCTCGACCTGTGGAGAGCTGGATACCTGCGGCTTCGAAAAGGACGGTTACTATTTCTATCAGAGTCAGTGGACGGATAAGCCGATGCTCCACGTGTTCCCTCACTGGAACTGGAAGGGCAGGGAAGGAGAAGTCATACCGGTACTGTGCTACACGAACTGCGACAGCGTAGAGCTGTTTGTGAACGGCAAGTCCTTTGGGGCTCGGGGCTATTGGTCGCCGCGCGTGAGACGCGGGGGCCCTGGCGATCGGAACAGAGCCCCACAGACCACGCTGGATCTGCACCTGACATGGACGGTGCCCTATCAACCGGGCACGCTGAAAGCCGTGGGCACCAAGGACGGGAAGGTAGTCGCCGAGGTCGAGGTCGCTACCGCGGGAGAACCAGCGGCTATTGGACTTTCCGTCGACCGGGACGCCATAGCGGCTGACCGCCGCGACGTCGCTCATGTCACCGTTAGAATACTCGACGCGCAGGGCAAGGCAGTGCCGGTGGCCGACAATGAGGTCGCCTTCGAGATTCAAGGCGAGGGCAAGCTCATAGGGCTGGACAACGGAAATCCGGTGAGTCATGAGGATTACAAAGGCAGCCGCAGGAAGGCGTTTAATGGGCTGTGCCTGGCCATCGTGCAATCGACAGCCAAAGCGGGACGGATTCAACTGACCGCGAGTTCGCCCGGACTCAAGTCAAGCAGCGTCGTGATCGCTACGAAGGTATAAGCCGGAACGGTAGCGTGCCTGTGAAAAATACAAAGGAGATAGTCATGAAACTTCGCATCTTGATTTGCTGCACTCTTGTCTGCTCTCTCGCCTTGGCTGCGAGTCAGGGCAAGAACACTCCGGTCCCGGCCACCGCTGCTTCGGACATCCCGCATTTGCGGAAGCAGGGTACGGCCACCCAACTGATCGTGGACGGCAAGCCGTTCCTGGCACTGGCGGGAGAACTGCGCAACAACAGCGCTACCGGCGTCGAGCACATGAAGCCGATGTGGCCCAAGCTCGCGGCGTCCAAATTCAACACTCTCCTGGCGGGCGTTTCCTGGGCCCAGATTGAACCCCAGGAGGGCAAATTCGACTTCACTGTGCTGGACGGCATAATCCGCGATGCACACAGTCACAACCTGCATCTCGTGCTTCTATGGTTCGGAACCTGGAAAAACGGTAATTCCAGCTACCCGCCCGACTGGGTGAAGAGAGATTTCGAGCGCTTCCCGCGCGCCCAGGTCGCCGCGGGTACGAGCATCGAGCTTCTCAGCCCCCTCAGCGATGCCACCCGGGACGCCGATGCCCGCGCCTTTGCCGCCCTGATGCGGCACGTCAAGGCAGTGGACGGCCGGCAGCATACCGTCATCATGATCCAGGTGGAGAACGAAATTGGAATGCAGAAGGACACCCGCGATCGCTCGCCCGCGGCCAATCAGGCTTACGCGGGGCCGGTGCCGAAGGAGCTGATGGACTACCTTCAGCAGCACAAGGAAACCCTGATTCCGGAGTTTCGCCAGGGGTGGGAGGCGGCTGGCTTCAAGACCTCCGGGACCTGGGAAGAGGTGTTCGGTAAGGGCGTCTGGACGGATGACGTCTTCATGGCCTGGAACTTTGCGCGGCACGTCGGCCGGGTGGCCGCGGCGGGTAAAGCCGAATACCCGTTGCCCATGTACGTGAACGCGGCGCCGGACAATTTCGACTCTCGGAGGGGATCCCAGCCCCGAAGAGGACAGAGCGTTAGCCCGCGGGACGACCTGATGGACGTTTGGAGGGCCGGAGCGCCGCGAATCGATATACTCTCGCCCGACGCTTATGCCGACGGAGCCCGCTTCGCGCAGTTTTGCGACAAGTACACCCAATCCGGGAACCCCTTGTTTATACCCGAAACGGGGGTTGGGCCAAGCAGTGCAGCCCGAGCGCTCTACGCCTTCGGACGCCACGACGCTATCGGTTTCTCGCCGTTCGGCGTTGACCGGGAGGACCGTCTCGGTAACGCTCCCGAACTGACCGGTGCTTATGATCTCCTCTCGCAACTGGCACCCTTGATCTCGGAGCATCAAGGCAACGGCACGATGTCCGCCGTCCTGCTGGGCCCGAAAGACCCGCCGCAGAAGATCCAGCTCGGGAATTACACGCTGGAGGTCACGTTCTGGCCGATCCGTTACACCATGCCCCTGCTTATGCCTGGGGAGCCACCGCCGGGAGCCCCGCCCCCCGCAGCGGCCATTTTCATTGCCACTGGGCCGGACGAGTATTTCGCGGCTGGCAGCGGCGTAAAGGTCACCTTCTCTCCGAACACACCGGGGCCGCCGCTGGCCGGACTGGGCACCGTGGAAGCCGGCACTTTTGTGAACGGCCGCTGGGTTCCCGGCATACGGCTCGCGGGAGACGACACCGGACAGGGGGCGGATCTGTTCGAAGTCCAGCGGCATATGGGCATCCAGCGCTTCACCCTGTACCGTTACCGGTAAGCGCGCGGATCGGCCGCGTTCGCGCGTGCGGCCGTGCGGGGCTTGTAAACTTGGAAGGTGCCGCTGCTCGGGTACGCCCATATCGCATTGCTGATCGGGATAGCCGGCGCGGCGGTTTTCCTGTCGGCCCTGTGCCGGCGCTCCCCCGCAGGGTTCTCCCGGACAGTGCGCCGTGCGCTCGGCTTCGGTCTCGCCGGGAACGAACTGATCTGGTGGGTGTTCCGCTACTCGCATGAGGGCGTCCACGTGGGGAATCTGCCGCTCCAGCTTTGCGACCTGACCGTGTGGACCACGGTTTGGGCGTGCATTAAGCCTGCTCCGATTGTGGTCGAGTTTGCGTATTATGCCGGCCTGGCGGGAGCGGGCATGGCGCTGCTCACGCCGGACCTCTGGTCCCCCTGGCCCTCCTATCCGGCCATTTATTTCTTCCTGGCGCATGGTGGAGTTGTGGTTGCGGTCGCGGTTCTGGTGTTCGGCGGCGCGGCGCCCCTCAGCCGCCACACGCCATGGCGCGCGTTTGGCCTGCTCCTGGCCTACACGGCGGCGGTCGGCGGGCTCAATGCGGTTCTTGGCACCAATTACATGTACCTGTGCCGCAAGCCCAAGAACGCGTCCTTGCTGGATGCGTTCGGCCCCTGGCCCATGTATCTGGCAGGAGGGGCGGCCACCGCCCTCGCGCTCTTCTGGCTCTTGTGGCTTCCCATCCGCTCAACGATACGGAGGCCTCAAGCCGGGGTTCCCAATAGCGCCGCGACGTGACCCAATTCGAGTGCGCGGGAACCTGGACCTGTTGGGAAAGATGTGGGCTTAGACCATCCACCCGTCGAGACGCCGGTGGCCCGTCTGAGGCCCGGAGAACAGCAGCGGGCAAGCCATCTGTCGTACGGTCATGGCAATGGAGCCGCCTGAGGTTTGAGCAGGGCGGGGATCTGATCGGTCGCACGGCCTAGCGCACGGGTTAGGCTCAATTTAGCCAAATTGTGGGCGAAGACGCTGTCGATCAGGTCCAATTGCGCGCTGGCGACGGTTTGTTGCGCCTGCACAACCTCCACCGTATTGATTACGCCGGCTTCCATGCGCGCGCGCGTCATCTCCAGGGTTTCCTGGGCAACCTGCAGATTCTTGCGCGCGACCTCGACCTGTCCGGCGGCGGCTTCGAGATCGAGGTAGGCCTGGCGGACTTCAGCTTCGATCTGCCCGCGGGTGTCGTCCAACTCGGCCTGGCGCTGCGCCAGCACCGCTTCGGCCTGTGCGATGTCGCCCGCGGTTCGCCCACCCTGCCATAGCGGAATGCTAAGGGTGCCGACCACCGTGAAGGCTCCATGGGATTGGGCCGGGTTGGTGCCGATCACCTCGTAGTTGCCATTGACCGCGAGCGACGGCAGGCGCTCGGCACGCGCCGCCGACAGGGCCTTCGCGGCTGCCTCCACGTGGGATTGGGCGGCCTTGAGGTCGGCACGCTGTTGTTCGGCCTGGGCCACCGCGGCATCCACACTCTGGACCGGCGCCGGGCTGAAGGGGAAGCTATCCGTGAGCTGATAGCCGGCATTGGGGGCGAGGCCCGTGAGTCGCGCCAAGTTGATCTTCTGTTTGGCGAGATCGTTGCGCAGCGTAATGATCTGCTGTTGTTGGGTAAGCGTCCGTACCTGGCTTTGGTCGACGTTGAGCCGCCCCAGCACGCCCTCTGTGTGTTGTTCGCTGGATTGATGGAAGACGGCATTGGCGGTGTCGAGCTGTGCTTGCGCGGCGTCCACCCGGGCCTGGGCGGCCAGCGCCTGCAAATAAGCGCCACCCACCGCCAGCGTGACAAGGTCGCGCGCATCCTGCAGGCTGTATTGGCTGGCGCGGGCGGTGGCTCGAGCGGAGCGGTAGTTATTGACCGCGGTCAGGTTCGCCACGGTCTGGCTCAGGCTGGCCTGGAGGGCGAAGTAGTTGAACGGGCCCACGATGGTGGGAATGTGGAAGCCGGGCACGCTGATGCGCAGTCCGAGCGCGGCGAGATCGTTTTGCTCCACCGTTTCGCTGAGATTGCCGTTGATGTTGGGCAGCAGGGCGCTGCGGGCCACCGTCACCTGCGCGCCGGTCTGACGCACGGTTTGCGCCAGCCCCACCGCGCCCAGGTTGTAGGCCAAGCCGCGCTCGAGCGCCTCTTGTAGCGACAGCTTACCGGAAAAAGGCATGGCCGTGGTGCTGCGCGCGCTGCCGGTGTAGGGTCCGGAAATCTGCACGCTGGGGTTGAGGGTGTTGACGCTAGTGGTGGTCCCCGCCACGGGCTGTTCGACGGCGCCGACCGCGCCGCCCTGGTTGTTGCGGCCCGACGCCGGCAAAACCACCGCCGACGAGCCGCCGCCGGACGAAGACTGTGCGAAGGCGCTGCCCGCGCCCGCCAGGACGGTCAATAGCACAACGCTGCCGAATGGTTTCATGGCACCTCTCGTCATTTCGAAATCATTACCAGTTTCCGCATGGCAGCCACCAACTGGCGCTGTTGGGCCACGGAAAGCACCGCCAACTGCCGCGCCTCGGCGCGCTGGGCGCGTGGCAGCGCGCGCGTGAACAAGCGGTCGCCGGCCTCGGTGCGCTGTACCCACTGCATGCGGCGGTCGCGCGGGTTGCGCTGCCGGCGCAGCCAGCCGCGGTGCTCCAGGCTGTCGAGCACCGCCACCAGGGAGCTGGGGTCGATACCACACACGTCGGCAATCTCATGCTCCGGAACGTTGCCGCGGCCGGCGATGGCCAGCAGCCAGAACTCTCTGGCGCGCAATTCCAACGGCGCCAGGGCGCGATCCAGACGCCGGCGCGCCTCCAGCCAGATCTTCCAGTTGCAAAACCACAATCCTGGGGCAGCCGGTTCCCTTGCGGTCATTACCTTGGTTGCGATCGTCCTGGCGGCGGCGCGCGGCATGGTTACAAGGTCCGCCGGAACAGCAGCGTTGCGCCCGCCAATACCACCGCCGAGGTCAACACCAGCGCGAATATATCGTTGGTGATCGCGCTGATGCCGACGTCCTTGAGCAGCAGTGTGCGGAAGGCGTGGACGGCGTAGGTGAACGGGTCGCAGTTCGACATCAACCGCAGCCACCGGGGGAAGCCGGCGATGGGATAGACGGCGCCGCTGGGAAAAAACAGCAGCGTGTTCAGCACACCGAAAATGGCGCGCGGCACCAGCGGGTCGCTGATCCGCGCCATGATGAAGAACATCATGCCGATCAGCGCCACGGAAGTAAGCGCAACCATCAGGGTCAGCTCCAGCAGGCGCGCCGGCTGGAAGAAGTTGGGGACTTCCGCCACCACGGCCCCCAGCACCAGGACGGTCTCTCCCGCCAGCATCGCCTTGATCACGCCCGACAGGTTGAAGCCCAGAATCAGCTCCCATTTGGTGATCGGCGTCACCATGTAGCCTTCGTGCAGCCCGCGCGACTTGTCGTCGATGAAGAGCAGGCCGCCGCCGATCATGGCGGTCATAAAAATGGCCAGCGACACCGAACCGGGCAGAAAGTACTTCATGTAGTTGACGTAGGGATAGACCTCGACCACGTCGAGCGCGGCCTGCGGCGCTTCGCGGGGCGGCACCTGGGGCGCGTTGATGGAGGCCACCAGATCGGACATCTGGGAGACCACTGCGCCCGCCACCGTGCGATCGGTGTTGTCGGTAATCAGCGCCAGGTGCGGCCGGTGCTGCTCCAGCAGGTCGCGGGAATAATGCTGTGGAACGATCAATACCCCGCCCAGTACGCCTTTGCGCAGGTCGGCGACGGCGGCGCCCTCGTCGTAGTAATCGGTGGGTAGAAAGGTGCGCGCGTTGGCGCCCACCGCGCGGACGCGCTCCAGCACATCCACCGATTCCGGTCCCCGGTCCAGGTTCACCACGCCCAGGACGACGTTCTTGATATTGCCGCCGAAGGCGTTGCCCAGAATGATCAACTGCAGCAGCGGCATCACCAGCGAGGCGAACAGCAACGCCGGGCTGCGGCGGAACTTGCGCATATCGCGCTCCACCAGGGCCAGAGCTCGCTTCATCGGGGACCGCCTTTCTTTCCTTGGCCGGTGGGAACGGCGGCTTCGCCCGTCTCCGCCAGCCCGTGGCCGGTGTAATACATGAATACGTCGTCCAGACTGGTGGACTGCACCGACAGAGCTTTCAGCTCGAGATTTTGCGCGCGCGCCAGCTCGACCAGCTCCTCCGCCGAAGCCGGGCCGCGGTCGCTCGAGATGCGATAGGCGGCCGAGCCCAGCGCGCGCACCGATTTGACCGCCGGCAGTAGTTCCAGGTCGGCGGCGCCGTGCGGCAGGTCGGGCTCGAACTGCAGCTCGATGCGGCTGGCGCCGGGCACCGAGGCCTTGAGCGCCACCGGCGTGTCCAGCGCTACCATGCGGCCGCTGTCGATGATCCCGACCCGGTCGCAGAGGCGGTCGGCCTCGTCCATGTAATGCGTGGTGAGAAGAAGCGTGCGGCCCTGCTGGGCGCGCAGATGCGCGATCATCTCCCACACCGAAATGCGGGAGGCCGGGTCGAGGCCGGTGGTGGGTTCGTCCAAAAACAGGATTTGCGGGTCGTGCACCAGGCCACGCGCGATCTCCAGACGCCGCCGCATGCCACCCGAGAGCGTGGAGGCCAGGGCGTTGGCGCGGTCCGCCAGGCCGACGGCTTCCAGCAACTCCGCCGTGCGCTGGCGGCGCCGCGCCCCGGTGATGCCGTACAACCGGGCGTGAATGCCTATATTCTCGGCACAGGTGAGCTCGGGGTCGCTGGTCATGTTCTGCGGAATCACCCCAATGCTGGCGCGCACCGCGTTGGGGTCGCGAATGATATCGTGCCCGGCCACCACCGCCGTGCCGCTGGTGGGCGGCACCAGCGTCGTCAACATGCGGATGAGCGTGCTCTTGCCCGCGCCGTTAGGTCCCAGCAGGCCGAAGATCTCGCCGCCCTGGACCATGAAGCTGACGTTATCCACCGCCAGCACCGCGCCAAAGCGCTTGCTTATGCCTTCAACCTCTATCGCGACGCCGTTTGGGGATTGGCTATGCGCCTCCATGACGGCTAGTCCTTGACGCTGTTGACCGGTGGCGGCGGCAATACCGGTACCGGCAGCATCACCCAGGCGGTCATGCCCAGCGGAAGCTTGCCCTCGGGATTGGACACACGGACGCGAATGGCTACCGTCTTGATATCGCGCTTGGTGCGGCTGACGTCGCGCTGCGTGGCAAAATCGGCTTCCACCGCTTTGTAGATCACTGGACCCGTGACCTCGGTGCCCGAGGGCAGGCGCACCCGCAAAGTCTGTCCCATGGCGATCAGATCGGCGTAGGTTTCCTCCACGTCGGCATCCACCCAGGTCGAGCTCAAGTCGAACAGCGTGATGATGGGACTGCCAGGGTTCACCACCTCTCCTTGCCGCGCCGCGCGCAGTGTCACAATGCCGCTGGCCGGCGCGACAATCCGCGTCTGGCCGAAGCGCGCTGCGGCGGCGTCGGCATTGGCCTCGGCCTGCGCCTGGGCCGCGCGCAGCGCGTCGGTCTGCCGCTGTTGTACGGGGACTTGCCTTTCCTCCTGCTGGGCGTCCGCCAGCGCGGCCTGCGCCGCCGCCACGGACCGTTCGATCGCCTCGACCGCGGCTTGCGCCGCCGCCACGGCGCGCCGTGTCGCCTCGACCCCGGCTTGCGCCGCCCGTTCGTTGGCCTGGGCGGAGTCGAGATCGGTTTGGGCCGTGACCAGGTCTTGCGGCGGGTTGATGTCCCTTTCCACCAGCGGCCGGATGCGGTTGAAGTTGTCCTGGGCCTTGGCCACCGCCGCCTGGGTTTGCGCCACTTGCGCCTGCCCCTGCCGCAGTTGGGCCTGGGTTTGTGCCACTTGCGCCTGCGCCTGCTGCAGTTGGGCCTGGGTTTGCGCCACCTGCGCCTCTGCCTGGCGGACTTTAGTGGGCAACGTATTCTCCAGCAGCTCGGTTTGGGCCACCGATTGCTGCGCGCTGGCGCGGGCCTGTGCGATGGCGTGGCCAGCGGCACCCTGGTCGGCGCGCAACTCGTCCTGATCGAGCACGGCAATCAAGTCGCCGGCCTTAACCCATTGCCCATCGTCCACCGTCAGGCTCACGATGCGGCCAGTGATCTTGCTGCCCACCACCACTTCGTTGCCATCCACGGTGCCGGTCAGCACGAGCGTCTGCGGACGCGGACGCTCGACCCACCAGATCGCCACGGCAATCGCCACAATCAGCAACACAAGGATCCCTCGTTTCATGCGGAAGTCCTCATTCGTTGAAAATCAAAATACATTGTAAACCAAATCATTGTGGATTTAAAGTAAATTCCGGCGGCGCCTGGATCCCGATCGACGGGAAACGCGGGTAGTTGCGGGCCGGAAGCGCGACGCCCGGCCAGCCGCGCCGCTCCAGGAAGCCGCCGGCAATGGTGGAAATCAGCGGGCTATCAAGGACGTAGTAGTCATCGGGCAGCCGCCATCCCCGATCCCACCAACTGTGGCTCGGTTAGTAGCCGGGGTATATGTTCGTATAGCATGGGGCGGGATGCCAATAGCCCCAGCCATCGTAGTAACCGCAGCCTGGACCGGAATAGTACCCCCAGCCGAACGGGATGCCAATCCCCAAGCCGAAGTAAGGACGAGCCCAGAAGCGTCCGCCGTAGTAATAGCCTCTGCCGGCATAGTAGCCGCCATTGATGTAGCCGCCACCGCCACGGGAGTATACGCTTCCGCCGCCGTAATACCCGCGGCTCGAACGGGACGGGGCAGCATAGCTCCGCCCACTGCCACTATAGCCGTAGCCGGAATGAGACGGGGCAGAATAGCTGCGTCCGCCACCGCCTGAAAACGAGCGGCCGTAAGAGCTGACACCAGAGTGCCCATGTCCGCCCCCTCGGCTGCCGCGCTGGGCGAATGCGGCATTAGGCCCAACTAACAGAAGGACCGCGGCGAGAGCCGGGATCGCGGATTTCGCCAGTAGCGTTTGCCATTTCCGTTTCATAACCACCTCCAACACTTCCAGCTTCGCATTGAGCAAACCACATGCCAATCGTAAGCGCTTGAGGCTGCTGAACTTAGAGCTATAGCGAATCGAGTCGCCTGGCTGAAAACCACCAGTTGCAGCTTATCTCAGCCGTACTCTGAAGGAAGATGTCCATTGGGCGCCTCCCCGCCCTCGTGGTCCCGGCTCCCAAAGCACCTATGCTAGACTCACGAATCAGTCACATGCAGACACCCACTGTGCCCAATTGCCTCAGCGGTCTCCGCATCGCTGTAACCAAGCCTCCCGCCGAGTGGTTCGGAGGCGTCGATTTCCGTTTTGCCCTGGACATGGCGGACGAACTGCGCCGCCTGGGCGTCGACCTGCTGGAAATTGATGTCGCGCCCCTAACCAACCGCGACCCCGCCGGCGTGGCCCAAGCCTTGGCCGCCCTTGAAGCTTTCCAGCCCGATCTTGCCCTGGCGCTGCCCAACGCGGGCTATGCCATTGTCTGCCGCGATCTCGCCGGTAATAACCTCTTCTGGGATCTGGCTGCCATCCCCACGGCTCTCATCTGGGACCATGGGGTCCTGCAGTTCGCGAGCGTCCTGCTCGATCCCCCTGAAAACGCTGCCGAAAGCTCTGAAGGCTGTCTCGCCCGCCTCAAACGCGGCCTCGATCATCCCCTGATCCTGCACTACTCCCCCGATCAGGGCCACACCGCCCTCATGGGTGAACTCGGCATCCTCGATCCGCGCCAGGTCCGCGGCTTCACTCAGGGGGCGTTCCCCGTCTACGTAAGCCACGGGCACTCGCACGCCACGGAAATCCCCACGCTTCAACCGCGCCTCGCATTCGCCGGCAACCTCTATGCCGGCAGACTGGCCAGGCTGCCCTACCGCGCGCATCCCGCCTTGGCGCGCATCGAGACGCGTCTGCGCGAGACCAAGCTGCGCAACATCGCCGGCGACCTCTGGAATCCCCTCCGCGCCGAACTTGCACTACTGGATGAACCCACGCGCATGGCCCTCTCGCTCACCCCGGATTCGAGTTTCTTCTGGAAATTCGCGGCCGATGAGATCGGCATCGCCGGCAACACCGAAGGTCGGCTGCGGGTCCTCACTTCCCTGAAACAGGAGGTTGTGTTCTACGGCAATTTCATGGAACCCGAAATCGCCGGACAGCTCCAGGAGCAATACGGCGTCTCCCCGCGCGCCAATCTTGATTGCCTCACTGAACTGCCCGCGCTCTATCGCAACTGCGAAATCCTGGTGGACGTCATCAACACCGGCTACCTCTCCGGCATCTCGCCCAAGATCACCTCCTGTTTCGCCAGCGGAGGCTTCGCTCTGTGCGATTACAAAGACGATTTCCATGCCGCTCTCGGAGATCTCGCCGATGCTGTGATGTACCACAGCCTCGATCAGCTCCACGAAAAGATCGACCACTACCTCACCAATCCCAACCGGCGCTGGGAAGTCGCCCGCGCCCTGCAGCACGAGGTCTTCAACCGCTTCACATTCAGCGCCCTCTCCCGCCGCATTCTGGTGGATGAGCCCGCCTGGCGCGTCGCCGCCGCGCTGGCTCGCTCCCAGCGTGCAACCCCGTTCTCCCCCAGGAGCAGAATCGTCCAGCCGCGCCGCATTGCCGCCGCCGATATGAATCGCATCCAATCTCTGCTGCCCGGCATGGAACCCGCGTTGCTCCCGCTCCCCGACGCCGATCTACACGGCCAGCGCCCTACGCTCCCCGTGTCCGAACCCGTACTCGACGGCAACGAATCCCGCTACCTGAACCAATGCGTCCGGAGCGGCTGGATCTCTTCCGCCGGCCAGTTCGTGCGAGATTTCGAACGCGAATTCGCCCGCCAGGCAGATTGTGAATTCGGCGTCGCCTGCTCCAGTGGCACCACCGCTCTCCACCTTGCCACCGCCACGCTCGGTCTCGGCCCCGGCGATGAGGTCATCCTCCCGACCTTCACCATGGTCGCCACCGCCTCAGCCGTCGCCTATACGGCAGCCGCCCCGGTGCTGGTCGATGCCGAATGTGAAACCTGGAACATCGACCCGTCTCGCATCGAAGCCGCCATCACCCCCCGCACCCGTGCCATCATCGCCGTCCACACCTACGGCCACCCGGCGCCCATGGATCCGATCATGGAGATCGCCCGCCGCCACAACCTCACCGTCATCGAGGACGCCGCCGAAGCCCATGGCGCAGAGTATCATGGCCGCCGCGCCGGATCGCTCGGCCACCTCGCCTGCTTCTCGTTCTACGCCAATAAAATCGTCACCACCGGCGAAGGCGGCATGCTCACTACCAACGACCCGGAAATCGCCCGCGTTGCCCGGCGCCTGCGCGATCACGCCTTTTCCGACGAGCGACACTTCTGGCATAAATACAGAGGCTTCAACTATCGCATGACCAATCTGCAAGCCGCCGTGGGCCTCGCCCAAACCGAACGGCTCGACGAGTTCGTCGGCGCCCGCCGCGAAAACGCGCAGATCTATCGCCAGTTGCTCGAATCCATCCCCGGCCTCCAACTCCCCCGCGAACTGCCCGGCGTCAAAAGCGTATTCTGGATGTTCGGCCTGCTCGTGCACCCCGAATTTCACGCCACCCGCGACGAACTCCGCGAGCATCTCGCCGCTCGGGGAATTGAAACCCGTACCTTTTTTATCCCCATCCACCTTCAACCCGTGTACTACCGCGATTATGCAGGCACGCGCTTTCCCGCGGCGGAACTCCTCTGCCAGCGAGGTCTGTATCTGCCGTCTTCTTCGCGCCTCACTCGCGCCGAGATTGAGCGCGTGGCGGGCGCGGTGGTGGCAGCTTCATCCAAGGGAGCGGGGGCACCCGTTTGATCGCCACCTTCACGCTCCATCCCCACCAGCTTTCCGGCAGTTCCGTCACCTTCCGCTGGGATGTCTCCCCTCCCTCGCCCCTCTATCGCGCCACCAGTTTCACGTTGCGCTTTCCGCCGGCCGTCGATCTGCGCTCCGTCCCCGATTCCCTGTGGCCCCGCATCGCCCTCATCTGCCTGCATTCCCACTGGGTCCTGCTGCGTCCTTGCCGCGTTGAACTCCCCTTCACCCTGGACGCCGGCGAAATCGAATTCTGGCTCCGCTTGATGGACGCCTCCGTCCAGACCCTGGAAGCCTACCGCGGTACGGAAGAGTGCGCGCGCAGCGTAGAATTTGCCTGCCACGGCCCTGCCCTCGCGGGCTTCACACCGTTGCCCGATTCGCCCCGCTGCGCCACGGCCTTCAGCGGCGGTAAAGACAGCCTGCTGCAAACCGGCCTGCTCACCGAACTCACCGTGCGCCCCCTGCTGGTGACCACGACATCGCCCATGCCGCCGTATGTCGATCACCTCACTGCCCGCCGCCGCCACGTGCTCCAAAGCATCGCCGTCCGCCGCGACGTCGCCCTGGTGGAAGTGGAATCGGACTTCCGCGCCTCGGTCGATAACAACTTCGCTTCCAACGTCAAGGGCTACCACATCGGCCTCAATGAAATGACCGATACGTTTCTCTACTTCTGTTCGCTCCTCGCGGTCTCTGTGGCGGCCGGCGTCAGCCACCTGTTTCTCGCCGCGGAGGCCGAAGTCAGCGAGAATATAGAGCGCTCCGGAAGAACCGTTCAGCATACGCATTTCATGTATTCCACCGTCACCCAGCGCGCTATCTCCGCGCTCCTGGCGCCGCTCGGTGTGCGCTACGGCTCGCTCACCGCGCCGCTCTACTCCGGCCAGGTGCAGGCGCTGCTCTGGACCCGCTACCGCGATCTCAGAGACCTGCAGTATTCCTGTTGGAATGTGCCCGTCGGCCGCGCCACCTGCAGCGCCTGCACGCAATGCCTGCGCATGGCGCTGGGCGCCCTCGCTCTGCGCGACCGGCCCGCGCGCATGGGCATCGAGCTTGCCCCGCTGCTCTGCCGGCAGCGCTCCTGGGAGCCGCCTGCCATGACCCTGGACGATCCACGGGCCCTCCCTACCGATCTGGTGCGCGCCCGCATCTCATCCCAGATCGCCGATAGCTTGCGCGCCACCTCGCTGGCGCACGTCGCCAAAGTCATCGCCCTCGATAGTCCCCGTGAATTCCTCCGCGCCCGCGGCTGGCAGGCGCTTGCCGGCTTCCGCCAATTGCGCCGGACCGCCCTGCGCCATCCCGCTGCCTGGCACCCCGGCTACCGTGCCGGGGCGTTCGCCGGCCTCGACCCGCTGCTCCGCGATTCCATCGCCGCCATCTACTCCCAGTATTTCCACGCCGAGCCGGAGGCCGCCTACACGCCCATGCTGCGGCGCTCCGACACCCTCGCTGCCTGGATCGCGCAGCCCCTGGAGGCCCTGTGAGAACGCCCCGCCCCGTGGTCCTGATCTCCGGCAATGACTCGACCGCCGGACACGGCGGCCATTCCAGATACGTGCTGGCCCACGCCTGCGCGGTGCGGCAGGCCGGCTTTGAGCCGCACATCTTCTGTGTCGGCTCGCGCACGGAAACCGTCGCCGCGCCCCACGCCGTGGTTCACTGCATCGCCTCGCCCTACCGTCCTTTCCGCCAGGTCATGGCGCGCTTCCACGCGCCCCGCCTGATTCGCGCCGTGGAACAGTACCTTGCACCCCTGCCGCCGCCCCACCTGATTCACGGTTTCCAAGTCTGGACCTACGTCGCCGTCGTCGCCGCCAGGCGCCTCAACGCCCGCGGTATTCTTACCCACACCGTGGCCAGCACCTACGACACCCTGTTCCACGAATCCGTCGGTAAGCTGGCAGGCGCCTTCCGTAGCTACGGCATGAAAGAGCGGATCAGGCAACTCGTCGAAACCGCCTGGAATCGCGTCGTCTCCCACCATTTCGAATCCCACGCGTATCGCCAGGTCCGCGCCGTGTTCGTCAACTACCACGCGATCGACCGGCTGCTCCGGGAGAGCTTTGGCCCGGACATTCCCATCCGCCACATGCCCTACGCCTCGGAAACCGCCTTCCTCTACCCCGATCCCTGCACCTTGCCCGTTCCCGACACCATCACCCGCCTGCTTGCCACGGGCGCGCCCCTCATCGTCGCCGCCTCCCGTCACGATCCCCGCAAAGGCCTCGACCTCCTGCTCCGCGCGCTCGCGCTCCTCGCCGCCCAAGGCCGCCCCTTCCGCGCCTGCCTGGTAGGCCGCGGCCAGCTTCTTGAATTCCACCGCTCGCTCGCAGCGCAACTCGGCCTCGAAGATCTAGTGACCATCGAAGGCTTTGTCCCCGAGTCCTACGCCTACCTGCGCCACGCCGATATCTTTGTCTTGCCGTCGCTCGAGGAAGGCAGCGGCTCTGTTTCCCTGCTTGAGGCCATGCAGGCTAAAACTGCCATCGTGGCCACCCGCATCGATGGCATCCCCGAGGACGTCGCCGACGGCGAGAGCGCCCTGCTGGTCCCCGCGGGCGATGAGCGCGCGCTCGCCGGCGCCCTCGGCCGCCTGCTTGGTGACGCGCCTCTGCGGCAGCGCCTCGCTGCCCGCGCCCACGAAGTTTTCCTCGAACGCTTCTCCGCGGCGCGCCTGGTGGATGCCCTGCGCGATGAGTACGCGCGGCTGGGAATCGTGCCGGACTAGCCCCGCTTCATCTCCGTCACCCCAAAATCCCGCAGCGCGTAACGCGCAATCGCCGGAACCTTGTGATAGCTCGAAGGCCGGTACTCCACCCGCTTCCCCATCAGCGCTCCCGCAATCATCACATGCGCCCGGTCGGTGCGGATCAACTCTTTGCGGCTGATGGCCCACAGCCACTCGTCCAGGTTCTCGCACTCCGCTGAGATATCGCGATTGTCCTCCGCTGGGATCCCCTCCACGCCGCGCTCCGCATCCGTGCGAAAGGCGTTCAACACACCGCTCGCCCGCCCGCGATACGGCCTGTAGTCGAAGAAGAAGGCCGTGTCCAACGCCAGGTCCGCACGGCACAGGTCGCGAATCTGCCGCAACGACACTTCCTCCCGCGCAAAAAACAGCGCCTTGCTCCGCCTTAGCGCCTCGCGTACCGTGGGCTCGGACGTGTCGTAGGAAGAAGGCAGCACGATCACTTTCTCGAAGCGCTCCTCCGCCGCCGCCAAAACCTTCGGCATCTCATGCCAGGGTCGGCACCAGGACCCGCCTCCGGTCAATAGCGCAGTCCGTCCGGAAACCCCGCTCAAATTGGCGCCCTTCACCTCGCGGTAATCCACCTGCGCCAGCAGTTGCCGCAGCCCCGCGTAAATGAGCTGGTCTCCGACATTCCCCCAACTCAAAACCAGCGTGACCTCCGCCTCGCCCGCCACCAACCCCAACAGCCTTCGCCGGCTGTCTTCCAGCAGGTCCCTAAACACCCCGAGATTGTAACACCTGAACTATGCGCGAGGTGCCGGAAATTCAAGTTGTTTTAAGCCCGTCTCCGTCCCGCGCCAGGAGTTATCATGGCCCCATGAGTCGCTGCCTTCTTCTCATTCTCTTGTTGATTCTGGCGCCTGCGTGGGCTTGCGGGCGCGCGCTGCTGCTCATTTCCATCGACGGCCTCCGGCCCGACTACGTTCTCCAGGCCGATGCCCATGGCCTGAAGATTCCTAATTTGCGCGGCATCCTGCGCGAGGGCGCCCATGCGTCCGGTGTGCGCGGTGTGCTGCCCACCGTTACTTATCCCAGCCATACGACTATCGTGACCGGTGTATGGCCGGCAAAGCATGGAGTCTATTCCAACCACACGTTCGATCCTCTTGGGAAAAACTTCGAAGGCTGGTACTGGTACAGCGAAGATATCGCTGTACCCACTTTGTGGGAGGCCGCGGCGAAGGCCGGGCTAACCGTGGGGAACGTTTCCTGGCCGGCAACTGTCGGCGCCACGGGAATCCGCTACAACATTCCCGAGTATTGGCGGACGCAGAAATCGCCCGATGACCTTAAACTGCTGCGCGTGGTGAGCACACCGGGACTGGTGGCCGAGATTGCGCGAGAGGCGGGGCCGTATATCGTCGACCAGGATGACGCCATCCCCGGCGACTGGGCGCGCACACGGTATGCGGTTTGGATCCTGCGGCACGGGAAGCCGCAATTGATGATCGTCCATCTGGCGGCGCTCGATCACCTGGAGCACGCCACTGGCCCGTTTAGCCCCGAATCCAATAACACCCTGGAACAGATCGACGTAATGCTCGGGCAATTGGAGGAAGCGGCGCGCACCGCTCTTCCGGATGCCGCGGTTTGCGTTGTTTCCGATCACGGCTTTTCCCCCATCGACCATAGCCTCAACCTGATGAAAGCCTTCGCCGACGAAGGGTTGGTCACGCTGGGACAGGGCAGCGGTTTCCGGGGAGCGCCGCTGGTGCTGGATTGGAAAGCGTTTCCGCAGGTGGATGGCGGCTCGGCAGCCATTCTGTTGAAAGATCCAAAGGACCAGGCGACGCGCGTCAAAGTCGAGCAACTGCTGCGGCGGCTGGCGGCCAATCCGGCGAATGGCATCGCCCGGATTCTGAACCGGACGGCCATTGCGGCAATGGGCGGCAATCCGGGGGCCGCATTCTGGGTGGACATGCAAGCGAACTTCCTGGTCGTGAACGCAGCCGGAGCGCTTGTGATCCCGACTAAAGGAGGCACCCACGGCTATTCGCCGTCGCACCCGGAAATGCTCGCCTCGTTTTTCATGGCGGGTCCCGAAGTGGGGAAAGGTCTCACCCTCGGCGAGATAGACATGCGCAGCATTGCTCCGACCATGGCGGCATATCTGGGTTTCCCATTCCCGTCCGCCGATTTGAAGCCGCTGGCATTGGTCGGCGCCGGATGAGCCTCGCAATCGGCTCGACGAAGTCCAGCCTCACTGAGTGCCTAGCGCGCGGGCAGCGTGGCGTACTTACCCGACTTGACCCATAGCCAGTAGTTGGTTCCATCGGAGAGCTTGTCGGGATTCCCGACCACGTACAGCAGTACCGTTTGCGGCCCGAAGCACTGACGGTGGATCAGCGCCGAACTGGAACCGCCGTTGCCGAACGCCATCTCCAGATCGAAGTGTAGCGGTGCATCGTCGATATGCAACACGCCATTCTGCAGTTGGCTAGTGACTTCTTTCAGCCCGCCGCTGGAAAAGGTCGCGCGCCCTCCAGAGCCGATCCGCATCTGGTAGCTGGCGGGGTGATCAAGGTCCACGGTTTTGTCCACAGCCACCTGGAAGCCGCTGGTGACCGGCGCCATGGAACCGGCGCGCACCACGCGCAACTGAACGGTGCAGGAATTGCGAGAGGGCGATGCCGGCGCCCACGGTCTCGAAACCGCCCACATCCACATCGTCCCCCTCCCAGCAGGTTAGGGGATTCGGCGCTTCGCATTGCGAAGCAACCGGCCGGGACGGACCAGCCATCGCGTGCCCGTCCCGGCCGGCGCCGTGGTCAGAACATAATCCGGGCGCTGAACTGCAGCTTGCGCGGCGAATTCGCCATCGCGGAGAAAATACCGAAGGTGGCGGAATCGATACCCAATCCCGGAGCCGCGAAATGCACGGCGTTGTTGACGTTAAACGCGTCCGCCTGGAATGCCAGCCGGATTCTCTCGCGCATAACGAACTCCCGGCGGACGGTGACATCCATATCCGCGTTGTGCGGCGCAAACAGCCCCAGCGGAGCCGCGCGCGGAATGTCGCCTACCGTGTAAGCCGCCGGGTCGACGAAAGCCGCCTTATTGAGGTAGGACGTGGTGGTGATATTTCCGGTCCCAGGCGTGCCATTCTGCCATACGCTTCCCGAAAAGCCCGGAGCGTAGTTCGGATAGCAGGAGGCGTCGATAATGCCGCCGCCGGTGCACGTGCCGGTGATCGACAAAGGCGCCCCGCCGGCATACGTGAAGATTCCCGAGAACTGCCAGTGGCTGATCACTGCGTTCAGCGGCTGGAGATTGCTCTTCAGCTTGCCAGTGCCGAAAGGCAACTGGTAGACAAATGTGGCGCTAACCACGGTCGGGTGATCGATGGTGCCCGGTCCTTTTTCGAGGAAGTCCTTGTTGGGATCGCGCACCCCGACCAAATCGTCCAGTTCCTTGCTGTAGGCGTAATTGAACATGAACGTCAAGCCGTGACCTAGCCGTTGGTTGAGTGAGATCTGGAGCGAGTTATAAGTCGAGTTTCCGACATCCAGCCAGGGATCGGAGATGCCGCCATATTGCGGGAAGGGCTTCAGCGCCTGGGCGACGGTTCCCGAGAAGTTCGGGAACGGTGTTTTGAAACTGGGGAACATGGCCTGAACCGTTGCCAGAGAGGTCGCGTTCAAGGTCGAGCTCAGAGTCCCTTGCAGCGGAAGATACGTCACCGGAATTTGGTTGGTAAAGGGTCCGGCGACGGCGGCGCCAGGCAGCCAGTGGCCCGCACTGGCGCTATAAGAAACGCTCAGCAACAGGTTCTGCGTAATCGAGTGCTGGATGTTGAAGTGCCAATCCTCGTAATAGGGAGCTTTTCCGCCGTAAAGGGGATCGCCGTAACTCATCCCGATAGCCGTGGAGGGGCCGGCCCACGGCGCCCCAGCCGCCAGCGCAGCCGCCGCGGTGATGGAGCCAATACCGTAGCTGGGGTTGATGTACGGCGCGGGATAGGCGATACTCGGGACGCCGTTATCCCAAATGTATGCCGGCTGCCCGGTGACGACCGAGGACTGGGCGTTGGTGCCGTTAAATCCAACCTGGCTCAGCCCCTGGCGTCCGTCGGTGCGGCCACCCACGCCGCCGGCGTGCGAGTAGAATATGCTGTAGCCCGCCCGAACGACGGTCTTCTGGCCCAAGCGGTAGGCGAGCCCGACGCGAGGCCCGGGGTTGACGTTGTGCTGCTGGACGGGAGTACTGCAATTGCATCCGTCCGTACCGCTGCCGGCAAATTGCAGCGCTCCCGGAATGCCCCCCGCGACCGGGTTAGCCAGAGTTGGATTGAAGAAGGACATCCGGTTAACCACTTCCGTGAACGGACTCCATATGTCCCAGCGGAGACCCAGATTCAGGCTCAGGCGCGAGTTGACTTTGAAATCGTCCTGAACATACCAAGCATATGTCTTATAACGTCCGCCCGTTTCGGTGACCGAATCCTGGGTGTTGGTGCTGCTATCCACCATGCCCAACAGATAACTCGCATACCCGAGACCGGTGGTGCCGCTTAGCGCTCCGTTGACAAACTGGGCCGTCTCATTGTTGCTGAACGTGAAGGCGGCATCCAACGCAAAGGTCTCGTTGTCCTGGAGCGTCTGCCACTGGAAACCGAACGTAAGGTTGTGCCTTCCTTTGGTCCACAGGAGATTATCTTGCGCGTCCACTGTGTTCTGCGCTTCGTTGTATACATGAGCGTTGGTTCCGTCCCAGCTCACGGGAGCGTTTTGGCCGCCAAAGCTGATGTCCGGAAACGCCGTGCTGGCGAATCCGGCCGGCAGACCGGTGAGGCCCGCCTTCCCGGGATAGTTGCCGTTGATGGTGGGGTCCGTCAGAGGAATCCAGAGACGGCTCAAAGACAAGCTGGCCTGGTTGACGAGGGTCGGTGAGATGACGTAAGAATCGTGAAGCTGTGACACGGTCGAGTACTCGATCACGTCTCTTCCGTCGGTGTAAGGTGTGGGCAGCGTCGAGGTGGTGACCGGTGTCAGGCTGCCGACCGTCGGCCAGTTATACTTGCCCGTGGTGTACAGGGCGAAGAGCCGGTGTTTGTCGCTCAGGTTGTAGTCCACCTTATCAGTGGTGCTGTCGTTATTGACCGTGCTGGGCAGCACGGCCAGGTAATTGTTCGTAATGTTGCCGTTGGTGGGAGGCGGAAGATAAGACGCAAACGACTGGGACGCCTTTGAGATGCGGCTCGCGGGGATGAGGTTGCCGGTGAACGGTGTCCGCGCCGCGGTCCCGGTCGCGCTGGTGGGATCGTAAATCACTTGCGGGAACGCGCTGAAGTCTCCCGTCCGCTCGGCCGTGGTCGGTATGCTCTGGTAGCCGATAGGAGTCGTGGCCGAAACCAGACGATATCCATCGTAGTTAGCGAAGAAGAACAACTTGTTCTTCTTGATGGGGCCGCTGACGCTGACTCCGAATTCGTTCTGATGGTCCACGGGCAAGACCGCCGCGAAGAAACCTCGAGCGTCGAAATCGGTGTTCCGGAAGTATTCGTAGACGCCGCCGTGGAAGGAGTTGCCGCCCGACTTGAGAACATAATTCTCCACGCCCTGTCCTTCGTACATGGCCTTGGCGCCGGCCGTCTCTACCTGAAACTGCTCCACCGCCTCCACCGAAACCCCGAACGCCAGGTTGCGCGTGTCGGCCTCGGTTCCGGCGCTGGTCAGCGGCAGACCCTCGATGTAGACCTCGTTCTGATAGGTCTGGCCACCGTTGAACGAACCGGTGGATGGACCGGCCGCCTGCGTGCTGTAGTTGTCGACGCCTACGGCGAGGCCGGCAAATGCCGAGGGATCGCGGGGAGATCCGGCCGCGTTCATCGCCAGCGGCAGGGCGTCGTAGACATTGTTCTGCATGGAGGAGCCGAGCGCGACATCGTCCGTCTTCAGCACGGAAGGCGCGGCTTCCACGGTGATCGACTGAGTGGCCGCGCCGACCTGCAATGTGGGATTCACGGCCACGTTTGCCAGCGCTTCCAAAACTACGTGGGTTTGAGTCACCGTTTCAAAACCGGTGGCCTTGACCGTAACGGTATACTCGCCGGCAGGGAGCAGAGAGAGCACAAAAACTCCGGCCTCCGTGGTCGAGCGGGTGGTTTGGACCCCCGTGGCCACATTCGTGGCGGTTACTGAAGCGCCGGCCACCACGGCTCCCGAAGGATCCGTGACCGTTCCTTGAATCGTTCCACTACCGCCCACTTGAGCACTCGCCGCCGCAACTGCCAGGAGCGCTGCCAATATGCAACACAAAACTCGCATCGTCATCCTCCGTAATTGTCGTTTTGACGTTCCAAGAACCCCGTGCGACTATTCTCTCGCGAGGGCGGGATTCATGCAAGTAGGTTCTTCGGACTTGAAGCGGTTATGAGTTGTGAAACGTCATCCGATGCACTGTAGCACCGAAAGTGCTTTGCTATGATGCGATTGCGTGGGTCCGCCGGTTCTATTGGAAGCAACCGCCATAAAACGCGATGTTTCGCAGTGCGTAGCAAACGGCTGGCACCCTGAATCAGCGGCGTCACGGTTATACCGTAGTCGCGGCATTGGGGTGCCCGAGGCTGTACGCGCCCAACCAAAAAAATGAAGCGGCTGCCTTGGCCCACGGGTCGCCCACGGACGGCGTTATACAAGAATCGTAAGCGTGGTCGGCCGGACATGCCGCATGTTACCCTGTTTCGGCGGCGGACTGTTTTGTGAAACGATTTCCTTTTCTCGACTGGATGCGCGGGCTGGCCGTGGTCATCATGATCCAGTGCCACGTATTCAATTCGTTCGCGCGGATGGACTTGCGGGAGGGCGGCCCTTACGTACTCTCGCAATTCGTCGGCGGCATGGCTGCGCCGTTGTTCCTCTTCATGGCCGGCATGACGTTCGCTTTCCAGTTGGAGAGCCTCCAGCGCCGCGAGCGGAACCGGTGGCGGCGCTGGCGCATTTCCCTGCGGCGCGCGGCCTACATTCTGGGCATCGCATTCCTGTTCCGTTTCACCAACTGGGTGGCCAGCCTGCCCCATGCCGACCTAGGCGAGATCACCAAGGTGGACATTCTGAACTGCATGGGAGTGGGGATAGCGGCGGTTTCCATGGCGGCGCTATTCGAGTTCAAGGGGCGCCTCCGCTTCGCCGTGCTGGCGGGGCTGGCCATCGCCGCCGCGGCGCCCATCATGACCAACCTCCCGTGGGGCGGAACGCCGGCGCTCATCCAGGAATACCTCGTACCCGGTCCCGGCCGCTTGCGATTCCCGTTCTTCCCGTGCGCGTCCTACGTCCCGTTCGGCCTGGCCACCGGCGCCATTGTAAAACGCACGGCCGCGGACCGGTTGGACCGGCTCATGCAGTGGTCCGTGCTGATTGGATCCGCGCTGGTCTTCACCGCGCAGTATTTTTCCAACATCCCCTACTCCGTCTACCCCAAGTCCGACTTCTGGAGAGACAGCCCGGCGCTGATCCTGATCCGCGTGGGCATCATGCTGCTGATGATGGCAGGGGCGTACCTCTGGACGGAGTTCGGCATGGGCGATGGGTGGAGCTGGATGCTATGCTTCGGGAAGACTTCGCTGATGGTGTACTGGGTGCACGTGATGCTGGTTTACGGGGATCTGGCGAAGCCGCTCAAACGCGCGCTATCGATTCCGCAAACCGTGCTGGCGGCGCTCCTGGTGACGCTGTCGATGGTGGCGCTGGCCGCCGCGCGGCTCTGGTGGAAGGCTCGGCGGGCAACCGCGACCGCCGTCGCCGTCGCGAATTAAGGAGTGTCGGGGACCGCGCCGTTTCCGTTTTGGGCAGTCACTTTTTTTGCCAGGCGACCGATGGAGACGCTCTGCAAAACGCCCAGCATGGCCTCCTGCGCTTCGGCCCAGATGCCATGGGCCGGACACGATTCCTGGCGGCTGCAAGCGTGCTCTGAAGTGAGACAGAGGTTGAGGCGCACGGGACCCTCGATGGCCTGCACCACATCCAGTATCGATGTGCCGACGTGGGCTTCCGGGAGCTCGAAGCCCCCGGTGTTACCCCGGTGCGAAATCACCAACCCGGCGCGGGTCAGGCTTTGCAGCACTTTCGAAAGGAACTGCTCGGGACATTCGGCCGCCCGGGCCAACTCCCCCCGGCTGGCGCGCGTTCCCGCCGGTAGCCCGGCCAGATGAATCATCACCCGTACGGCGTAGTCAGCGGCTCTTGTCAGTTGCATATATAAACTATATCTCTTTGCATTCTAAGCGCCACATTCCAGATGCCTGATAATTCGGACAAGTAGGACAAAGATTGGGTGAAAGGCCGCTGTTCTCTCCCCCAAAGCGGCCCCCAAGTGGGTGAAATTCGTTGTTGCAAACCCCTACATTTCGATCCCTGCTGACTGGGCACTAGTGAAGCGACTGTCCTGCTAAGCCCCCGGCGTGGCACAATGATCGCATGTGGAACGCGATCCGGGTGGGCGCGCTGGCATGCTTGGTGGTAGCCGTCGGGGGCGTGCGCGCGGCGGACAATCAGTTGACTGTCAAGGAAAAGGCCGCGGGGTGGCAACTCCTGTTTGACGGCAAGTCGTTCGCCGGGTGGGAAGATCCTGCGAAGAAATCTCCGCCGGGGGGTTCGTTCGTCATCGAAGACGGATGCCTGAAGGCGGTGGCGCATCCGCGGATTGTGGAAGACCTTTTTGCCAGAGATACCTACAGCGATTTCGAACTGGATTTCGACTGGAAGATCTCACCGGGCGGCAACAGCGGCGTCAAGTACCGGATTCAAGACCGCGTGTTTCTGCTCAGCCGTCCGGGAATGAAGTTCGAGGACCTGGTGAACCTGACCCTGAAGGACCGTCCCAAGGGGCGGCCGGAGCGCGGGCAGGAATACGTGATCGGGTTCGAATATCAGTTGCTGGACAATGCCCGGAACCCCGACGGGCGCGTTGGTCCGAGCCACCAGGCGGGCGCCCTCTACGACATGTTTCCGCCGTCTCGGGACGCGACCCGCCCGGTGGGCGAGTGGAACCATTCGCGCCTCGTGGCCAGAGGCGAGCACGTCGAGCATTGGCTCAACGGCGTGAAGGTGGTGGATGGCAGCCTGGATGCGCCGGAGGTGGAGCGGGGCACGGGCGCGCGCTGGGGCGCAGGCTCGCCGGTGTACGAGTTACTGGTGAAGCACCAGCGCAAGATCTGCCAGATCTCGCTCCAGAACCACGACACCGAAGCGTGGTTCCGGAACCTCAAGATCCGGAGGTTGAGCAGGTAGAAATGTCCAGGTATGTGTCTGTGTTGCTCTTGCTCGGAGCGGCCCTCCTTGAGGCTGGCGGGGACGGGATCGTGCGCATCGGAATGCGTGCCTCCTCGTGGCAGCGTGGGTTGTGTTACGTGATGGGAGCCGCGGTCCTTTTCGCCTACGGATGGACAGTGAACCGGCCGCCTTGGAAGTTCGGTGAACTGCTTGGACTATACGTGGTTTTCTTTTTTCTGGCCGCTCAGGCCATATCTTACTTCGTGCTCAAGGAGACTCTGCCGCGCCCAGTCCTCGTTGGCGGGTTATTGATTGTCAGTGGTGGGCTGGTCATCTTTCTGTCGAAGTAACTGTGACATGGTGCAATCGCGGCAGAACCATCAACGCGGCGCCATAGAGCAGCAGGGAGAGGAATAGCGCGGCTTTGCGGTCCTGGTGAAGGTCTTCCACTACCAGGCGGTACGCGCCGGCGATCATCACCGGGTAGATCAAGCGGGAAAGTTCCAGCCTGTTCCAGCGCGATCCGGCCCAGGCCAGCAAAAGAGCGGCGCCGGCCAGCACGCCCGTGTGCATAGTGGCGCAGTAAGCATGGCTGGCGCCTGCGCCGAACAAAGCGTGATACGCGGTGGTGAGCGCGCCGGCCGCGATCCCGGCCACGAGCCACGCCAGCGCGCCGGCCACGACTACCCGAAAAGCCTGCAAGCTCCACGTGCCGCGTTCCCCTCGCGGGTGACGGACCGACAGCAGGTAGCAGGCCGCGGCCGCCAGCGCGCCCGCGCCAATCGCGGCCGGGTTCTCGCCGGACCACGTGGCCTCGCCCAGCAGAAAGTGCCCGGCCTGATGGAGCGCGCCCGAGGAAGCCAGCGCCAGCAGAAGATAAACGCCGCCGTGCACCTGAAGCGTCAAACGGCCGAAGAAACCGCCGGCCCAGATGCAGCCGATCGCCAGTGCCAGCCACGCGCCCGACGCGGCGGCGCCGGAAAGCAAAATGCGGCTGCCGGACAGCGCCAGCAAAATGCCGAACGTCGAGTAGGTGTAGAAATTGCGGCCGTGCGAGCCGTCGCGGTCGAGCAGCGCGAACGATACCACGTAGCACGCCGCGGCGCAGGCCAGTGCGAGAGCGCCGACGGCGGTTGACTGGTTCGAGAGGCGCAGCCCGCCGCCCACGCCAATCAGAAAAGCCAGAGCGCATTGCGCGGTTTCGAAAGCCGTGAAGGTGAAGCCGCGGAACAGCGTCCGGATGATGGTGCTCGAAAGGTAAATCACCAGCAGTAACGCTTGGGAAGCCAGCAGCCACGAGTGCGGAATGGGCGCGTAGGCCTCCGGCAGGCCGTGCGCATTGGTGACCAGCCAAGTCGCCAGCAAAACCGAGAGATCGGCGGTGGTGGCGGCCAGCCAGCGCTCGCTCAGCCAGTGGTTGAGGCAGGCGGAGGCTTCGACGGCCGCGGCGGTCGCCAGAAATACGAAGGTGAAAGGCAGGACGTCGCGCGTGGCCATGAGCAGGCCGGCGGCGGTGCCGAGTCCCGCCAGGGTGGTGATGGTGGCCACCACCAGCAGGTCCTTGCGCCAGGAGACCGCCAGGCCGAACACGATGAAGAGCAGCAGGATGGCCCCGGCCGTCCAGGTGGAGACGGCGTGAAAGCGCAGGGTGGCCTCCCACAGTAAAGGCGAGAGCACCAGCACCGAGGTCAGGGCGCGCAGGGCGGTTTCGATGCGGCGCGCGGCGGGCGTGCGCGCGGCCCACACCAGCCAGAGGAGAGCGTAGAGCAGGCCGATGGCGACGCCGAGCTTGGGTGCGAACGTTCCCGACTCGGTGAGGGCGCGAAGAAGGTAAGCGCCAGCGAGACCGAGCAGGGCGCGGCCCAGAACGGGGAGGAGCGCGGTGGTTTCGGAAAGAGGGTGCGGGGCGGCAGGCGGCACCGCCTGTCCCACCTTAGGCAGGTCAGGGGCTGGACTTACTCTTAGCAACTGTTCGAGGTAGGCGACACGCCGCGCGAGGTCGCGAACCTCGCGTCCGAGATCGTCCGGCATGGGAGCCTCCTCAGGTTTCGCTGCGCTCCGGCCAGGGCGGCAGAAGCTTCACCAGCACCACGAAAATCACAAACGGCAGAAGCATCAGCCCCACGGCCGTAAACAAGCCTTCGCGCGCGGCGAAGGACACTTTGTAGGTGGTGTACCCCAGAAAGCTTTTCGAAAACAACTGGCCGCCGATCACCACGTTCCAGCGCATGGCGAAGATGCCCACCAGCGTGAGCAGGGACGCCGCAAGGTACATGGCCCGCCGCCTGGCCTCGGAGAACTTCCACAACTGGTTGGCCGCCAGCAGCGCCAGCGGGACCAACGTCCCCACGAGGATCTGCAAGATGATCTGCGAGAACATCAGGCGCGTGTGCACCATGAAATCCAGGCTGCGGAAGGATTCGTCGGCTTCGTAGGTGCGGTGTATCAGGTCCAGCATCTCGAGCGTGAAATCGATCAGGAAGGTATAGAAGAGATACTTGCCGATGGTGTCGAGGCAGCGCATGTCGATAGGCATCTTCTTCACTTTGGTGGAGGCCATGTAGAGGAGCAGCACCGCGGCGATGCCGGAAGTCATGGCGGAAAACAAAAAGACGATGGGCATGAGCGGGGTGGACCACCAGGGGTTGGCCTTTATCGAGCCGAATATGAAACCGACGTAACCGTGCAGCAGAAAGGCCGAGGGGATGCCGATGACGGTGACGGTGTAACCCACCTTGTCGTCAATCCGGCGCGCGGCGGGGCTGACGTTCTCCGAGCCTAAAGTGAGCGCTTTGTAGACCACGCGCATGAAGCCGGTGGTGGATTGCGCCATGCGCACGATATCGGCGCGGTAATCGAGCCAGATTTCGAGCAGCAGGACCACCGTGAGGTACCAGAGGTAGACAAAGCCGAACATGGCCATGGCCGAGGAGGTGTGGGGCGTGAGGTACATCTCCATGGAACGCTCGGGGTGGCCCAGGTGGAGCTGCAAGGGCAGGGGAGCCACCAGCAGGAACGCCAGGGCCGTGAGCAGCGCCAGCCGGTAGGTGGGGCGCACCGCTTCCACTTTGAACACGCGCTCGAGCGAGGCCAGGATGAATGCGCCGGCCACCAGGCCGGTGATGTAGGGATAGAGCACAATGAGGAGGCTCCATTGCAGCTCGATTTCGTTGGGGTACATGAAACCATCGACGCCGGGTATCATTGTTCGCTCCTCATCTCACCGAGCCGTCCAGGTCTTTGTAATAGAGCTTGGCTCCGGTTGCCATGTACGGCTTCAACACTTGCACCTTGTTGTGGCGCAGAAATTCGTGCACGGGGTCCTGGGGATTCTTGAAATCCACCAACTGGCGCGCGCCGGTGGGGCAGTTTTCGCAGCAGGCGGTGGTGAGCCCCCGCGCGATGCGGTGGTAGCAGAGCGTGCACTTGTCCACCGTTCTGGTGTCCGGATGCAGGTAGCGGCAGCCGTAAGGGCAGGCCTGCACGCAGTAGCGGCAGCCCAGGCAGTAGTTCGCATCCACCAGCACCACGCCATCGGGGCTGACGAAGGTGGCGCCCACGGGGCAGACCTGCACGCAGGGCGAATGGGCGCACTGGTTGCAGAGTTTGGGGACGAAGAAGCTCTTCAAGTTAGTGTGGGTGGAGGGCGGAAAGCCGTCGATGGCACCATTAGGCGAATCCACCATGGGCTGTTGATCTTCTCCGACCTGGTAGCGCTCCACCCAGGTACGGAAGTAGCCGGGCGGCACGTGGTTCTCGTTGGCACAGGCGCGCACGCAGTTGCCGCAGCCGATGCACTTATCGATATCGACGATCATGCCCCACCAGTGGTCGGCCATCTTGTAAGCTTCGGGGGCAGGCTCGGCTCCGGTGATCTGCTCCAGGGTGGCCCCCGCGGATGCCAGAATCAGGAGCTTGCCGCCTATTGTGAATAAGTCTCTCCGACTGATCTCCATGCGATTGTTCCTTACCTCAGAGGTGCGGGTTGTGCGGTTGATGGCACGAATTGCAGAGCATGCCGCCGGAGTGCTCGGCGGTGACCACCTGCGGAAAGTTGGGGGGCTTGGCCGCGTCCTTTTCGTGGCACCGGCGGCACAGATTGGCGACATCGGGCAGCTTGGGGACGTGGGCGGAAGGATCGCTGGCGTGTTGCGCCAGGGGACCGTGGCAGGCTTCGCAGGCGACGTGCGCGTGCTTGCCGGCGGCGCGAGCTTTGGCCTCGTCATCGTGGCACAGAACGCACTGGTCCTGGCCAGCATAAGCAATGGGGCGCTGGCGGATTTCTTCCAGCGCGGCGGGGCGGTAGTGGCCGTATTGGCCGAAGGCCTTGGGGATAACTAAAGCGCGTATGATGAGGAAGATACCAAGCCCGGCGAGAAGCACAACCGCCGGACGGACGAGGTGTCCCGAATCCTTGAAAATGCGGCGCAAACCCATCTCCTTTGCGTAGGTGTTTGCAACATAAGGACCAAACGGCCCGTATGTCCGAAAGTGGACTATTTAGGGGCTTTTGTTGGTATTTGCAACACTCTATTTGATCTATCAGGTCATAAATGTGGGGTAAATGACCCAATTTGGGGGAGACGTAGATGTCAGCCTACGTCGAATCTCGCTCATCGACGTAGAGCGGCAGTCCCACGCGCAGCAGCTCGGGGCTGGTGTGGGGAAGAAAGCAGGCGCCGACGAACTCATCCATGTAGCAGGGCAGGTCGGCCAGATCGACGTAGGTGACTTTGCTCAGATAGCCGGCGATCTCCGCGAAGAATTGGCGCGAGAGCAAGCCGAGGGCGGCGCCTTCCAGCGAGCCATTGTCTACATAGCCATATCGGCCCAGCGGCAGGGTGGGCAGCAGGCCGATGCCGAGCGCCGCGGGCAGATTGAGGAAGCGGCCGAAATTGCCGGAGATGATGGCCCGATCAATGGCGTGCGGGCCAGGTCCCAGCGCTCCCAGCAGCGAGCGTATGCCGGCGAAGACCGCCGCTTTGGCCCGAATCAGGCTCGCCAGGTCTCTCTCCCACAGCGCCACTTTTCGGTTCTCGGAGAGGGCCAGGGCCGTTCCCCACTTGCCTTCCACGCGCTGGCCGGCCGGCAGGCGATCCGTGAATCGACCGCTGCGGTCAATCCAACCCGCGCGGAACAACGCGTCCGTCAGCGCGATCAGCCCGGAGCCGCACACACCGCGCACGCGGCCTCCACCTATGACGGAGAGTTGAACCGCGCCGGTTTCGGCATTGATGGATGCGCCGTCCACTGCGCCGCGGTCCGCGCGCATGCCGCAGCGGATTCCGCCGCCTTCGAAAGCTGGTCCCGCGCTACAGGCGCACGCCAGCGCAAAGTCCGTTCCACCCAGAACGATTTCGCCGTTGGTTCCCAGGTCCACATAGAGGGACATTCCTTCCGGGGAACGCGAGAAGCCGGCGCGCACGGCGCCCGCCACGATGTCGCCGCCCACCCAGCCGCCTGCGGCGGGCACGGTGTACACAGGGGTGCCGTCCCCGCCTGGCCAGCTGAGCTCCGAAGCGTCCACGGGCGGGAAGGCCAGCGCGCGCGGCTCGGAAGGGACGCGGCGAATCCCCGAAGGATCGGCCGCCAGGAGAAGGTGGATCATGGTCACGTTCCCCGCCACCACGTAGCCGCGGATTCGGCCGAGGTCAGCGTGCCCGGCCGCGGCTGCTTCGGCAATCATCGAACCGATTGCGCCGCGGACCGCGGATGCCAGTTCTCCCAGAAGGCCTTTCTCGGCCGCGACAATACGGGAAATCACATCCGCGCCTTTGGGGATCTGCGGATTGTAAGCGCCGGCTTCACCGGCGATGACGCCGTCGGAAAGCCGGATCAGCAGGAGCCGCAAAGTGGTGGTGCCGATGTCCACTGCGACACCCAGGTCCCCCGCGCCAGTGGATTCCACGATCGGATCGAGTTTCAGGGGCCAGGGCGCCCAGGCGTCGAGCGGCGCCAACCCGGTGTTCCGATCCCTGGAGATGAGTTTCGGAAGCTGAGCTTCGCCGAGCGGCGACACCGTGAGCGGACCGTGGACCGGCGTGAGGCACGCGAGCACATGGGGGAACCCAGCTTCCCTCTGAAGAATGCGGTATTCGGGCACCTCTCCACCCAGGATTCGCACCATGCACCGGCCGCAGGCGCCGCGTCCGCCGCACTCCGCACTGAGCGGCTCGGCGGCAAGTTCGGCCGCTTGGAGAATGGTGGCGCCGTCGGCAACGAGCGTGGATCGTCCGGAGGGAGAGAAGGTGACTTGGTGAGGACCCACTTCTTATTCCCGATGCACGGTTTCCCAGACATCTCGAAAGAAGGGAGCGAAGTCGGACGCCTCTTGCGGGCCGACTAACACCCGCCAGCCGTCGCCCAGAGCGTCCTCGAGCTCGCCTGAGATGACTGAGACGTAGCCGGGAATGATGGCTGTCCGATGACTCACCCGTTCAGTGGCCTGCATTGTGCGGAGCGACTTGGCCACACGGTCGCCGGCAAATTTACCGGCGGACCAGGCGGTGAGCACGCTCAACCCTTCGGCGTCCACCACCGCCAGATGGCAAGCCAGCCCGGTGGCTTCAAGCTCAGTCGAGACAATGAAGTAAGTAAGTGAGAAATTAGTGGTGACCAGCAGCGGTGACTGTAAGTCAGGCTCGCCAATGGAGTAGACGCCGGGCTCGATTTGCAGGGGCTTCTGAGGGTCGGTGTAGATGTTCTGGCGCAGCGTCCAGAGAGGGAGCCAGGTCTCGCCGCCGTGGTCCTCGATGGCCAGGAGCGAAGCGAACTTGGTGATGCCGAGCACGGCTGTTTCGAACTCGCCGGCGGCGATGCGCAGAAAGACCGGGTATCCCAGACCGGGGTGAATGCGGTCCAGCGCGCCTCTACGGATGGCGCTCAGGTGGTGATGAATCCCGCGCAAATCCGCGCCCGCAGGCTCCAGCAGAATGTCAGTCGCGCCGGCGCGAGTGGCATCCATGGCCGCGGCGGCGAGAGCGTTCAAATCGCTTCCTGAAACCACCAGCGGTGTTTTGAAGAGTGCGGCTAGGCTCGCGTACGCGGCCAGGTCCGCGCCAGGCGGCGGCACCAGCAGCGGGCGATGGTCCTTGATGCGTTCCGCTGTGGCCGATGCGCCATCAGGTGTGGCGGCCAGCAACGCCACGGGAAAACCGCGCTCGGCGGCGGCCACGGCGGCGGCGGGCGAAGCGGAAGATTCCGGAATCGCCACGCCATCCACCTGGAAGACTTCTCCCGCCCGCTCGATGCGCAAGCTACGCCAGGAATCCAGCAGGGCATCCTGATCGGGAGCGGGGTTCAGAACGCGGAAAAGGCCGGGGCGGCGGACGAAGGTCTTCTCGTGGCGGAAGAAAACCGTCTCTTCGCCGACGGTGATAGCGCGCGGGCCACGGCCTATGGTCACTCCGCGGATGGGAGGCGCAGAAGCGGCACCCAGCGCGGCGCAGGCCTCCGGGGAGGCATACGGGCACTTCTTAAGCGATTCTTTGCCCGCCGCCAGCTTCATGGCGAACGCCAGACAGGTGGGGTAACCGCACTCGCGGCAATTGGTGTTTGGAAGGAGCTTGAAAACTTGCAGGCCGGTCAGCGGCATGCGCCACCTCCGGGCACAGTTTCACCGAACCAGCAGTCTACTTGCTGGCGCAGCCGGGCCAGCGCCTCCGGATGGCGCAGGACCAGAACCTCCGCGCCCGCCTCAATGAGCGCAAGCGCCGTAGCCACCTCCCAGTTGATGCCGCGTTTTCGCTCGTCTCCCCAGAGCGGTTCCTTGTCGCGCGGCACCTTTGCTTCTTTGGCCTTCCAGGCTTCTTCTCCTACCAGGCAGATCATGGGAGAGCTCAGCATAGGATCGCCGCCGAGAGCCGCCAGCCTGATCCGCTCCATCACGGAATACGTGTACTCCAGGCCGTAGCCAAGCCCGCCGGTGAGCGGGTCCATCAACGTGCGGCGCGAGTCCATGCTGGCATCCGCCAGCAGAATGTTGAGCTGCTTGGCGATGTTCATGTCGATGGGGCTCTCAGCCACCAGGACATGGCCATAGGCCACGGCGACGGCGGCCAGGGTCTTGTATTCTTCCTGACAAGCCGAGTGGAGCGCGAGTCCTTCACCCTGGCACGCCTCCGCCACGCGCGCCAGCACATCGTTTTGCTTGGGACCGGCGCCCGGCCCCTTGACGATCAGGGGAACAGGCACGCTATCGAGAACCGCGCGAACGTCGGTCGCGGCATCTTGCGGCGAGCGATTTCCCCGGTCGGGGTGCGTGCCCACCAGATGGAGCATCAGCAGGTCTGCGCCGAATTCGTCCACCGCGCGGCGCGCGGCCGCGGCCGGTTGGCCCAACACTCCGTTCCAGGGCTGCCGTACCGTATCGATCCATCGCGGCGGCGGAACATCGGTGATTTCCAGTGCCAAAACCGGGCGGTGCGGGAAGCTCGCTTCGAAGGTGTGGAGAGGCAGACCGTTGCCGCCGCCGACCGTCAGCGGCCGGCGGGTGCCCGAGCCGAGCGTCACCTCGCGAATGGCGCCGGCCCATTTCTTAGGTTTCAGTTCCAAACTCATGCGCGCCCTTCCTCAGATCATCTCACCCAGCGCCAGCGCGGGATGCTCGACGGCCGCCAGGTGCTCGATGAGCGGCTCGAGGTCGGTGCAGATGGTCTCATCGGCTATCTTGCCGTAGAGGTCCGGCTGTCCGATTTCTTCGCACCGCTGCCGAAGCTTGTCTCCCAGCTTCTGCTTCACCCGGGTGGTGGTCCAGACCAGCCGCGCCAGGCCACCATCGGCGCTGATGAACTTCTTGGACAGAATGTAGAGCGTGCCAATGCCGATGAAGCCCGGCGTTTGTTGCCCGCCTCCCGTCATCTCGGCCAAAGAGGAGAAGGTCATCCCGACGGGGGTCTGCCCCGAAAATTCGCGGTCGACGATCATGATGCCGCCGGTGCCCGGAAGAACGCAGGCGATGCATTCGAAGCAGCCGCACGAGGTCATGGGGTCGTTGATCATGGAGTAGGCCGAGAACTTGAGAAATGCGCCATTGGAAGCGTTCTGGATGAAGTCGTTGATGCCTTTCCACTGGCCGAGCACGGGGTCAACCACTTCCACTTTCTTGACCGGAAGGTTTCCTCCATGCGGGTTGATTTCGTACGCCGCTTTCCCGTCGAGCCAGTTGTAGGCGCCGCACAGACCCAGGCGCTCGGGCGTGATGATACAGACATGATTGGGCGCGTAGCTCTGGCAAAGGGCGCAGGAATAGAAGACATCCACGCTCTCATCGGTGAGCGCCCCCATGCGCTCGTCGCGCTGTTGGTAAGCGGCGGCGGCCTGTGGGTAGAGGCCCTCGACTTCGTCGGAACTGGTGAACAGGGTCACCTGTACCTTGTCGACGATGGCCGGGAAATCGTTTCGTAGCTTGTGCAGCAGGACCGTTCCCAGGTGTTCGATGCGGAACCCGGCATCGCGCGCCTTTTTCGAGATGCGAAGCCACACCGAATCGCGCTGGCCCAGGTGCATCACACCCATGGGTTCGGAGAGGAAAGAATGGATGTGGCGCTCGAGGATGGATTCGAACTCGGGCTGCATCTTGCGGCCGGCCACCTCGACAAAGATGGCCAATGGCAGGCGCGCGCCCTCTGGCACGTCGGCGATCTCGGGACCCACCACGCGGATGAGCCCGTCTTGCAGCCGGTCCATGGGACGGCTGGCGAGATACTCGAAACATCGCGTGTACTTGCCGCCGAACTCGATCGCAACATCCTCCTTGCGGACCCGCTCCCCTTCGAAAGCGGGGCCGTGCCTGACCGGGATGGGAATCTCGACGGTGCGGATCTTTACACCGCGCACCTCGACCGCGCGGGACGGCATCTCGCGGTGCGGGACATTGGCCACGACGTGCTCGTAGGTGCAGATGCCGCTGGGCAGAATCTCGGGAATATCGGTGTCGGCGATCACGGGGAAGCCGAAATTGATGGCGCCCGCGGCGGTAGCGAACTTCTCGTCGTCAACCTCACCTAAAGCCAGGACAAAAGCCATCACGCGGCGCTTGTTGTAGAGAAGAATCTCGCGAGTCTCTTTCAGCCCGCCCGGCCGCAGGCCGCCGAAGGTGAATGCGGCGCGGCAGGCGAAGCCCAGGGCGTGAACAATGGATGACGTATCGGGCCCATAGGGAACCAGGAAAGTCTCCCAGTTCATTTCGACGCCGCGGCGGTTCAGTTGCGCGGCCATGGTCTCGCCGCCGGTATTGGCCCCCATGAAGACCAGGATGTTGCGCTCTTGCAAGTCGCGCGCCAGTTGCTCGGCCGTCTCATCGCTGGGCGCGGCGCCGACGCAGGCCGCGAAGCCGGGCATGCGGCCGTCTACCAGTTTGATGCCTTGTTCGCGCAGGATACTGTCGGGCGTGGGACCCAGCCAGAAATCGAATGCCAGGGCGCCGCCGCGCAGGGGCTTCATGGCCTCGACGGCCTCATGCGCCACCAAAGTGGCCGCGCCCGCGTCCAGCGTTCCGCCAAGATAGGGAAGCCAGAGCTTCTCCGTGGGCGGCGCCGGGAGCCACGCGCGCGCTGCTTGCAAAGCTTCCTCAAGGTCGCCCAGTTTCTCGACCCTCTTGCCCACCAGCGCCAGGATCACGGGCAGGGCGTAAGCGGTGTCGGGGAAGGCGACACTCTTCGAGCGGCCATGACGGTGAATGGTCTCCGACAACATGTTGTCCGCCCGGTTCATACAAGCGTATGCGCCGCGGATGGCCGCTTCTGCGATGATCTTGGACATGGGCTAGCTCACTCCCTGATCTGGCTGTGGGGCAGACGATCGGTTTATGTCGTCTGCCAAGTTGGCAGACCACGAAGAACGATGGTCTGCCCCACTCTCTCTATACAGCCGATAGAAGGTCCCCGCGCCGGAGATGTCGCCATATAGCAGCGCTCCGGCCAAGCGGCCCTGGTGATGGACCAACTTGCGGTAGACTCCGTCGCGGTTGGCCAGTACCTCGGCGGATGCGCCTTCCAAGCGCTCCGGGCACACCTCGCCGATGGAAATGATCGGCTCGCCGAAGAATCGCGAGGCGTTCATGCGGAGCGCGCCGGCGGATGGGCGCTCCACACCCACGGCGGCGGCTCCGGCAGCACGGCCCATTTCGTATGCTACGGGCCAGATGCCGCTGACCGCCGAGCGGCCGGTCAGAGGGTCGATGGCTTCGGCGCAATCCCCGGCGGCGAAGATCCCGGGCACGCTGGTGCGGCCGCAGAGATCCACTACGATCCCACGGCCCATGCGGACGCCGCTGCCGCGCAGCCACTCGACGTTGGGCTTGATTCCCTTGCCCACAATGACGAGGTCTGCGCCGATCAATTCGCCGTCATCCAGGCGAACGGCTTCCACATGCCCCTCACCTACGATCTCGACGGCGTCGCGGCCGGCGCGCACGTTCAGTCCGTGGCGGATGAACAGATCGGCCACGCGGCGTCCGGCTTCGGCATCCACCATTTGCGAGAGAAGCTGCGGAGAGGTCACAACCACAGTAACGGTTAGCCCGCGGGAGAGCAGGGCCTCGCAAGTCTGAAGACCGACGTTGCCGCCACCTAACACCACCGCACGGCGGCCGGGCGCGGCAAGCCTTTCGATCTGGTCGAGGTCTTCGAGATTGCGGAGGGCGTGGACGCCCCCGAGGCCGGCGCCGGGAATGGAAAGCGTGGCTGCGCGCGCTCCTGTGGCTATGATGAGGCGGTCGAAGGTCAGCGTGGTTCCATCTTCTAGAAGTAGGGATGGGCAAGCTAAAGCATGCCCCACCCCGTGCAACACACGGACCTTGAGATCGGTTTCGAGATAGCCATCCGCGCGCCACTCGACCTGGGGGCGGCCGATCCGGCCGGCCAGCACGTACGCTAGAAGCGGGCGGGAGTACTGCGGAGAGGCGTCCGCCGTCACTAGCGTGATGGAGCACTCGGGGGCGTGCTCGCGCGCGGCCTCGCAGGCGGCGATGCCGGCGGCGGAGGAACCGACTACTACCACGTGTCCCTTGAATTCACCGGGCGCCGGGCGGGCCGGCGGCGCCCCGGCGGAGAGCGCGCCGGTGGGACAGGCCGCTACGCAAGCGGGGATTTCACGATCGCGGCAGACGTCGCAGCGAACCACGCGGTCCGTTGCCGGATCGGGACGAATGCCGTGGGGGCAAACCATCATGCACATGAAACATCCCACGCAGCGGCTTTCTTCCAGGGCGATCCATCCGCTGATGGGATCGCGATAGAGCGCACCGCTCTTGCAACTGAAGGCGCACAACGGCTCGGCGCACTGCTCGCAGCGAAGCGCGTCGACCCCGTTCTTCCCGGCGGCGATGGTGACGCGGCGTTTCGGCGGAAACTCCTCGGCGATGGCGGTCTCGAGTTGCCCGCTGCGGGAATGGGCCACCGAGCAGGCCAGCTCGCAGGTCCGGCAGGCCAGGCAGCGTTCGCGATTGAAAATCAGAAGGGCGCGCACGTCAGGCCTCCGGAACCCTCTCCTGGCTGTGTTTCTGGGCCTGCCCGCATCCTAGAGATTTCAGCCCCGTTGCGGGAACATACTCGGTCAATGGGCGGGGCGCCAGCTTGAGCGCCTTGCGCTTGGCATCCAGGTGCGCCAGGATTCCCTTGGCCGCGTCGTCCATGTTGCTGGCGAACAGAAACTTGCCGCCGGTTTCCTTCTCGACGTCCTGCTCCAGATACTGGCGGACCACGCGGCTCCCCGCAATGCGCGGCGCCGGTGTAAAGGCCGTGAAGATTCCCGAAGCCACGGCGTAGAGGCCAATGGTGATGGCTTTCTCGCTCATGGCCTCGGGCGCGGCGGCGGCGATGGGCAGCTCCGAAAGATCGCTGCCAATTCCACCCTCGGCGACCAGGGCCACGCACACCGCCAGAATGCGCGAATTGTCGACGCAGCTTCCGACGTGCAACACCGGCGGAATTCCCACCGCCGCGCAGACCTCCTGAAGGCCCGGCCCGGCGTACTCGAGCGCCGCCTCGGGGCGCAGCAGGCCAAACTTGGCGGAGGCGATGGCGCTGCACCCGGTCTGCACCACCAGCACATCCTGCGCCAGCAGATTGCGGACCAGGGCCAGGTGGTGGCTGTCCTGCACCACGCGCGGAGTGTTGCAGCCCACCACTCCCACAATTCCGCGGATGCGGCCCGCCGCTACCGCGTCGTTCAAAGGCCGGTATCCCGCGCGGAAACGGCCGCCCAGGTAGAGCGGCAAGTTCTCGTTGGTGAAACCGGCCACCAGGTCCATCTTGTGACGCGGAATCATCGCGCGCGCGGGATCGCGGCGCGAGAATGCCTCGACGGCGCTCTTCACAATGGCCCGCGCGGTCTGCTTGGGGTTATGGGCATCGAGCACGATTTGCTCCGCGGCCGGCATGTGGGCCTTGGAGGAAGTGGTTACGATCCTGGTGTGATGGCACGCGGCCACCTGGGGAAGGGAAGGCATGACGCATTGCACGTCCACCACCATCAGGTCCACTGCGCCCGTCAGCAGGGCCAGCTCCTGGTGGAGATAGTTGCCGGCCACCGGCATTCCCTGGCGCATCAGGATCTCGTTGGCGGTGCAACAAATGCCGGCCACATTCACGCCTTCCGCGCCTGCCTGCCGCGCCAGCGCGAGCAAGTCCTCATCGCGGCTGGCGGCCACGATCATCTCGCTCAGCACCGGTTCGTGGCCATGCACCAGAATATTGACCTGGCGCTCTTCGAGCACTCCCAGGTTGGCTTGAGAACGAATCGCCTGGGGTCCGCCGAAGAGCACGTCCTGCACGTCGGTGGCGATCATCGACCCGCCCCAGCCGTCGGCTAGCGCGGCGCGCATGGCCGCTCGCAACAGGGCCACGGGGTCCGATTCCACGCCGTGGTGGGTGCGGTGAAGCAGCTCGACGATCTCGCGGTCGATTCCACGCGGGGTGATGCCCATCTTCTCCCATCGCCGGCGCTGTTCCTCGGGGGCGCGCAGCAGGGGGATGAGCGGGCCTTCCTGGGCGCCAAACTGGGACGCCATGCGGGCCGCGAGATCGGCCGCCACCTGCCGCTCGGAGCGGTGGTCTACGGCGACTCCCCATTCGGCCGCCAGCGCCTTCAGCTTCTCGGGGTTGGAAACGGCGTACCCCGATGATGCGCCATGCTCGGCAACCGAGCGCAGGACCTCGACCACCTCGCGCCCATGGTCGCTGTGCGCGGCGGCGCCGCAGGCCACGGATCGTGCCAGGTTGCGGGCCACAATCAGGTGGGCATCGGCGCCGCAGGCTCCCACCTGGGACCGTTCGCCGAAAGGATCGATGCGGCAAGGCCCCATGTAACAGACATCGCAGCACAGGCCCAGGTCCCCGAATCCACAGAGGGGCTGCATCTCGTCGTGGCGGTCCCACACGGTTTTCGCGCCCAGATCGCGCGCATGCACCAGCATCTCCTGCGCGGCAGGGTCAACAGAGCGATTGTCGAAACTCATAGGGCCTCCATGGCGATTCGCAGCATTTCTTTATAAAAGGGGCGTTCACGGGATACACTCCCGGCACGCGCCTCCGGCTCCAGATCGCGGTCAAGCGGGAGAACGCCGACGAGTTGGGGCCCGGCGAGATTTCCGCGTACGAAAGCCAGGTCGGCGTCTCCCGAGATCTTGTTGGCGATGGCCTGAACTTGCCGTATGCCCAGGTCGCGGGCCAGTTCAGCCACACGAGCGGCGGTTTGCAGGCTGGCCCAACCCGGCTCAACCACCACCAGCATGGTGTCGACGCCCTCGGCGGTGCCGCGGCCCAGGTGTTCCACGCCGGCTTCCATGTCTACCACCACGTGTTCCCGGCTCCGCAGCATGAGGTGGTTCAGCACCTCCCGGAGCAGAACGTTCTCGGGACACGCGCAGCCGCGCCGGCCGCGCTCGATGGTTCCCATGACCAGCACGCGAACGCCATCGATGAGCACGCCGAACTCGCCGGGAATGTCATCCACGCGCGGATTCATCTTCAGGAAGCCGCCCCAACCGTCGCCGCCGCCAACCCGCTCCTCGATCAACCGCTTCAGCTTGACCAGCGGCGTGATGTCCGGGCCGCGATAGCCGAGCGTTCCGGCCAGGTTGGCATCCGGGTCCGCGTCCACGGCCACCACTTCACAGCCCAGGTCCCGCCAGCAACGCGCCAGAAATGCGGCGACGGTGGTCTTGCCGACCCCGCCTTTTCCCGCTACGGCAACCTTCATAAGGAAACCTCCCATGCGCCGAGCGCGGCCATGGCAGGGCTGGTTTGACTCAGCGTCAGCAGGGATTCTCCCGCCGATTCGAGCGCGGCCACCTGCCGGTCCCGGGGGATGGTGACAATCCTGCTGAAGGGACCCCCGGCCAGCGCGGTCATCTGGGCTGCCAGAGGCTCTCCCTCGTCGAATTGGTTGAGCACCAGGTGGACCCTCCGTGGAAGCTCGCCGTGAAGACTCACAAACAGGTCGAGCGATCGCCGGATGGTTTCGGCGGCCATGCGGGAGCGGTTGGCGACGCAAATGAGCGCGTCCGGACGGCCGCTGGTGCGCCGGGAAAGGTGCTCGAGCCCCGCTTCGCAATCCAGCAAGACGTGACGGTACCCGCGGGCCAGGCGATCCAGGTGATCGCGAATCAGGTTGTTCACATAGCAGTAGCAGCCTTTGCCTTCGGGGCGGCCCATGGTCAGCAGGTCGAAGCCCGGATTCTCCACCATGGCATCTTCCGCGCGCAGTGCCAGCCATTCGGCGGAAGACATGAAGCGTGGCCGCTCGTTATCCCGCAGTTCTTCGCGCATGTCGGCCAGCGTCCGCGCGACCGCCACGCCGAGCGCGCTGCCCAGACAGCTCGAAGGGTCGGCGTCGATGGCCAACACGGGAGTCTCGCCCGATTCCACGAGGCGCCGCAGGAGCAGGGAAGCGACCGTGGTCTTCCCCACACCACCCTTACCGATGACCGCGAGGATCACCGGTGGGTTTCCCGCTCTCGCACCAGGCTGGACAACTCGGCCAGAGCGTCCATCAGGCGGTCCGCGCTTTCCACGCTCTCCGTTCCGAGACCGCAGGAAGGCGTGAGGAGCGCCTGCCGGTAGAGTGCGCCGCGGTCCATGCCCTTGGCGGCAAGCTGTTCCACGCGCTGGTCCAGCGCGTCCAGCAAAGTATGCGGGTTGAGGTTGCCGTTGGCGCGTGAGGCAGGGACAATGCCCCAGCTCAACACGCCGCCCTTCCGCAGAAACGAGCTCAGCTCCGCGGGATAAAGAGACAGGCCCTGAAAGTACTCGTAGGCGTCGAAATTGACGACGTCCAGATCGGTGCTGAACACCAGAGACCAGTCGGTGTTGCCACAGCAGTGCAACCCGGCCAGCGCGCCTTCCTTGTGAATGGCCGCCACGCCCGCGTCGATGGCTGCGATCACGTCGCCTCTCGGCACGTTGACGAATGCCGAACCGAAGGCACAGAGGTAAGGCTCATCGAGCACCACCAGCACACCCTCAGCCACCTCACGGAGTTTGCGGGCCACCCAGCGGGCCTTCATGGCCATTCCCTGGACGGCCACTTCGTACAGTTCGGGGCTGTAAGCCAGTGATCGCTTTTTCTCTTCGGTGACGGTCATAGCGAAGCTGAAGGGTCCGGTGACCTGCCCTTTGACCCATTTCGGCCGCTGCCCGCCGAGGCGCGGGATGCTCTCCAGGAAGAGGTGCAATCCCAGTGCATACTCCGCAGAAATCGCGAAGCGTTCGACATCCTCGTCGACCAGCGCCTGATAGAACGGCTCCAGCTCGCCCGCCAGCGCCTCATCGCCGCGGAAGTAGATGGTCTGCGCGTGGCGATCGACCACGGCCCCCGGCAACCGCTCCGCGTATTGAACGTACATGCTCTCCAGCCAGTCCCGAACGGGCATTTGGGGCCAGGCGGGCATGTCGGGGAAAAGGCTGAAGATCCGGTCCAGGAGGCGTCGCGGCTCGGTATGCGGAAAACTTCCCACGACGGTTGGTATGGCAGCGAAAGCCGGACACTTCATGGTGTATTTTGAACCTTGCAGTCTGAAATCAGTATAGCTCGGTGTCCTTTCGGCAAGCTTGCGTGACGGCAGCTAATCCGCCTTGTTAAGTTCATTTAGTCGCCGAGGTGCGGCTGATAATGAACCGTGAAAGCAAACCCATTCCAGAACCAGTCGCGCAGTTGCAA
>Ga0326727_10002753_pt1 | contig 58625 bp, 45 predicted proteins | sample MB2enrmetagenome_FD_207643 | JGI IMG/M metagenome (GOLD analysis project Ga0326727, IMG submission 207643) | Lab enriched peat soil microbial communities from McLean, Ithaca, NY, United States - MB29MY | ecosystem: Environmental > Terrestrial > Soil > Wetlands > Peat | place: USA: New York... | reverse complement strand
TGAATGTCAGTAGGTTGTGGAGGTTCGACGCTCGATGGCCGTCACCACAACGCGGTGCTCTTGTGGATAGACGTCGAGGAAAACACGCCAGTCGCCGACGCGGCGGCGGAATCCATCCCGTCCTCCTTGGAGTTTGTGCACGTCGCCCTGGAAGGGATTCTCTTCCATCGCATCGAGCGCAAGGCGGATGCGAGCCTGGTCGTTGGGCGGGGTGCGCTTAAGAGATCTTTGCGCGGGCCCGGCGAGGACGACCCGCCACGGCTTTTTCTCTTCGGCGGAGTTCATCAAGGGTCACGTAGTCGCCGCGTTCGTACGCGGCTCGGCCGCGCCGAATAGCCCGCAGTTCGGCCGGCGTGGGAGTTTCCTCCGGGAATCGCTGAATGGCGATGTAGGTGCGGAGCGCTTCCCGGACGAGCTCGGAGCGGGTCCGATTCTCCGCCTGCATGGTTTTCTCCACCTGCTGCGCCATCGCGGGGGGAAGCGAAATGGTAAAGGTCTGCCGTGTTCTCATCGTTGTTACCTTGTAACACCTGGTCTTACCAGCATAGCAGAGGAAAGGGCCGTGTCAACGCCTATCTCGCCGCGCGGGGGTAGCATACATAAAAGGCGATGTATCCACCACCCCCGTCAGTGAGTCAATCGGCAATCGAAAATCGTCAATCGGAAATTCCTTCCGCCTGCTTGACGGTGATGGATAGAGCCCCGGGAGTTCGCGTAGCGCGGCCCCCGTCCTTGGGGTCGGCGGTTCTTCCCAAACCACCAATCTCGAAAACAGGCTTCTACCCTTGGGTTCGGGGGCGTGAATCTAGCGAAGAACCGCAGACCGCAAAAACGGCGGCCTCCGCTACGCTCGCATTCAGCCGCGGCGACACCATGGTTACCGGATATTCGAGGAGCCGCAAGACATCAAGGATGTAATGTTGTAGTATTAGAACTGGCCGGGAAATAGGAAGCGGAATGCGTGGCAGGCGATGGCCAGCGCACAAAGACAAAGTCATGACCATAGAACTCAAGCCCGAACACTCAAGAATTATCGAGGATGCCGTCCAGTCGGGCCACTACCGCAGCGTCGATGAATTCCTCGATGAGGCATTTGCGGCGTGGCGAACGAGGGATAACCAGCCTAAATTCGACAGGGAAAAAGCCCGTGCTGCCGCCCGCCGCATCCGCGAATTGCGCAAAGGCGTATCGCTACGGGGGCTCACGATCAAAGACCTGGTTAATGAAGGCCGTCGGTGAGCCGCTTTGTCCTCGATAATACCGTGACCATGGCATGGTGTTTCACCGACGAAGCCGGCGAGTTTAGCGAGACTCTGCTCAACCGCCTCTCGGATCTGACGGACACGGCGCTCGTCCCGGCGCTCTGGCTCTACGAGGTGGTGAACGTAACCGAAATGGCCGTCCGCAAAGGGCGCATTAGCAAAGACAAAGCAACCGCGTTTATTGAGAGCCTCACCGACTTGCCCATCGAAGTGGAAGACTTGAGTCGGACAGAAGTGTTTGGGTCCGTCCGGGCGGTGGCAGAACGGTACCGGCTGACCAGCTATGATGCGGCTTACCTCGAACTGGCGATTCGTCACCGATTGCCCCTCGCGGCGCTCGATCGTGATTTGAATAATGCCGCCCGAGCCGCCGGAGTCGAGTTGGTGCAATTATGAATCGTACTTTCCGTGTTCTCGCGGGCAGGACAGGCACTCTTGCCTGTAGCCGGGGCCGATGCATTCCATGCATAGCACACCCCGATGCATCGGGCCGCCACCGGACACAGGCAGGACCCCGATGGATCGGGGCAGGCTGCCCGTGTCACTTAACCCAGAACCGGCCACGGATGGGACGCGGTGACAGAAATATCGCCCGTGTTCGTGGGGGGCATGCATAAGAGGCAACGTACCCACCACCCGCGTCAGTTAGTCAATCGGCAATCGAAAATCGTCAATCGAAAACTCCTCGCGCCTGCTTGACGGTGATGGATAGACCCCCGGGAGTTCGTGTAGCGCCGCCCCCCGTCTTTGGGGTCCGCGGTTCTTCCCAAACCACAAATCTAGAAAATAGGCTTCTACCCTTGGGTTCGGGAGCGTGAATCCAGGGAAGGACCGCTGACCGCAAAAACGGCGGCCTCCGCTACGCTCGCTCTGGGCGGCAGCCTAGGGAATAAAAGCGATTCCTCCTCAACGCGCAGATACGTTATAATTTGTCGAGGCATAAAAATGGCGACGGCGACGGGACACCGGTACATTGTTAATGACCACAACATCCTTGGTGGTGAGCCGATCATCTGTGGCATGCGCACGCCGGTTCGGGCGATTGTGGAGACTTGGCGGTTGGGCGTGCCCGCCGAAGAGATTCCCAGCGCCTTGCCTCATCTGACTCTGGCCCAGGTTTTCGATGCTCTCAGTTACTACAGCGACCACCAGGAAGAAATCAACGCCCACATCGAACGCAACCGGATTTTACCCCACCAAATTGACCCTCTGGTGTCCAGTCTTTGAACCGCCTCTTCATCGACCTATACTTTGACGAGGACGTGAACGTATTGATCGCGCACTTGGTGCGCGCCCGGGGCTTCCGGGTGACCACCACGCAAGCGGCGGGACAAATTGGGACAACGGATGCGAGTCAGTTGGCATTCGCCACGAGTCAAGGGAAAGCGATCCTGACGCACAACCGGGTGCACTTCGAAGCTCTGGCGCAAAACTATTTTGACGAAAAGAAACTTCACTCAGGAATCATCATCGCGGTTCGCCGGCCCCCCAAAGAACTATCTCGCCGCACCCAATTCTCCTCGACTCCGTGACCGCCGATGAGATCGAGAACCAAATCCGCTACATCTGAGCCCGGGCAGAACTCAACATCATCGGAGTAGGCCTGCCGGCAAGTGTGGCAGATATTTATGGACGCCGGTGCAACTCTCCTGTGGCGCAAATTCTAACAGAAGTACGCCGGGGATGTGGTAATGTTCGCGGGTCAGGAGGTGGCCCATGAGCACCGTTCCGGAAGTGGTAAGCCTCACGCCGGGGCAAGCTCCCTCACGACCGCCGGTGGCGCGCAACATCGCGGTGGATGCTTACCGCGGATTCGTCATGTTTCTGATGATGGCGGAGGTGCTACGCTTGTCGCAAGTGGCGCAGGCATTTCCCGGCAACTGGGTCTGGCACATTCTGGCCTATAACCAGACCCATACCGAGTGGGCGGGGTGTTCGCTGCACGACTTGATTCAGCCCTCGTTCTCATTTCTCGTCGGCGTGGCATTGCCTTACTCGATAGCCAGCCGCATCGCCAAGGGCGGCACGTTTTGGAAGTTATTTGCGCACGCGGTATGGCGAGCCTTCCTGCTGGCGGCTCTGGGAATCTTCTTGCGCTCCATGGGCCACGCGCAAACCAACTTCACCATGGAGGATACGCTCACGCAGATTGGGTTTGGCTATCCTTTCCTCTTCTTGTTGGGTTTCCGGCCACCGCGCTGGGCGTGGGCGGCGCTGGGTGTGATTCTGACGGGCTACTGGCTGGCATGGGCGCTCTATCCCGTGGCCGGGGCGAACTTCAATTGGCAATCCGTGGGCGTGTCGGCCGCCTGGAACGCGCAGCACAACTACACGGGCTTTGCCGCGCACTGGAACAAAAACTACAATTTGGGGACGGCATTCGACCAGTGGTTCCTGAACCTTTTCCCGCGCCGAACGCCCTGGGTATATAATGAGGGCGGATACCTGACGCTGAGCTTTGTTCCCACCTTGGGCACCATGATTCTTGGATTGATCGGCGGACGCTGGCTGCGCGCGGCCGCTCCGCGAATCCCGCTGAGGAAACTGCTTATCGCCGGTGTGGGGGGAATCGCCGCAGGGTTGTTCTTCCACTTCACCCATATCTGCCCCGTGGTGAAGCGCATCTGGACACCCAGTTGGACGCTGTTCAGCGGCGGCGCGTGCTTCCTGCTGCTGGCGGCGTTTTGCTGGGTCATCGAGATGAAGCAACGCAAAGGGTGGGCGTTCCCCCTGGTGGTCATCGGCATGAATTCCATCACTGCGTACTGCATCGCGCATTTCATGGAAGAATTCCTCATCGGTTCATTTCGCACCAACCTTGGTTCGCATTTCTTCGAATTCTTCGGACACGGCCTCCAGCCACTCATGGAAGGCGCCGCCGTGCTGCTCTGCTATTGGTTGGTGCTGTTGTGGATGTACCGGAGGAAGCTGTTTTTGAAGATTTGAAAAAGACAGGAGCTGGAAGTCAGAAGCTAGAAGTTAGAAGAAAAAGGAACGGGAGTTCGAAGTGCGGAGCCAGTCGGGGCAAGTGTGTTCTTTCCTTCCAACTCCTAGCTCCTAATTTCCGACTTCTGCTTTGCCCCTTCCCTTCATGGGGTTTTTATGGGACTATCTAAATGCGAGGGATCGCCTCCAGTCTGTCCACTAAAACTGACTAGGCACAGCCCACAGACGGGGCGGGGGAGAATTGGCGCTTGGCGTCCGTCAAGAATCTGACCTTCAAAGAAGTCCTGGAGTTGGTCCGCCCGGACCTCCTGCGCGTGGAGGAGGAGTTCGGCATTCAGACCGCCACGGGCGTCCGCCCCATCACCGAAATCGGCCAGTATCTGCAGGAAGGCGGGGGAAAAAGGCTGCGTCCGGCGCTGGTGCTGCTGGCGGCGAAGTTGTGCGGTTACGAAGGAATGGCGGCCATCCGCATGGGCGCGGTGGTGGAAATGATTCACACCGCCACCCTCGTGCATGACGATGTGATTGATGAGGCTGACACCCGCCGCGGGCGGCCCTCCACGAATTCCCGCTGGGGAAATCAAATGAGCGTGCTGGCGGGCGACTGGCTTTACATGCAGGCCTTCAACATCGCTCTGAACGAACGGAATTTCCGCATTCTGGACGTGCTGATTCGGCTCACGCAGGTCATGGTGGAAGGTGAGCTGCTGCAGCTGACTTGCTTGCGCAAGCCTACCGTTTCCGAGGAAGAATATCTGGATTTGGCCTATCGCAAGACCGCCTGCTTGTTTTCCGCGTGTCTGCGCTTGGGGGCCCTGCTGGGGGGAAAGAACGAGGAAGAGGAAGCGCAATTGGGCCTTTACGGCATTAACCTGGGCCTGGCTTTTCAACTGATCGATGATGTTCTGGACTTCACCTCTTCCGAGGAAGTTCTGGGCAAGCCCATCGGCAACGACGTCCGCGAGGGCAAGCTGACGTTGCCCTTGATCTACCTCCTGCAACGCTGCACTCCGGAAGAAGCCCGCAAGGTTTCCCGGGTGCTGGAGGAGGGAGGATTCCAGCCCGCGCAGTTTGCCGAAATCCTCGACCTGATCGATCACTACGGCACGCTGCAGGCGACGCGGGAAAAAGCCCAGGATTTTTCCGATAAAGCCCGAGGTTTTCTGGAAAGCTACCCCCATTCTTCCTACAGAGACGCTTTGTACTCTCTGCCGGATTTTATTTTGGAACGGGAATTCTAGGATCGTAAGCGCCTTCCGAGCATGAAACATCGCCACGAAACCGAGGTCAAGCTGGCGGTCAGGGACGCCAAGGAAATCCGTCGGCGCCTCGCGGAACTGGGCTTTCGACCCGTCCAGGCGCGCCACTTTGAAAGCAACTATCTGTTTGATTTTCCCGACCAGCGGCTGCGCAAGTCGCGCTGCCTCATCCGCCTGCGCTTTGCCGGTGACGAGGGCTTGCTGACTTACAAGGGTGCGCCGCTCCGTTCAAGCGACTACAAAATTCGCCCGGAGATTGAAACCGCGGTCGAAGACGGCCACCAACTGGGCGAGATCCTGCTTCACCTGGGCCTGCGAGAGAACTTCAGCTACGAGAAGTTTCGCACCATGTACGCGCCACGGGGCAAGCGCGATGTGGCCGAGGCGCCCCACGTGGTCTTCGACGAAACGCCCATCGGCAATTACCTGGAACTGGAAGGCCCGCAACGCTGGATCGACGAGGTGGCGCGCCAACTCGGCTACTCGCGCCTGGATTACATCAAGGATAGCTACGCCGCCCTTTACCGGAAGAAGTGCCATGCCGAGGGTAAGGCTCCCGGGAATATGCTTTTCCCCTCGCACGAATCGTGATTGGGTTCTGCCCCGGCCTGGGCTATAATGCCAATGAGTGTTCCGTCCGTCCGCCACGGATCGGGGAGGAGAATAACCATGGAAGGTTTGCTACAACCTGTTCATCTGTTTTTCATTTTGCTGATCGTCTTGATCCTGTTCGGTCCCGGCAAATTGCCGGAACTGGGCAAGGGTTTGGGCAAGGGCATAAAAGAGTTCAAAGACGCCCTGCGCGGCGGGTTGGATGGTTCTTCCGATAAGAAGTAGTCGCCTCGGCCAAGCCGGAAGGAGAGTGACGAATGGAAGGTTTGCTACAACCGGTTCACCTGTTTTTCATTTTGCTGATCGTCTTGATCCTGTTTGGGCCCGGCAAATTGCCGGAACTGGGCAAGGGTTTAGGCAAAGGCATTCGCGAGTTCAAGGACGCCATCCGCGGTGGGATGGAAGGTTCTTCCGATAAGAAAGATGAGAAGAAGCCGGAGGAAGAAAAGAAGTCGTAAATCTTCGCTTGTCACCCACGGCCCCGGCAGCTTCGTTCCATAGCTCATCACAGGTCTTCACCCGTCGAATTCATAGGGCATTTGGTCATTTTGGCCCATCGGCGCAAGCCCATTGCAAGCTCGCGCGGTTCAGGCTGAAAGCCATAATCGTCGATTTAAAGTGTATATAGGGGGGGCCCATTCGAATCTAAATCCCCCTCACCCCCGCCCGATTCCCCCTTGCCCTCATGCTGACATTTCTACCGAAAATCTATTGCGATTCCATGATTTCCGGCTTAAGATGGCGCTACATTCACACCACTGGGGGCTTACATGAAGGTCGAAGATTTGATTCGCTCGCGGCGCGAAGTCTACTCTGTTACGGAAGACGTAACCGTCTACGATGCGGCGCGGTATCTACGCGAAAGACAGGTGCGTTCGGTAGGTGTAATCAAGCCCGGCGGCAAGCTGGTGGGAGTTGTATCGCAAAGTGATATTTCCGATAAGGTGGCGGCAGAGAACAAGTGTCCGGCCTGGATGCGAGTTTCGGAAGTGATGACTCCGAGCCCCATTACCGTCCCCCCGGCCACGAATTTAGACGAGTGCGTGCTGCTGATGGAAAAACACGGCATCTTTCACCTGGCGGTTGTCGATGAACGTGAATCTTATCGCGGCATGATTTCCGTTCAGGATTTGTTGCGGGTGATCGCTTCCGATGAGAAGGCGCGAGCCGACATGCTGGAGTCCTTCCTCTTCTCGGGACGCTAGTCATCCTCGGAGGTGCTGCCCGGATGGCGAATTTCCCACCACGAGGCTGGGAATTTGATGAATTCGTAGAACATTGCCTTCCGCGCCTGGCGGTTTTCCCACCACCGCCGCCTGCCCATTAGATACTGCGGGGCCGAAATCATTCTCATGTCCACGCTTCGCTTCCTGGAGGCGGCCGAGTAAATGAAAAAGGCCCGTCGTGTATGGTAATCCGAGGTTACCACGAGGAGGCGGTAGAACTTGTGTCCGACGGCGTATTCCAGGATCACATCCTTTTCCTCCAGGGTCGAATGCGCCCTCGATGCCACCGCCTGGAGGGCGCTGGGGGGAGCGCCAAAGCCTTCGGCGTCCTGCACCATGAAGATGCCCTCACTAAAATACGGGCGTATTAACCGTCCGCTCAGAAGAATGCGCGGCGCCCATCCCTGCCGGTAAAGCTCCACCGCCCGCCGGACGCGCGTGGCATCGCCCGAGTCCCCGCCCAGCACCACGATGGCATCCGCTTTCGCCGGCGCCTCATCCACGACCCACCATTTTGCCAATGCGCTCAGCAACGGGGCCCGCGCCAGGTAGAGCGTGGCGAGCCCTACCAGCAGCGCCAACAACGCCGCCAGCAGCAGTCCCAGCACAAAGCAACACGCGGAAACTTCCCGGCGAATGAATGGAACACGCATGAGAGAGGTTTTTGTGCTATACCTACCAGCATCGAGAGAGGAAATTCTAGCCGCTCAACTTGAGGAGGTCAACCGTCATGCCTGTTTGCTCGATTCAACCCCCTGGCGAATTCACCGGCTTGCGATTCTCCCGCTACGCCTTATGCCGTGTTGCCTTGCACCGCAGAAGCTTTAGGGTTGTTGCCCATCTCATCGTGACCATGGCGCTGGTATTTCTGGGGGCGAGTGCTTCCGTAGCCAGGGATTCTGGAGGAAAGATGGAACTGAAGACAACGGCCTTTCGCCCGGGCGGTACCATTCCGGCGCAGTATACGTGCAGCGGGGAAGACATCTCGCCTGATCTTTCCTGGAACGATCCTCCGCCTGGCACCGAGAGCTTCGTTCTGATTGTGGATGACCTGGACGCACCGGCGGGAACATGGGTGCACTGGGTGGTGTACGACCTGCCGCCGTCGGCGCGGCAATTGCCGGAACACGTGCCCATGGGCAAAGCCGTTGCGGGCAGCGGCAAGCAGGGCGCGAACAGCTTCCCCACCAACGGTTACGGCGGCCCCTGTCCTCCACCGGGTAAACCCCACCGGTATTTTTTCCGCCTTTATGCCCTCGATACGGTCTTGAACTTGCGCGCGCCGGCCCACCGCCAGGCCGTCGACGCCGCCATGAAAGGCCATGTGCTGGCGCAGGCGGAATTGATGGGGACGTTTGGACGCTGAGGGGAAATAAACCGTGAGGAAACGGTGTCAGGTAAAGCGCCGAGATAAACCGGCAGGCAGCCGAGTGGCGCTGACGACAACAAGCGTCGCTTGGGTACGCCTGATCCGAACCTTCGCACCCGCGTCCGACGCAGGAGCTGAGCGACGGGGATCCAACCCAGTACTCAGTTGAATTAATAAGCGATGTTATTCCTGGACCTTGGAAGGGCAGGGCATTAGCAACTCGATGCATCGTGGTGCGCATTGCACGGAATGCATCGCCATGGCACAGGCAAGAGTGCCTGTGCTACATTTGGCGGCACGGGTGGCACTCCGATGCATCGGGGCGCCACCCGCTATTGCTTCGCGCCAGCCTGCTTCAAGGCAGCGGTGATGTAGGGATAGTCGTGTGAGTGCGCCAAAGGTGTCACGCCTCCCTTGTCGGCAATGTTGGGATCGGCTCCCGCCTTTAGCAACTCTGTCACGATCTCGGAATCTCCAAAATCCACGGTAGCGGCATAGAGGAGAGGGGTAAAGCCCCAGTGATCCACCGCATTCGCCTCCGCCCCTCCCGCCAGAAGCGCCTTCACCACCTCTGTGCGGTGGGCCAACACAGCCCAATCCAGGGCGGTCATGCCGTCACCGTCCCGCTCATGGATATCCGCTCCGCCTTGCAGCAGTGCCTGGATGACCGCCGGGTCGCCAAAGGGAACCGCCGCGAACAAGGGGCTGGCGGGGAACATACCGATAATCTCCATTCTCCGATTTGGATCGGCGGCCTTGGACAGCAATATGGCGATGTTGTCGCGATCGCCCGCCATGGCCGCCAGAAATAGCGGCGAGGCGTTGAATTGGACCTTTCCCGGTCGCGCTGAGGCGCCGTGGTCAAGCAAAAGTCTCACGGACCGGGAAGTGTCCAAATAAGTTGTTGCCACCATCAACGCGGTGTACCCGGATTGGGCTTTGGCCCGCACGTCCGCACCATAGCCGATCAAAAGCTTCACCTTGTCCGAGTCAGGCGCTGCCATCATGAGAAGGGTGGTGCCCTCAGGCGTTTTGCTGTTGGGGTTGAGGCCCGCCGCCAGTTGCGCTTTCAGCTCCACCGTCGTGCCGAACAAGGCCGTCTCCATCCACGGTTCCATGCCTGTGGGAGATAGGGCGGCAGGGGGTTGGGGCGTGGGTGGTTTGGTGATTTTCGGCAGATCCAACATGAGCGCCATCGCCGCCCAGCAGGTTGCGGAGGTGGAAAGGAATTGGTCGTGCCCATAGGGAAAGCCAGAGTCAATACTCGGCGGGCTTACCGAGGCGGGGGAGAGCATGCGCGTGTGTACATGCCATGAGCCATCGGCTTCCTGAGTCGAGAGCAGATAGCGCAAGCCTTTCTGCCAGGCCGGGTCGGTGATCGCAACGCCGCCGGCTTCGTTAAGCGCCACCAGCGCCTCACCCGTGGAATAGGCATCCGGCGGCATGTGAGGGAGTTCCCCCCACCCACCGTTTGGCCGTTGCAGCGCCAACAGGCCTTGCGCGGCCCGTTTGCACTCATCGGCAGCTCCACCCCCCCAGTACAGGCCGAAGAGGCGGAACGTGGAGTCCTCGGTGCTGCGCGGTTCGGTCGAGAGCAGCCACAACCAGGCGCGCGCCGACCGGTCACGGGTTTCCTGGCTAAGCTGCGCCGGCATGTACAAATGCATCGCGTAAAGGGCGACGGCGGTGGCCGTGAAGAGACTGTAGGATTGCGGCGGGCGGTCATCCGCAGTGGGCCAATGACCGTCCGGCCGCTGCCAGGTGGCGATGCGCCGGGCATACGCTGCGGTGACGAGATTGGGTTTCACTCCCGCCGCGTGGGCAGCGACCAGTGCCCATCCATCCCCCAGCGCCGGATCGATAATCATGGGGTCCTGCACGGCGTAATCAATGGAGGTGAAGTTAGGCGCGAAGAGGAATCCTTTGGCAGCTACCTGGCTTGCGGCGGCTTCATCAACCGCAATCCCGTGCTCACGGGCGGTTTGTAGTGCCAGCATGGGCAGGGCGTGAGCGTGACACGAGAAGCACTGCGTGGCATTGGAAAAGCCCGTCGACCCATGCTGAATCATACCCACGGCGCGGGTTGCGGGGGATCGAATCGGCTCAGGCGGAGCCGTCTGGGCGTGCAACATCGGGACAAACAGAAAAAACACCAGCGCCCTGTACATAGTCTCTCCTTGAGGAAATGACCCCGAGAACAAGCGACGTTTTGCCCGAGATCGCGAGGACTCAGGACCTCTAACGAGCTTTAAAGCAATTCGTTGACCTTAGATCGCATTTCTGGGCGCTGGTCCCAAAAGTGAGGGTGATTTCAGGGAGTAACTTCGTCAGGCAGTCTTTTGCGCGATTTTTCGGGCCAACTGGGAAATGGCCGCATCCGGCAGTTGCTTTAGCTCGAACCAGCGCAGGGAAGGATGGCGTACCGGGCTGGCAGTTTCGACGGAGTAAACCCTGCCTTGGATGGCGCGAAAGGTGATGCCGTGGTGGAACTCCGCTATCGGTCCTCCCAAGGTGAAAGGCGCGCGGGTGAGGCGATGGAGTTTCTCATGCAGAGATTCCAGTGCTTTTGCAGGAGAGCGGCCAAAGGCTGCGGGGAAATTCCAGACATCGTCGAGCAAACCGTGGGCGAGGCCGCGCATCATGGCCACGCGCGTTCCACGACGGAAAAGGGCCACAGCAAGGTAATGCGATTCCGCCGCGCGGCGAGGGCGGGGAAGCGGGAAGGCCTCCGGATTGCCGGAGCCATACCCGCCGCACCATTTTGCCAGTGGACAAACGGAGCAGCGCGGTCCACGCGGCAAGCAGATAGTCTGGCCAAGCTCCATCAAGGCTTGGTTGAAGTTTCCCGGTTCCCGGCGTGAGAGGAGCCCCTCAAGTTCTGTTTCCACCGCGCGGCGAAACTGGGGCTGATGTAAGTTCCCACTGAGGCGGCACAGTCGCGCGACCACCCGGGCAACATTTCCGTCGAGCACGGCAAAGGGTTGATTGAAAGCGATACTCAGGATGGCTTTGGCCGTGTAATCGCCGATGCCGGGGAGGGCGCGGAGGCTGGCATAGTCTTGGGGAAATCTCGTGGCGAATTGCTCCACCAGATCCCGCGCGGCTTGATGCAGGTGGCGGGCTCGCCGGTAATAACCCAAACCTGACCAGAGCTCCAACACCCGCTCCAGCGGCGCTTGTGCCAGGTGCGAGACGGTGGGGAAGGCATCCAGAAAGCGCTGGTAGTAGGGAGTCACGGTGGCAACCTGGGTCTGTTGGAGCATGATTTCCGAGACCCAGACAGCGTAGGCGTCGCCGCTCCCTCGCCAAGGGAGTGTGCGCGCGTTGGCGCGAAACCACGCCAGCAACGAGCGGCGAATGGCAGCATGAATAGGGCGTGGCCCTCGCGGCGCTGCGGCCGGAGGCTTTCGCCTCCGGCCGCGCGCCTGGGTTGGAGTTTTTATGGTCACGCCGATTACTGGATGGTGAAATCCACCCCACGCGGTGCGGAAACGCTCCCCGTCTCGTCGAGTCCCTTGATTTCAAGGTGGTAATCGCCCGCCTGGAGCTTGCTTACGGGTAACGTCAAGCCCAAGGGCACCAGGGCGCTGCCGCGTTGCAATAAACTGTTGACCAGAATGGTGGGAGAAGAGAAAACCGGCTGGTTGGTTTTCTTGTCGACAATTGAGAACGTTACTCCCACACGGGGCGGCAATGGATTTTTCAGTACCGGATCATAAAGCTCCACATAGGCCATGAGCTGTCCGCCTTGGGGAAAGCGGTAGCTAGTGGAAGGGACCAGTTCCTCATTCTTATAAACCAGGGGCGTACGATCCTCGAGAAGGGCAGCATCCATTTTGTTGGCAAGCTCCGAGACGGGGACAAACTTTTCACCCAAAGCCGGACCTCCCACGATGATTTCCTTGCCCGTGAAAGGTTCCACCACCAAGGGAGCTGCATACTTACCGAAGTTCTGTCCTCCGGCGGTCAATACGACCTTCAGGGTGTAAGATCCGGGAGCAATGTTGAAGGTATTCTGGTAGTCGAAGGCATTCTTGGCGAATTCTTTGGCCTCTTTCTTTTCGTAATCCAACTTCACCGAGTCACTGAAGCGCGCGGCGACCGAGCCGTCGGCGCGGTAGGCGATTCCCATCACTTTGACGTCAGAATGGAGTGCCCCGCCTTGTTTCTGAAATTGGATGGAGGAACCGGGAATGGACATGGCCAAGTTAACGCGCGCCTCACCGGGCTCAATGTAGAAATAGGGGGCGCTCAGAGAAACAGGGATCTGGCCGGGCTGCGGGCCGGCGGCGAGTTCCTCCAGCACCTTACCTTCGGGTTTCTCTTTCAGCATGTCAGGGCTCTTTATGTCAAAATAACCGTTGCGGTATCGCGCCATCACACCGGGGCGGTCCACGGTAACTTTGATTCTATGGTAGCTGCCCTCGTGCGCCTGATCGGGTGGTGTATAGCCGAGAACGTAGTACTCATTCATTTCCCTGGCAACCCTCTTCAGGCCGTTCAGGAAATCGTTACTATTGAAGATTTCAAAACCGCCCGTGCCTTTGGCCAAGGCATAGAGGACTTGCTGATTTGTCGACACACTGGGGGGAATAGTAGGGAGGATAGGATGAGAGATACAAGGGTTCGTGGTCATACTCAGGTTCGTGCTCATGTCCGTGCTCATGTTCGTGGGACTTGATGCGCAGGAGACGTTGCTCTGAGATGTGCCATTGGCAGATGAGTTGGAGGTACCGCCGCGACTGCCGGTGCCACCCGTCGTGCCGGTGCCACCCGTTGTACCGCCCCTGCCGCCCGATCCCCCTCCTGTCGTGCCTCCACCTCCTCCTGTCGTGCCTCCACCCCCTCCGCCACCACCCCTGCCGCCTCCGCCCCCTCCTGCCGTGCCTCCACCGCCGCCGGTGCCACCTCCACCGCCGCCTCCCCTCTGGGGTTCAGGCGCGGGAGCGGCCGCTAATGCTGCCAGCAGACCCGGCAGATGAGGGAAGGGAGATTCGGGGCTACGCAGTTCTGAACCGGGAGGGGCAGGGCTGGTTACATCGAAGCCAGGGGAAGCGACCAGGCCGCGTACGTCCACGGGATACACGGCAACATTAGCCTTGTTCAGAGCATCGACCGTGGCGGTGAGCTCCGACTCGATTTCCGGTGTTAAGGGGAATCCCGCGGAAAACATGATGAGCGATTTGCGTCCGGGAACAGACCGGAGTGATTTGGCGATATCGCGCATAGAGAGCAGAACGGACCGTTTGGCGAAATCCGCTTGTGCGTTATCCAGATCCGGCGCACCATTGGAGGCAACTTGCATCATTCCGGCTCCGGAGTTGGGATTGAGGCTGGCATATCTGACGCTGCTGACGGCGCGCTTCAAGAGTTCACCGTCGGCCGTAAAGTTCTGATACACCCTCAAGCTCCCGTTGAAATCCACCACCGCCATCATCCGGTTAAGGGAAGCGGTGCTTTCCACAAACTTTGCGGCCGCTTGGCGCGCCTGCACTTGCAGGCCCGGATCCATGGTGGAATCGTCAAAGAAAAGCACCATATAGCGCTGATTTCCGGGGGCATTGGGATCGATGTCAGCCGCACGGGAGAAGGAGGCAATCGGCTGCTCCTTGTCGTCCTCGAAGACGTGGAACTCCTTCCTGTCCAAATCCCTAATGTAATTGCCCTTTCGGTCGGTCACAATCGAGTCGACCAGAACCAGGTTGGTTTCCGCCTTAATGACGCCCGGCGCGCTTGCCACTGCCGGGGAGGAGGGATTTTGCCCCCCGGCCGGGGCGGCGGGGGCGGTGGCCGATTCAAGCCCCAGCCCTGCCAGAGTCACCAGCAGGCCCATCGTTAAAAGCCATTGCTTCCGGCACATAGATTAATCTCCTAAAATGGAATTTCTACCGTGCGATTCAGGCCGGATATTTGAGCGCTATCGGAATCGCGAACGACCGCGCGCACCACATAGGTTCCGGGTTTGACGTCGAAGAGGGTCCTTATAGTTATGCCCGATTGTGCGTATCTTTCCAGGCTGCTGTCACGCAGCCACAATTGTAGACGCTTTTGCCGGCCGGCTATCATGTTGCCATCCCGATCAAATACCACCGTCACGAAGGTCAGCTTATCGATGTTGCGGTCCCCTTCTTTGTGGAAGTGCAATCGGCGCACGTCGACGCGGGTCAGGACGGTAATTCGCGCCTCGGACTCAGACTTCATGAAGAACTGAGTGCGGACATCAATGGGAACCTCATCCATCTCGTCTTGGGAGAAGAGCACGGCTTGAATCTCTTCGTCCTCCCGCGCGGCCTGGTCGGTTGGTTTATTGGGAGCATAGTAGCCGCGGCGGGCTTGCACTGACAGGCCCTTGAACGCAACCAATTTGACCTGAAGGGGATGGAAAGAGCCGTCGAGTTTCAGATTCTGCGGGGAAAAGGCCAAAACATAGAAGGTTTCCGGAAGTCCCGCGGTCTTGCGGAATCCGGCTTCCAGATCGTTGCTGTTGTCGAAGAATACGCCTCCGGTATCGAGAGCGAGGGATCGCATGCCATCGGTCTGCCGCCGGGCGCTATCGAGAAGGTAACTTCGCTTCCTGGCGTTGATCGTACCATCTTGCGAAACGGCGATGAAACTCTGGCTGGCGTCGAGGGTGGGGTCGGTGTAAAGGCCGCGGGCGTCTATGGCGCTGATGATGACCCCCGCACGCAATGCACGGTCGGTGATCTGGCTAAGCTCGAATTGAAGTGTTTCCGTCAAGAAACCACCGGAGACCATGACCAGGCTGCGCTGCCCGGGAAGGACCGCCATGCGGCGAGCGACGGACTCAATCCCCCGCAAGACCGCAGTCGATTGCGTTTCCGACTGCGTTAGTGATTGCATCGCATTGTTCGGCACCATGGTCTGCTCCGCCTGGCTCATGCACTGCTGAAAGGTTGCGGGGTGAGGGCAAGGATGACAAGTCACCCATTCATCGGCAGCCACCTCGATGGCATTGGGGTCGTGTTGTTGGGCAATCAGATAGGCCTCGTAAGGCGGGATCGCGCCGCAAGACGTATCTTGCTCCATGATGGGACGTGGACGAAGATCGAAGAGCGCTTGGTGCACTTTCGCCAGATCGTCGGTAAAGTCCATTTGCTCCTGCCCGGAGGAAGTGTACAGCGCCACGCGATCCCCAGGCTGTACAGACCCCGTCAGGAAGTGGTCCGCCGCGTCGCGCGCGCGCGCCAAGGTCTCAAAAGGAGTATTCACATCGTCGAAGTATAGCGCCATGAAACGGCGAGCGGCGGAGGCGGGCACAGTCGTCTCATCCGTGGCCTCGGGTTCAGGGGCGATTTTTTCGGCGGCTTTCGGCGCGGGGGGCGCGGTGGCTTTCAGGGCCGGTTTCTCCATCGAGAATTGCAAAATGGTTTGCAATTTGCCGTGATCGAAAAGTTGGAAATCTTCCTTGCGGAGGTTATCCATCGTCGCGCCCTTGGCGTCGCGCACCACTACGCGGACCACCACCAGGTTTCGTTCCGATTGCAGCTTGAAAGTGGATTCAACGTCGCGCGTGGATATCTCGGGTGTTTCATCCTTCTGAGCCTTGAGTGGGTAAGGAGCAAGGGTCGAAATCACCGTCAGAGCGGCCGCCGACAGCCAAGCAGGCCATCGGGGTCTCGTCCGACGCGTGAGGGGAAGCGACGGCAACATAGATTCTGGATCCTGCCCCAGTGTACTCGAACGCAGGGAACCTCCCACGTTCACCCCGCGGCAAACCATCGAATGCAGATCGATGCGTTCCGGGTTACGAACCCAGTTTCCGGCGCGAAGGGCCCAAAGTCAAGCTAAAGAGAGCGCAGCGGGCCGACCCGCAAATCGGCACCGGCCGGACGGATGGCGCTTCTGCTGCCGGCACTGCAGGAATTGATGGGATTCCAGCCCTTACTCAATGGAGAAGTCCCCGCTCCTCACCGGCGAGAGGTTGCCGGCGGAATCGCCACCCCGGATCTCCATGAGATAGTCGCCCTCCGGGAGCTTGTTCATGGGCAGTTTGAATATCACCGGGACCAGCGGGTTACCCGGGCGTACATACACGCTTAGGGGGAGCGTCTGGGAGGAATAGGCCAGTTGATTGGTCTTTGAGTTCACGATGGTGAAGGCGATTCCCACGTGCTGATTGCTGCCCTGCAAAAGGGGATCATAGACTTCCACGTAGAAAACCGGCTCCGTTTCCTTCTTAAAATGATTGTTGCTGGAGGGAACGACCTTCATCCCTTTGGCGACCATGGGCTCGCTTCCCTCGGGGAGCCCCAGGTCCATCTCGGCCGAACCCGGAGATGCAGCAACGACCCGATCACCGAAAGCCGGGCCACTCAGCATGATCTCCTTACCGGAGAACGGGTCCACCCCCAGCGGCATCACGGATTTTCCAAACTTCCCGCCTCCCGCACCGAGCACCAGTTTAAAGGTGTACTCGCCCGGCGCAATCTTGAAGGTATTCTGGTAATGGATGGAGGTCTTGGTCACCTCCGGCAATTCCTCCCCCCTGTAATCCAGATTCATCGTGTCGCTGAAGCGAGCGGCTATCGATCCGTCGCCGCGGTAGGCGATTCCCAGGATATCCACCTGCGCATGGACGGTGTCTCCCCTCTTCTCGAAAACCAGGGCGGAAGCGGGGAAGGACAAGGCCAGATTGACCCGGGCAGTGTCGGGTTGCACGTAAAAGTAAGGCGCACAGAGGGCCACCGGAATCTGGCCCGCTTCCGAGCTCGCGGCCTGCGCCTCTAACACACTACCTTCGGGTTTTCCTGCCAGAATGTCCTGCCCCTTGGTATCGAAATATCCGTTGCGGGCGCGCACCTCCGCGCCCGAGCGGTCCACTTTCACTTGGATTTTGTGATAACGCCCGTCGTGGACCGGATTGGGCGGGACGTACCCAAGGATGTAGGATTCGTCCATTTCGGCGGAAGCCTCTTTCATTCCCTCCAAAAGGGTATTCTTATTGAGGCTAGGGAAGGCGCCAGTCCGCGAAGCCAAAGTATTTAAGACCGCATTATTTGTGCTGGGACTTGACGGCATGGCCTCCTGGCGGCCCCCCCCCGCGGCCAGCTCCACCCCGCCCGCCTCCCTGGCGACCTGTTCCGGGGCTACCCGCCATGGAAGCGATGGAGGGGGTGATGTTCACTGAATTTATGGGATACAACCCGACATCGGCTTTGTTCAGCGCATCGATGGTGTCCTGAAATTCGGACTCTTGTCCGACATCGAGTGTAAACCCGGCAGAGACAAAGACGAGGGTCTTGTGACCTGGGGCCCTACCCAGCATATTGGCGACATCGCGGATGGCCCTAAGTAAATTGCTAACGACGATATTGTATTCTTGTTGTCTTGCTGGGGTACCGATGGCTCCGAATTGGATCTTGCTGACCGCGCTTTTCAACAGGTCTCCATTGGCGGTAAATCTTTGATCAATGTGCAGGGAGCCGTTGAAATCCATTATCGCCGTCATCCGATTGGGGGAAGCAGGGCCTTCTACGAATTTTTCCACATCGGCGCGATCCTTCACTTGACTCGCGCCGTTCATCTCCGAGTTGTCGAAAAGAAGGACGAGGTACCGCTCATGTTCGGGGGCGCCTGGCTGCGTATCTACCGCGCGACAGAGGCTCGCGATGGGTTGCTCCACGCCATCCTCAAAGACGTGAAAATCCTGCTGATTAAGGTCCTGGAGATAATGGCGCCTGCGGTCGGTCACGATCACATTGACCAGAACGTTGTTGGCTTCCGACTTGATTATGCCGGGCGTGGGCGGCTCCGTCTGCGCCGAGGAATTCTTCTCCTTTCCCGGGGCTGCGGGGATCGCATGTGGCGCAATACCCAACCAACCCAGGGCAAAGAGAAGGGCAAGGGTGCGAACGACAACGGTTGGCAAGATGCATTTACTTCCCTTGGGGACGCTCTCCGATCGTCGGCAATGCGGCGGTCGGAGGACGACGCTACCGTCGCGCCGATCGGAATCAGCACCGCGCGCGTAGCCCATTAGACGATGGCGGATCATAAGTCACTTTCCTAATACGGGATTTGGACCGTGCGGTCGACATCAGGCGCATGATGACCGCCGACAGCCGTGAAGGGTATCGGGAGTCGCCCGATGCGCGAGAGTAAAGGAAAGCAGCATAAGTTCTGGCCCGTCGTATTCGACCGCAGCCACCCTCCCGCTCACCACACACAAGAGGCCGTTGAACGCCGGCCGATGCTTACCCGGTGAAGGATTCAGTTTCCAGCGCGGGGGGTTTCATGTCAAGCAAAAGAAAAGCAGGCCGCGAGGGATCCTTCGGTGCTCATCTCGTCGCGAGGGCCGGGGCCGGGGTTGGCGCCCCCCTAATGATCCGAAGCCATTGCCCAAGGAAGGGGGCCATAAGCGCTAACTTAAGTCAGAATTCCTTTGCCGGGCTTCAAATCGTTATCCGCTGGAAAATCGACAAGCCCTGACTGCAACTTGGCAGAGGGGATTGCGGGGAAGTCAGGGATTGAACTTCCACGGTTTGGCTGTCTATCGTAAATGCCCCGAACTCTCGCCTCCGTCATCATCAACCATCTACCCGTCGGGGCATTTACGATAGAGACCTAACGTTTTACGACCAAGTGACGCCCACTAGACGTGAAGGTGACTTTTCAGGCCGGCTCCCTCCCAGCGCCAGAACTGTCAGTGTGATCGCAACGATTGATTGCTTGATCTGGCAGGGTTTCAGCTTGCAGGAAGGGTTGCAACTCGAGCCACGCCAATCAATTCCACATCTTCATCCCAATCCCAAAGCTGGACGGCATGTTCGACATGGTTTTTGGCGTGGTGAAAGGCTTCCTCGACGTCGAACCTGTCGAGCGACTCCAAGGCCCTTTCGATTTGGGGCGTGAGCGACTCATTCTCGCTATAGCTACTGGCAGCCAACAAGGAAAGGTCCGCGTCGATGCTTCCGTCGGGCAGCACAACCACGGTGTACAGGTCAAAGAGATATTCATCCCCATCTTCGCGCTGCACTCGCGAACGGACCGTGAAATTGAACTGGTAGCCTGCAATGGGCGCGGCAGAAGCAGGTCCGGCAATCACCCGGACGGCATTATGCCCGCCAAAACTGTAATCGCCCACGTGGCGCAGCATAGCGTCAATGAACGGGTGTCCGAGCGCGAGGAAATCCGCCTGTGAGTTACGGATTGCCGTTGCCCGATCAAACGTCGCCGTCCGGTAGCGCTCATCAAGGCCATACTCTTTCATCGCCTCGGGTGTCAGGAATTCATAGAGCCCGTCTTTGCGTTGCACCTGCCGCCGTTCGCGGGACAGAAACTTCAGCGTGAAGTCTTCCAAGTCCTTCAAGCTCACCGGGCTGGCCAGCGCCTTTTGGTAACTGTCAAAGCTATAGCTGGAAGCATCCTTAAAGAGGCTTTGGGTGGCAATTTCAAACGCCTTTTGCGCCCGCTTCACAGCATCTTGGATATCCTCTTTGGTCTGGCGGTTCAAGGTCCCATTCACCAGAGCTTGCGTATAGATCTCGTCCGGGTCGATCTCCGCCTCTAGTTGCCAGTTCAGGCTGGCGATCAATTCCTCCGGCTCTTCGCCGGTCACTTGCTGGAGGGCCTGCGCCGCCACTCGCAAGCGCTGCTCGAAATAGGAGCGCACGATTTCCTCCACCGTGTCTCGGGCGCGGAGGTTGTAAATCTGGACCACTTTGTCCTGCCCGTAGCGATAGACGCGCCCCACGCGCTGCTCGTAGCGCATGGGATTCCAGGGAAGGTCGTAATTCACCACGATGTAGCAGAACTGCAGGTTAATACCTTCGCCGCCGGCCTCGGTTGAAACCAGAAAGCGCACGGAGGGCTCTTCCCGGAAGACGCGCTGGCTGCGACGCTTGCTCTCCGCATCCGGCGTCTTGCCCTCCAGTTCCATGCTGCCGTTAATCAGCACTACGGTGTTTTTCCCGTACCATTTTTCCAGTCGCTCTTTCAGGAATTCCTGGGTACGGCGGTATTCCGTGAAAATCAGCACCTTGGCGCCCGGGGTTTGTGCGTCGATCTTCTTCAGGAGGTCGCACAGGCAGTCAATTTTCTTTTCCCGCTTCACCGGAATTGCCAGGAGCTTCGTGAGCGTCTTGATTTCGTCCTTCAGGATTTCGCGGTCGGTCTTCAGCACCACGTCCTTTTCGTCCAGTTCGCCCTGGAAGCGCTCATCGCGGTCCTCCTCCTCCTCTTCCGGGAGCTCTTCCAGCTTTTTCCCCAGGCGCGCGAGGCGTCCTTCCAGCGCCGCCTTGATGGCCTGGAACGAACTGGCATTCAACTTCTGGAAAGTGGTGAGGATGAATCCCACGGCGCGCTTGTGCGTGGAGTCTTCAATTTGTTCAATCGCGTTATAGCCCGTGCGGATGTAATCCTCAACGGCGCAGTAAAACTCTTTTTCGTCGGGATACATGGCGAAGGGCATGGGGTGCGTCATGCGTCCCTTGAACACCACCTTCCCTTCGGCGTCCGTCACCCGCAGCTTCGGCGTGCGCAGAATCAGCTTGGCATAGGGCACCGCCCCGGGTTCGCGGAAGAGGGGCTGGTCAGTAAGTGTGGAAAAATCCACCTTGGGTTCCAGCAGCCGCACCAGGTTCATAAAGCGGCTGTGGTCGGGGTCGCCTGAGTGCGGTGTGCCGGTCAGCAGCAGCAAAGCGTCCGTGTAACCGCGTAGGGCTTCCGCCAGTTGATAGTTCTGCGTCCGGTCGGTTTTTCTCCCGTATTGCTTGGCGCTCAGCCGGTGCGCCTCGTCAAAGATGATCAGGTCCCAGGGGCGGTTTTCGAGCAGTATGCGCTTGTGCTCCTTCCGCTTCAGGCGGTCGAGCGAGGCGATGGCGCGGGCGCGCAGGTCCCAGATTCGCGGGTTGGTGGCCGTGAAGTCGCGACCGAAAATCTCAAAATCATCAGCCTGAAACTTGTCCTTGAATTCTTCCTGCCACTGGCGGGTAAGTCCTGCCGGCGTGATGATGAGAGTTCGATTGGCGTAACCGCGCTGAAAGAGCGCCTGCCAAACCATGCCCGCTTCGATGGTTTTCCCAAGCCCCACTTCGTCGGCCAGCATGAAGCGCCGCCGGGGGCTGGAAACCACTGTGTACGCTGTGAAGATTTGATGAGGCAGAATCTCCGTGCGGGCGTTGGAGAGCTGCCCGCCCTTGTTCGTCGTCAGGAAGCGCGCCGCCATCTGCCGCAGGTCGAATTTCCAGGCTTCCTCCCAATCGCCCGCCTTCGCCCGTTCCAGGGGTGTGGGGCAAACCTCTACTTCGTCCAGGCTCAGGATGAAGTTTTCCGAGCGGAAAGGCGGGAGAGAAAAAACTGAGGGGTTGAATTCAACCTTGCACAGACCGTCACGGACCTTGTAGACCTTGCCGACCCCGTAATCCCGGTACATGGAGTTCAGGCTGCGAACGTGCGTGCCGAGGTCGACAGTTGCCGTTTTATGATTAAGATTAGCAGGGCTGGCCACAGTCTCTATTATACTCGCAATTCTCGGTGGTCCATCACGGTGACGCTCCTGAACCGGCGTTCAACCCCACAAGCTATTCGGTTTGCTCATCGTCGTCCATTTCTCGACTGCGTAGAGTTATGAGTTCGCCGTAGTAGTCGACAATGTGCTTGAGCTCCTTGCCTGAGATACTCCAAATTGCTGAAACTGCCTCGGCGAGTTCCATTTCGGCATCACCCAAGCGACGGCGTTTTTCTCCCTCTGTTGCGTCCATGTGACACGCCCTTGATATGCGGACCACCTCGCGGTGGGTACTATCTGCCGGTCGATATTCTGGTAGCATTACGCGAGAAACATCGGTGGGAAAGTATCGTTGCGTTTGCACTCCGACGGACGCACTGTAGAGGGCGGAGCGAGCAGGAAGCGAGTTGAGCAAGCCGGCCTGAAAATATGCCTCGTCCTCCTCCTGGCAAGCAATAAAAAGCAATGTGTGATCAGGTATGACGGGCCGCGGTGGTAAGCCCCCAAAGCTTCTCGGACCAACGACCGCGCACTGGAACATCTCGGTAAGGTCTTTAAAAACTACTTTGTAAGGGGATAATAAGTACTTGCCAGTGTTGCCCACGACATAAAACTCCGGCCGCTTGCTATAGAGCTGCTTGTAGCCGCTCCGGGCCTTCAATTGTTTTTCGAATCGCTTGAAGAATTCGAACGTCAGAGGATTCTTCCGCCGCAACTCGGCGATTTCCACCGGCTCGGAAAAGTCCTCCGCATAGTGCGGAATTATGATCATGGCGGCTGGATTGGCGCTCCATGCTTGCACATCTCGGCCACGTAGGAGTGGAAAAAGGTATACATCCTCTACAGAGACGGTGGCGGATTGTACCTTCGTCTTCCCAACATCACCTAGGTTTCTAATAACCGTGCGGCGCCCCTCTGCCTTAAGAGTTTCGACCCAAAAAACGCCATTAAGCCAAGTACACGACCCTGCGTACGTCCGGCCCATGATCGTCGGGGATCGGTCGCCAATGACTTTTCGCAAAAGAGGGAAGGCGCGGCTCGACGCAGTGAGCCACGTGCTTTCGGGCACGCTGGGCTCAACGGGAGCCGCAAGCCAGTCGCGAATTTTGAAGTCCCTGAGTACCTCGCTGAGTTCGGCTTCCTCCACGGTGGAGCGCGGAGAATCTGGCAGCCAAAGATGGTACGGAACCGGGTACTTTGTTGCCGTGCCTTTTTGGGCAGCCAGAACAGCCGTTCGATTTATTGCACTTTCGAACGGGAGCAAAAGAGATAAATCGGAAACGCTTTTTACTCGGAAGGGTCTTCCTTTCCCGCATGAAAACCGGCGGAACCCCTCGTTGGCCCCTGTTTTAAAAACCGATTGCGTGATGACAAAGCCCAATGATCCGCCTTTGGCTACGTACTGATCCAGGCAAACGTAGGCAAATAGCGCTGATAGCTCCTTCTTAACATTGCCGAGGCGCGCGCCGCGAGTGGCACGTTCTCGCAGTCTATATTGGTCCCAAAGATCAATCGTGCCGTCGCGGTATTCAACGGGCAGGCTCTCCCAATTCACCCAGGGTGGATTGCCGACGACGTAGTCAAACGACTCTAGTCCTTCGAAGAGTGGCGCGAAGTTGTTTTTGATGATCCTCGCCCAAATGCCATTTTTGTTCTCTTTATCGAGACGCACGAGTTCTTTGTAGAGGGCAATGTGTGCGTTGTTGCTCACAATGTTCAATCCCTCATCGCGGCACCGAGAAAGGAATTCATCCGGCGCATAGCCGTTCTTCACGCAAGTTTCAAGGATGAGCGCATACATAGCAACGTCTTTGGGACTCTGGGCGATTTCTTTTGGAACCAGTAAATGAGGCGGCTTCATGGCGCTGCACGGGACCTTCGCGACTTTGCCCTGCCCCCCCGTGAATAAATCCCCGTACTCCGCCGGGGTCATAATGGAATCGCACAAGTAAACGGGAATCTCGACGCCCTCTACGTGCCGAATCAGGTCCTTGATCGCAACCAAGTAATTTGTCCGTGCCGCCATCACCGCCAGCGGGTTCAAGTCAAAACCAATCACGTTGGTCAGAATCTTCTTCAGCAGCTCGCCTTCGTCATAGGCGCATTTCTCGCGGTTCAGGTCGTACCAGCGGCGAATACGGTTGATGGCCATTACCAGGAACGTACCCGAGCCGCACGCCGGGTCAAGCAGGCGCTTATCCGGGTCGCCCTCATAGCCGAGTTCATTCAGCACGTGCTCGGCCAGCCAGTCCGGTGTGTAATACTCGCCCAAATCATGCCGTACGGACTTTGGGAACAATTGCTGGTACAGCTTCTTGAGCAAGTCGCGGGATTGCGCCGGGTCCTCGGAAAAGGTGCCGGGGTTATAAAGGTCGAGCTTCGTCACCATGGCCCGCACGAGCTTCTCCACGGGGGCGGTCCACGCCGCGAGATACCAGGCGAAAAGGTCGCCCTCCAGGAAGTTCGTGATGCCGAGTGTGTGAAAGACGCCGCCTTGTTCCAATTCTTCGAGCTCGCGCTTGAGTTTGGCGGAGCTGTTAGCGCTCTGGAGCTTTTCCACCTGCCGGGTCATCCACGGGTTGAAAAAGCTCACGATCTCTGAGGCCAGCAGCTTGATCAGTATGGCGTAATACGTGTGAACCGCAAACAGAAGCTGGGCGGGCTGCGTTTTGCCCTTCACATGATAAAACTCGGCCAGCTTGTGCAGCTTGTCGGAGAGGTTTTCCACATCGTAACCGCAAACCTCGCCAAACAGAATCTTCCACTGGTTGAAGAACACCTGCGCCTTGGGGTTTGTGGTGTTCAGAATCTCTTCATAAAGGGCACGCACACCTTCCTGCGCCGTCTGGCTATCCGATCCGAAGTCCCCATGCAGGTATTCCGGCTGATAGGGTTTGCCCTTTTGTCCGAGGTTGTAGAGCGCCCAAAGGAAACGCTCGGTGGAGTAGCGATTGACTTCTAGAGGTTCCTGGTCCGTCCACTTGTCATCCCGGAAACGGAGAAAGATGAAGTACTTCCCATCTGTCCCCACGCCGAACATGCTGTTCCATTGCCGGTGCTCTTCGCGGTTCATGTCGTAAAAGCGCTTTTTGAGCTGATCAATCACCGCCTTGTTGGGGGCCGCGTCCTTATTGGGCGAAAGATTGCCGGGCTCTTTGTATTCGACAATCACACTGCCATAAACCGAATCGGGACGTCCCGTGGCAATGGTTACGTTGTGGTGGCCTTCCAAGGTGATTTTGGCGTCGCCGGCAAATTTCTTGAGGGCGGCAGCCACGTCGATTTGCAGGTCCATTTCCGACTTGGCCAACGTCGCCGCCCCCCGAATCTGGTCAGCAATCGCCGCCGCGCTGCGAGTGATGATTTCATCTAAAGAAGGCTGATTTCGGGAATCATCCGGGCGTGCCATTGGGGTCCACCTCAAGGGGGATTGTCTTTCAAGCTATAAGCGGGTCGATTCTATACCCAATGACTAATCAAGGGGCAGAATTCCTTTCTGCGACTTGGCAAGCGGCAATGGTCCGCGTATCGCCTGCTCGCCGGGTGCGGCACCGGTTTAGCGGATCAATCCTGCCTTGCTTCCATTTGCTTACGGGTGATTGCGGCAGTTCCGCCAGATTCGGCCCGAAAAACGCCCATCTGTGACAGTGGGGAGCTGCACGCTCGCGTGGGCCAGTTGCCGTATAGTCGTCAAACCGGAGGCGTGCCCTTCCGGATCCCGAAAGGGAGTTCTGGAAAGTTGAAGGCCACTTCAATCCAAACAGCTTAAGTTAGCGCTTATGAGGGAGGTGGCCGCCCCCATCCACGGAGCCAACAAGTCTTGATTTGGGCCGCCCAATCTGCAATGCTGCAAGGTTGCACGCTGCTGTCCGTGCCATGCGGTCTGTGGTTATGAAGTTTAAAGGGTAAAGGACAAAGGGTAACCCGTAATCCCATACTCTACCCTTTATCTTTTACCGTTTAAATGGACAACCGATTATTGAAAACATGAGGTTCCAACGTGTCCTACCAAGACCTGCGTGATTTTCTTGCCCGCCTGGAACGCGAGGGCGAGTTGAAGCGCATTGCTGCGGAAGTTGACGTCGACTTAGAGATCACCGAAATCACTGACCGCGTTTCGAAAGCGGGCGGGCCGGCGTTGCTGTTTGAAAAGCCACGCTCTGCCCGCGACGGGGTGAGCTACGCCATGCCGCTGCTCATCAATATGCTGGGCACGCGGCGGCGCCTGGATATGGCGCTCGATGTGGGCTCGCTTGACGACGTGACGCGCCGCATGGAAGATCTGCTCGACATGAAGCCGCCCGAGGGTTTTTTCGACAAAGTTAAGCTGCTTCCCAAGCTCTCCGAACTCGGCTCGTTTTTTCCCAAGAATGTGCGCTCAGGGCCGGTGAAGGAAGTCATCGAGCGGGAGAACCTAACGCTGGCGCGCCTGCCGATTATGCAGTGCTGGCCGCAAGATGGCGGGCGCTTCATCACCTTTCCCCTGGTGGTGACGCGCAGCCCCAAGAACGGCCGCCGCAACGTGGGTTGTTACCGCATGCAGGTGTATGACGAGCGGACTACGGGAATGCACTGGCAGGTTCACAAGGGCGGCGCCGAACACTTCCGCTGGCTCGAGCGTCAGGCAAAAGGCCGCCGCATGGATGTGGCCGTGGCGCTGGGGGCCGACCCCGCCACCATGCTCTCCGGTGTGCTGCCCCTGCCGGAAGATCTGGACGAGTTCCTTTTCGCCGGCTTCCTGCGCCAACAACCCGTGGAGTTGGTGAAATGCGAGACTGTCGACCTGGAGGTCCCCGCCCACGCTGAGATCGTGCTGGAAGGCTATGTGGACCTCGACGACATTCGCCCCGAAGGGCCGTTCGGCGACCACACGGGCTATTACTCGCTGGAAGACAAGTTCCCCGCGTTTCATATCACTTGCATCACCCGGCGGCGCGACCCCATTTATGTTTCCACCGTCGTCGGCCGTCCACCCATGGAAGATTATTGGATGGGCTACGCCGTGGAACGCCTGTTCCTGCCCCTGATGCGCAAACAATTGCCGGAAGTGGTGGACATGCACATGCCCGCCGAGGGGGTATTCCACAACTTGATGATGGTGGCCATTCGCAAGAGCTACCCGGGCCACGCCCGAAAAGTAATGAACGCCATCTGGGGCATGCCGGGCGCCATGTTTACCAAGTGCATCGTGGTGGTGGACCACGATGTGAACGTCCACGACTCCGGCGAAGTCGCCTGGAAAGCCCTGAACCACATCGACCCCGAGCGCGATATCCAGTTCATCCTCGGCCCCGTGGATCAGCTCGAGCACGCTTCCCGCCTCCCCAATTTCGGCTCCAAAATGGGAGTCGACGCTACGCGCAAATGGCCCACCGAAGGTTTTACCCGCCGCTGGCCGGATGAAATCGTCATGGACCCGGAGGTGAAGAAGAAGGTTGACGCCTTGTGGGCGAGCCTGGGGCTGAGGGGGCCGGAAAAGTAGGGGTGTCGGGCGGCCGGGCTAAAAACGAAAGTCAAAAGTCAAAAGGCAAAGGGCAAAAGTCAAAAGGCAAAAGTGAAAAACCGCCCGTCCACCGCTAACCGCTAAGACAACTACGCTTCCGGGTGGAATCAACACACCGCGATTTACATCAATTTGCGTTTGGTGGCATTATTTTCGAATGAAGACTACGCTGAATTTGCAAGATGATGCGGTGGAAGCAATTCGCGCATGCGCCAGGCGGCGTGGGCTCTCCTTCGGGAAAGCCGCATCCGAGTTGGTCCGCCGCGGGGCGCGCTATCAAGTCGGGATCCGGATGGTGAACGGACTGCCCGTCTTGGCCGCGCCTGATGACTTTCCTCTGATCACGAGCGAGCGAGTGCGGGAATTATCGAGTGAAGAATGAATCGTTATCTGCCCGATTATGATGGTTGGGGTTTGTGGCCGTTGCCTTCGAGCCCTCGGATGAAGCGGTCTATGTGCTCGAAGAGTTGAGTCGCTTTGGTTTCCAAGGACGCCAGGCGGGCTTCGTGACCCTGTGTCTGCTCGGCCAACCGGATTTCGGCCTCTGCCAGGCGCCCAACCAGGTTGGTAAGGGTTGCAATCGCCGCATCGTGCTTTTGCAACGAAGCCGTCAGGGCGGTAATTTGTTGGTCATTCTTGGCGATCTGCTCGTCGTGCTTCTGCACTGACGCCCAGAACTGCGCTTGTTGGTCGACGATGAACTGCATAGTCCGCTCGATATCCATGGGGATAAGTATAACCCGATGAATTGTCTCGCACAATCTGTTTGGTTCAATGTTCCTTTGCCAGGGCAAAGTGGTCCTCGCTGATCAGGCGCCGGCCGGGTGTGTCGTGGTAGAACCCTTTGGCTTTGGCCTGGTCCTGCGTAGCGACGAAGCCCATGATCTTCCCAGCGCCGAGCGGGGATTCCGTGGGCATAAGATAACCCCCTCCAAAGTGGGTTTTGTTTGATTTCGCAGTGGACCCTGGTGAATCAGCCGAGCAAGCAGCCGCGCCGACTACTTCTTCTTCTCGTCGGAAACGGGCGCCTCGACATAGACAAGCTGGAAAACGCTAAGGCCGCCCTCCGGCTTGATGTCAACAATGTGTTTCTTCTCTTTGGTGCCAGCCTGTAGGACGGTCTCTCCGCTCTCCGGCTTCTGATCCTGGCAATTCAGATCATCGGGGGAGTCCGACTTTTGCTGTTCGCCCGCTGCCTTAGTCGAATCGGCGCAATTCCAGACCTTGCCGTACCTGGCCAGCGCTTTGTGGTAGAATGCCGCAACTTTCTCGGGGGGATCATTTGACTCGAGCTTTAGTGCGACCAGCTTGAACCCCCAGGCGCCACCCCACAAGCCCAGTTGAAATTTCGGACTATCGTCGGACTTATCCTGGTGCGGCCGTGCGCCTGGATACAGCGGCAAACCAACTTCCTCGGCAGTCGCCGTTTTGCTGGCAATGAATCCGATGCTTCCGCTGTCTTTTCCCTGCCCGGTTGCGCCCGAGGCATTCTTCTCTTGTGCGGACAAGGGAAGAGCGGTCACCAAGAGCAATCCTATGGCGGCCACCTGAACTGCCTGGAGCCACATGCGGCCTGCGTTCTGGCCGGCAATCTCAACCACACGTTGACCTTTCATTCTGGACCCTCCCATGCACCCTTATACGCGGGGAAGGGGAGAGAAGTTCATTAAATCGCAGACCCCATCTTCTCCTGAGCAGGACAATAAGGGAGTCGGACCTGACTCGCGCCTCTGACCACGGGTTTGGAAAGGCGGAGCTTTCCTCGAGCAGTGAAGAAAGCATCCTACTGGCCACTACCCACTGCCAACTGCCTACTGCCTACAGCCTACTGCCTCCCCAACCCACGCTCAGCGCGGGGGAGGGTGAAGAGAATGATGAGGCTCGCGAGGGCCACGATGGGGACGACAAAGATGCTGCCTTCGGGGCCGGTGGCTCCGCCGCTGAGGAGGGGTTTGCCCACAGGGTGCGTGGCAAGGAAATGGTGCTGGATCATGGCTCCACTGTCGGCGACGCCGTAGAGAAAGGATTGAGCCCAGTCCCATGCGGTGTGGAAACCTATGGCCCACCAAAGAGAGCCGGTGCGCCAGAGGCTGAGGCAGAAGACCATGCCGACCAGGCCGGCGGAGAGCAGTCCGATGGGGGACTCGCCTGGGTTGTGCTTGTGGCCGAGGCCGAAGAGAGTGGAGAGGATGACGGCGGAGGTCCAGAAACCTAAGGCCGTGCTCCGGGAGGTCCTGAGGGCCCAGTGGTAAAGACCGGCCAGGCCGCGAGTTAGGGTGTACTGGAGGTAGCCGCGGCTGACGTACTCTTCGAGCAGTCCTACTAGGAGGAAGCCGAGCAGCCAGATTGCTCCATAACGGAGAATGTCGCTGCCAAAGAGCAGGCGGCCGTCGATGACGAGAAGTCGGGTTTTCCAGAGGGTCAGGATGAGGAGGGAGAGGCAGGTGACTCCCCAGGCTAGCCCGGCGAAAAAGTATGAGAGCTTGTGCGTGCCCCCGAGGCCGTAGACGGAGTTGGGGCGGCGCTCGAGCTTCGACATGATCCAGGTGACAAGGAGAGTCACGAGGAAGGGGATGGCCTCGGCGATGAACAAGTATAGCGAGGCGGGAATCTCCGACGCCGTGTGCGCAGTGTTGAACGCAGGTGGGTGGAGTTTGTGGCCGATGACGTTTGCAGAGAATATGAAGGCAGCGAAGAGCGCGATGAAGATGAGCAGGCTCCAGCCGGCGCGCAGGCCATCCTTGCCGATGAAGATCTTCTGGAGAGCCGACGCCTCGCTCGGTGGGATGGGTTCGGTGGGCGACGGCGTTGCGTCGTGATTCATGGGGCTTCCTCGTGTGACAAGAGTCTATCTGCGATTTCCATTTGAGCTTGCGGCCGCTCCAAACTATAACCCTGTGAGGGGGTTGAGCGCACTATCTTTTGGCGACTCCCAGAGCTCTGACGGGGCAGGTAAAACCTGGCGGGTGCAAATTGAACATAAGAAAAGTCGCAACTTCACTAGCAAAGAGCCCAGTTGGGAGTCATGACGTAGCGAGTTTGCGCCACTGGCATTCGAGCCACTTACGGCGTGGTTCGGCGCGTGCAATATGGGGGAAGAGGGTGCGGCGGTCCCAAGTAAAGTGTTAATGCCGACACGTCCTTGTGTGGATTCGATTGGCGACGCCATCATGTTGAGAATTAAACGAATAGTTTCAAAAAAGGGACCGGGAAAATCAACTCAAAAACCCCCTGCGAGCGGCTTTGGGGGCAGAGCCGTTGCCGCGTCAATCCTCGCATCGATGTGAGGCAAAATGCCCGATGCTCGTCCAAGGAGAATTGGGATATGGCTTCTATCACTGAGCAACGTGGTCCACGGTTCGACCTTGAGGAACTGAAACAAGCCGCTGCGGAGATGCGCGCGGTTGACCTGGTTGACATCTACGCCGCCGGATCGGGCCACCCTGGGGGCACCCTTTCGATCATGGACATTGCCGCGGCGCTTTATCTGCGGGTGCTGAATCACGACCCCAAGGATCCCGCCTGGCCCGGGCGCGACCGCGTTTTCTGGTCAGCGGGCCACAAGGCGCCGGCACTCTACGTGGCGTTGGGGAAGGCGGGATATTTCCGCTTGGACGACACCGTCCTCCTGCGCCAGTTCGGCGCCAGGTTTGAGGGGCACCCCAACTGTCTAAAGTTGCCGGGCGTGGAAGTCTCCAGCGGCTCCCTCGGACAGGGGTTGGGCATAGCGGTGGGCAACGCGCTGGCTGGAAAACTGGCGGGCCGGTCATACCGGGTCTATTGCCTTATGGGGGATGGCGAGCAGCAGGAAGGAAGCATTTGGGAATCCGCCATGGCGGCGGGGCATTACAAACTGGATAACCTGTGCGCGATCGTCGATAAGAACGATTTGCAGATTGACGGCCCGGTCCGCGAGGTGATGAACATCGACCCCCTGGGGGAGAAGTACGCGGCCTTTGGCTGGGATGTCCTGGAGATCGATGGGCACGACCTGGTGGAAATTCTGTCGGCCTTTGAGCGCGCTGCCGCGACCTGCGGGCGTCCCACCCTGGTGATTGCTCATACGGTGAAGGGGAAAGGCGTTTCCTTCATGGAAAACCAGGCGGGCTGGCACGGCATAGCGCCCGATCGCGAGAAGTTTGAAAAAGCCATGATCGATCTCGCGACCGCGAAAGTGTCCCGCAAACGCCAGGCAACCATGCTGGCACGCGCCCAGGCGCACGCCCAAAGCGCCGCCGCCAAGGCGCATGCACGCGTGCCGCAGTTCCACCATGATTACTGGTGGAATGCGGGCGCGGCGATGAAGGTGGACATGGACCCCACGCGCATGGGCTTTGGGCGCGGGCTGGAAGCCGCCGGGGCCGATGAGCGCGTGGTGACCCTGCACGCGGATATCTCCGGCTCCATCAAGATCGCGGATTTTGAGGCCCATCACCCCGAGCGCAAGAAGCGCGTCTTCAGCGTGGGGATTGCCGAGCAGAACATGATGGAAGTCGCCGCGGGCTTGGCGAAAGAAGGGCTGATCCCGGTTACCGGGACCTACGGCGTATTTGCTTCGGGGCGATGCTGGGACCAGATCCGCACCACCATCTGTTATTCCAACTTGAACGTCAAGATTGCCGGCGCGCACGGCGGCATCTCGGTGGGCGCGGACGGCGCCACCCATCAGGCGCTGGAAGAAATTTCCCTGATGGCCATCCTTCCCAACATGCACGTGGTCGTGCCCTGTGACTCGATGGAGACGGAGCGGGCCACGCGCTATTGCCTGCTCGATCTGAACGGGCCGGCTTACATTCGCTACGCCCGTGAAGCTACGCCTGTCGTAACTACGCGCGAGACGCCATTCCAATACGGCGTGGCCAATATCATCCGCTATCGCGGCGCCAAGCCACGCTTCCTTGAGGCGTTTCAGACCGTACTTTCCACCGAATACAAAGGCGAGGGTGAGGAGGTATCGATTGTGGCCTGCGGACCCATGGTGCCGGAAGCCATGCGCGCCGCCTGGCTGCTGAAGGAAGAACACGGAATTGAAACGCGCATTGTGAATGTGCACACCGTGAAGCCCTTGGATGTGGCGGCGCTGGCGCGTGCGGCGGATGAAACCGGGTTGATTGTGACCGCGGAAGAGCATCAGGTGGGCGGCTTCGGCAATATCGTGGCGGGAGCGATTCTGGAGAACCGGCAGAATTTCCAGTTGCCGCTTTTGCTCGACAGGGTGGGCGTCCCGGACTGCTTCGGCGTCTCCGGCAAGCCCTGGGAATTGATGCAGTGGTTCGGCCTGAGCGCCGAGCACATCGCCGAGCGCGTGCTGAAGCTCCACGCCAAACGAAACGGCGCTAAACGCTTGGCAGCGTGACAGTCCATGTTGGGGGCCTGGTGGCCGATTTTGAAGAGATTGAGTTTTTAATTTTTTGGTACTGTGGTTATTCCAAAGATTCCCAAGGATGCTCGCTACTGCCCCGGCCGGCAGTGTTCGGTCAAAATGTCTATTTTCCTCCTCCAAGTCCCTGATTGAGCTAAGAAAGCCTCGAACCTACAGAACAGGCCGCGTTCGGTTCAGGCCGATCGATCGCAGGTAAAGGGTCAAGATGAAGTCCTTTGACTTCGCGGATCTCGCCTCTCTTTTGCCCCAGCAGATTCATCATCCTTCGCTATTGCTGTTTGTGATGCTAGCCGCGCCGCCGCGGCGCCCCCTACACGGAATTTCTTGCTGAAAAACAAGAAGTTACGGTATTGCAGCGCAGATAAATGCGTCCACCCGAACCTTTCCGACGGGGGGCCTGATTGCATCCCACCAAATTGCATCCCCCAAGTCCTCAAATCTATTCATCACGCCCAAAAAAAGCGCGGCGGCCGAAGCCGCCGCGCAGTGTTACAGCATCTCCGCGGGCGCGGAAATAACGTAATTTAACCTAGAAGCTTATTTTCGCTCCAATCTGGATTTGCCGCGTCCAAAACTGGTAGGTATTGTTGGCGGCAGTTACGGATCGGAACGGCGAGTAGGCATTCAGGCAGGGAGTGGCTGCGGCGCAAGTTTGCGTAGCGCCGGTGGAATCCACCACCGTGCCCGATGTTGAAATACTATACGCCTGGGTCGTTTCGGTTTGCACGTTATAGTGATTGAAGAGGTTGTATGCTTCGCCGAACAACTCCACGCGGACTCTTTCCTTAATGGGGATGGTCTTGGCGAGGCGGAGGTCCAAGTTCTGCGAGGGGGATTCCCGGTAATTATTGCGGATCGGCAGGCGGAATACGCCATCCGAGCCGTTCACTCCGCCGCCACTGCCCAGCGATCCCGGGGCGGTGCCGCTGATGGTTGCTGAATAGGGAAGGCCATCTTGTGCGGCAAAGATGGGAACCAAGCCCCAGCCGTTGGTAAGGTACCCCGCGGGACCCTTTACATGCCAGGGCGAATCGGCGATCAGGTAGACGACGACGCGTCTGGGGACGTCCAAGTTGGAATTACCATATTCCGCGCTGATGTTATTGGGGTAGAGCATGTTATAGCCACTGCTCGCCGTCATCGTGGTGCTGCCGATCGTACTGGAATCGGCGTCCAGCGCGTGCGCCCAGGTGAAATTGGCGTCGAACTGAACCGAATGGCTCAGTCGATGTTTTGCCTCAACGACGAAAGCATTGTAGTTGCTGCTGACGCCAAAAAGGTCGAGCATCTGCGTGTAATTAGCGTTGGGCCGATAGGCATAGAAGGATGTGGTGTAGGTCGGGCTGGAGATCGGCCCCCCCGCGCCTACAAAATAGGTGAGAGTCCCACCGGCGCCTGCCGCATTCGTTCCTTGGGCAATGTTGTCGTCGGTGGTTTGGGGCAGGAAGTGGCCGAAGCTTCCCATGTAGGCCAAGGACAAAACGGTATTCCAACCTATGTCCCGGTCGACGGAGAAATCCACTTCGTCAACCTGCGGGTTCTTGTAATGCGGGTTAAAGTACATAATCGCCGGGGCCGCCGCGCTGGTGGGTGTAGTCGAGTCAATCTCCGGGAAATAGGGCCCCCCTTTGGCGGCAGAGGTAAAGCTGTAGCTCGGCTGGCCGGTCGGAACGCCGCCCTGGATAAGGCCGCTCTGGGTCAAGGCGCTGAAGATGTGAGCATTCAAGATTCGTCCGTAATACATGCCGACTCCTCCGCGCACGGCCGTCTTGCCATTGCCGAAGACGTCCCAGGCGAAGCCAAACCGCGGGCCAAAGTCCGTCTTTGGGCTTGGCACTCGCGTAGTGGCAGGAACGGCAGGGTTGGGGAAGAACGGCGCGGGAAGATGCTCATATTCCCATCGCAAACCGTAAGAAAGGGACAGGCGTGGGGTCACCTTCCAGTCATCCTGGGCGAAAAACGCAACATCATCGGTAGGAATAGTAAACGCCAGAGTGCCGAAACCCTGAGAGAAATTTGAGTAATACGAGTTGCAGGGATGTCCCGAGCAGGCTGGCGGCGAGTAGATATCCTCGAGGAGGGCCGAGATGCCGCCGCTGTAACTAAACGAGCCGTTCTGCTGGTAGATGTTGCTGATCAGGTCGCGGACGTGGTTGAAGTCCGTACCGAACTTCAGGGTGTGATTGCCCCGCGTCACCGTCACCGTGTCGGCGGCTTGATACCGCATTTCGTTGGGATAATCATAGCGCAAGTCGTAGTATGCCGTTCCCACATTGACTCCACCCGTGACAGTGGCATAGGTCGAATAACCCGTGGGATTGGTGTAAGTGGCCCAGGACGGCCAGGTGGTGGAGCCCGCCGTGGTGTTAAACATCTCGTTCACCTCGAAAGGGTCCGGAGGCGGGGCGGATTCCCACTCAAAGTCGTGGCCGATTTGGACGCGGAATTCGTTCGAAACCGTGGGGCTAATGATGACATCGAGCTTGGCGACGCCCCAAGTGTCCGAAACGTTGTCATTACCCATCGCGCTGCCGACACTGTAAGAGTTGGTCACCTGGGTCTGAACGCCGTAAGGTGAAATCCAGCGCATCCGGTTGGCCTCAACCGACAAACGGACGTTCGGCTCGATCTGCCAGTCGAGCTTGGGGAAAAGAATGCCCTGCTTACCCGTGCGCGGGGTCGAACCAAGGTTGTTGCTGATGAAACTGTCCAAGCCAGTGTTGTAGTCCGTCACTCCGGTGGCGTACGAAGCCGGGGTGGAAGTCCCTTCCACCACAATTCCCGCCAGGGCGCAGGCGCCTTTGGTGGCGGTATAGAGATTCGAGTTCCCCCCGAATATGCTGTTGCTGGAGGTAATATTCGACGAGAGCGCGCCGGCGCTGGTGTTGTTCTTGGCCGTGCAGGTGCCCCCTGCCCCCGCGAGGGCCGCCGCCGAAACGGGGGTCGCAAAGAAGGCGCCGGGGTTGCTCGGGACGGAGTTTCCGGGAAACTTACGGTAGAAATTGTCGTAGGCGACGAAAAAGAAGAGTTTGTCCTTCAAGATCGGACCGCCTATTGAACCGTTCTCAATGTCCCAATAATCCTGAGGCTTGGTAGGGTAGGTGGAATTGGTCCCCGAAGCGTTGATTTCAGTGATGGTGGTAAAGGGATTGCGCGCCGCCCAGTTGTTTTCGCGATTCTTGTAGGAAACATCCCCATGGAACTGGTTGGTGCCGCTCTTGGTGATGGTATTGACCACACCTCCGGCTGACCGGCCATACTCGGCGGAGTAGTTCGAGGTGTTCACTTGGAATTCCTGCACCGCCTCTTCGCTGTCGGAATAGCTAACGCGCGTGCGTCCACGTTGCTCGGAAAAGAAGGCTTGATTGTCGTCCGCGCCGTCCACGGTAACGTTATTGAGGAGAGTGCTCACCCCCCGGAAACTGAGTAGCCCGAACCCGTTGGCATCCTGGACGACGCCCGGCGTCAACTGGGAAAAAGCGGACCAGCGCGCTCGCTGAATGGGCAATTCGGCGATGGCGGTCTGGTTGAGCGTACTCGTCAAGTCTGGCGAGGTAGTGTTGATCTGCGGGGCCACGCCGGTGACCTCCACGGTTTGTGACGTTGCCCCGACCGTTAGATGGGGAGAAACATTGGTGACGCTGCCCACGGTGACGATGACCTGCTCGGCCCTATACGTTTCGAAGCCGTTGGAGGTAACCGTGACCGTGTAAACAGAGGGTGTCAGTTTTGTTGCCTTATAGAAACCCGAAGCATCCGTCGTTTCTGTCTGCTCGGCATTGGTGCCGTTATTGTGGACGAGAACCGTCGCGCCCGGCACGACCGCGCCGCTCTGGTCATACACCGTGCCCCCAATGGCGCCGTCGGTGGTGGATTGAGCCCTTGCCATCGAAACCCAACCGAGGCTCATCCCCAGGGTCGCAAAGGCCAGAATTAGACCTGCGTACCTCTTATGAAAAACTCTTATATTCATGCCTTCAAATCTCCTTTTCCGGTCTGAATTTGACCGGGATCCCCTCCCGGCTGAAACTCGCATCATCTGGACTCATCGCTGGCATTTCCACACACGCGTCCCGCCCCATATACGGCTTCAACATGATGCTGGCGGGATGAACCGGACCCGACCTTTAGTCTTGCAATTCTTCATGCGCGTTTTGCGCTTCCGCGCCAAAATCCAAACTGGCATCTCTTGAGATTTGCACTGACAAATGTTGGGCCCTTCCGGCGGCAAGAGATTCGGCCCCACGTGATTTACCTGAAGTAGTTGCAACCTGCGCCCAAATAATCGGAAATCAGAAATCGTTATTAGTGCCTTAAATCAAAATGCCAATTGTCGATTCCCTCGTCGCGACCTTCTTCTCATCGGAGAACTCGCAGGAAGACTCCGAATCGCGTATCGTGAAGGCCCAACAAGAAGTCTGTGTTACGGGATTGTTGTTTGTTGGTTTCGGAAATGAAAAAGTGCCGATCCAGATGCGAAAGTTTCCATCTCGGGCCTCGAACCAAATCGTGGGTAAGAAGACGATGTGGTGCCAATGCTCGCACTCTGGAGGGAAGGGGATTTGGAAAAGGCCGACCTCGCCCCGAGTCTCTAGGCCGAGGTTTTTGTATGCTATTTGTTTCGTGGAAGGTAAGTGCCTTGGGCCCGAATGTGAACTCTACAGTGGGCTCTTACTCCGCATCCATTGAAACCTAAGAGGCTGATGAAAAAGTCGCCGCGCCGCCCTCCGCAGCGCCGGCATCCTGCCGGCATCTGATGAACCTAACGGAGGTGCCGGCTGGAAGCCGGCGCTACGACCGCGCTCCGAGCCCTCTTTCGTCAGCCTGCTAAGGGCCGGCGGTCAGCATGTGGCGGAGCTCGCTGGTGGCTTGGCAAAATCGCCAGTCATAGGGACCGGACGTACGAATGAATTTCCCCCATAAGCCTCAGGAAGGGTGACATAGGGTTATCATGAGTGTCGGGCAATAGAATGGTTTGTCAAAACCGGAGGGGCGACGGATTGGTGATGCCGACTCGAGAGCGAATTCTGGTCAGCGTGGTGGGACTTGTCACCGTGGTGGGAACGACCCTGCCCGTGGCATACGCTTTATCGATCGGTTTATCGGAAGTCTCAAATTATCTCGCGCGGCTGGACGCGGTGGGTTGGATGCTTGATTACGCCACGGTCTTCAGCGTCCCCTGGGAGGCCGTTGCCACGGTCCTTGTCATCATGCGCTGGCGCGACCTTCCCCAACGATTCTGGATTACTTACTGCATTAATGGTTTCCTGGCGTATGTCTCACTGCCCATTTACCTGATGCATTTTGGGGTATACCGGTAGCCCGACATGGATAGACAGAATGGACAGGATAAACAGACGGAAGGAGAATCTCTGGACACCCTTCGTTGCGGGTCTTAAGTTCTTGCTCTTTGCCTTTCGACGCAGGTCTTAGGTCTTTGCTTTTTGCCTTAGCGTATCCTGTCCATCGTGTCTATCCATGTTCAATCTTTCCATGCCTTCTATGGCACGATGGCCCAATGACCCGATCTCTTACAGATTTTTCTGCGCCCAGCCTTCAATTCGGTCAAGCGCCTTCTGGATATTCTCCACCGAATTGGCAAACGAGAAGCGCAGGTAACCTTCTCCCCATTTGCCGAAAGCTGTCCCCCAGAGGCAGGCCACACCGGCTTCGTTGAGTAGCGCGTCCGCCAGCGCGCGCGATGACTTGCCGGTTTGCCGGATGTTGGGGAAAACGTAGAACGCCCCGTGCGGCTGACGGCAAGTGAAGCCGGGAATGCGGTTCAACCCGTCGACGATCACGGCGCGGCGGCGGCGAAACTCCTCGCGCATCACATCCACCGAATCCTGCGGGCCGCACAGCGCCTCGACGCCGGCAATCTGAGCAAAGCTGGCGGTGCAGGAATTCGAGTTGGTCATCAGCAACGTGACCTGCCTGGTCAGGTCGGCGCGCATCACGCCATAGCCCAGCCGCCAACCGGTCATGGCGTAAGTTTTCGAAAAGCCATTCAGGATGATGGTCTTCTCTTTCATGCCGGGGAATTGCGCGATGCTCGTGTGTTCGCCTTCGTAAATCAGCCGGTCGTAGATTTCATCCGCAAGAACAAAGATATCGCGGCCGGCCAAAGCTTTTGCCAAACGAGCCATTTCAGCACGCCCCATGACCCCGCCGGTAGGATTGTGCGGGCTGTTCAGGATGAGCAAGCGCGTGCGGTCCGTGATCTTCTCCAGGATTTCGTCCACGTTCACGTCAAAGTCGTGGTCCTCGCGCAGGCCATAGGGAACTTCCTTGCCACCCGCGAATCGAATCATCGATTCATAAATAGGGAAGCCGGGATTGGGGTAGAGAACTTCGTCGCCATCCTCAACCAGCGCCAGAATGGCGAAAAACATGACGGGCTTGCCGCCCGGCGTAATGACCACTTCCGACGGGTCCACGCTAATGCCAAGGTGCTGAGCCACGTTGGCGGCCGCGGCCTCCCGCAACTGGGGAAGTCCCGCCGAGGGGGCATAGTGAGTCCAACCCTCGCGCAGAGCACGCGTCGCCGCTTCCACGATATGGGCGGGAGTGGCGAAGTCCGGCTCGCCAATTTCCAGATGGATGATTTCCTTCCCCTGAGCTTCCAGCGCCCGGGCGCGGACGAGGACCTCAAAGGCACTCTCCGTTCCCAAACGGTTCATGCGGCTTGCCAAACGTAAACTGCTCGAAATTGTAGCCATGGCTTGCCCCCATTTCGTTCTGACTAAGAGCCACGGTATAGATCCCTACATCTTGACAGAGTATCTCGCGCGCAATTCAAAGTCCAGACCAGGAAGAAGGCGGAGTGCGCGAAAGCATTGCCCTGTCTTTCGGCCGGATAGGCCAAAGCCTTCTACTCTTATGTTGCGCGCCCAAGAAGGTGTTGCAAGTCCGACGGCGGAAATATGGGGTTAGCTTTGAGGCAGGCTAACTGGATCAGGGTGGGTTGTCTCTACCGTTCGCCGTCGCGTTTCATACTCGGCAAAGCTGCCCTTGGCCAGAGCTGATTCCAAGGCGTCGATGACGATGGGGTCATATTTGCTGCCCATGAACTTGCGCAGGATGCCCAGCGCCTCGGGGAATTCCGAGCCCGGCTGGTAAGGCCGGTCGGTGGTGATGGCATCAAAGGTGTCGGCCACGGCGATGATGCGCACCATCAGCGGCAGCTCATCGCCGGTGAGGCCATCGGGATAGCCCTGGCCGTTCAGCGCTTCATGGTGCCAGCGGATGCCGGGCAACATTTCCGTGAGCTGTTTGACCTGGCGCACGATTTCATAGCCCATAACCGTGTGCCGCCTCATGATTTCCCGCTCTTCGTTGGTGAGCACGCCGGGCTTCTTGAGGACGCCGTCCTCGACGCCGATTTTGCCGACGTCGTGCAGGGTCGCGGAGATTTGAATCTTATCAATTTCTTCCTCCGGCAGGCCCAGTTCCTTCGCCAGGATAACAGAGAATTCCGCCACCCGCCCGGAATGGCCTTTCGTATACGGGTCCTTGGCATCGACGGCGGCCGCAATCATTTTAATGGAGTCGATAAACAGCTTGCGGTTCTGCTCGGAAGCCGACTTAAGATCGCTGATGTGGCGCTGAATGTCCTCCGCCATCTGATTGAAGGTGGCGGCGAGTTCGCCAATTTCCGTGCGGCTGCGGATCTCCGCCCGCTGCATGAAGTCACCTTGGGCGATGGACCGAGCGCTCTGCGTCAGCAAATCGATGGGATAGGTAATGGCCTTGGTGGCCAAAAAGCCGATCACCAGGCAGAGCACCACCAGCAGCAGTCCCAACTGAAAGGTCTGGCGGCGCATTTCGAAAACCGTAAAGTAAGCGTCACTGGTCTTCCGTTGTACGATCACACCCCATCCCAGCTTTTGCGTGGGCGAGTATGTGCCCAGCATTTGGACCATCTGATTACCTTTTTCCAAGGGGAAGGGTGCTGTCTCCGCCACACGCGCGCGCCCCCCCCAAGTGAGGAATTTCTGCACGATGGGGATGGCCGCCATATCCGCTCCCGCGAATTTGTCGGGGTCGTACGACGTTACCAGGCGCCCGGCATTGTCCACCGCATAGGCTTCCAGGCCGGACTGCGCGTTGGTATCCACCAGTTCCTGAGTGATGGGTTGGAGGGTCACGACGGCGGCCACCATCCCCAGAAACTTGTCGTTCCGCTGAATGGGTTCCGCCATCACCATGACCACTTGGTTCGCGGGTGAAGCCAACACCGTTATGGGATTGCTCCGGTATTCCTGCCCCTGCTGGGCGGCGGTGAAGGCGGCAGCCAGGGATTTGCCCAGAAAGGGGTCGTCCGCCGCGTTGAAGTTGGGCGCCTGCGACTGCACAAATCGTGCCTGATCATTGAGCACGGTGGCTATGAGAACCCTCGGCCGGTCGGCCACGAATCGTCCCAAAGCGATACGCAGGTCTGGATCAGAGGGTATTCTGGCGGGGGAAATGCGCGTCGCCAGTGGCACTACGGTGTCAGAGAGCTCTTTCATTTGCTCATCCAGGTTCTCCATGTAGAGCGAAATGAACTGGGAAAGCGATTGCGAGGACATCGTCTGGAGAATGCTCTCCTGCGTTTCCAGTCTCTCCCGGTTCAGTGACATCATTCTGGACCCGTAGAACCAGAGCGGACCTACGGTGGTAACGATCAGTATCAGCAGGATGACGTAGAGGATGCGGAGGCGCGCTCTTTTACCATGTCTCATCGGCGACCCTATTCGAACATCTTAGGCATTCGAGCCCGTGAAATCAATAGGGCATGAATGCCCGCTGGAGCGCGGGCATCCTGCCCGCCCCGGCGTGAGCATCCAATTCCTGCCCTACAACAAAACCCAAAACCGGGAGTGGCGGGAAACGAACCCGGGATCAGGTTCCAGCAACGCAGGGGTAGAATGCCACGCGCTCCTGCGGCCGAGATGGCCGCGCCAGAGCGGGCAGGATGCCCACGCTCCATCCGGTCACACGGGCGACGCAAGAAAATGGTATAATCAAAACTCGGTTGTTTTCAGGGCAACCAGACCAATTTGCTTTGAAGAAATGCCCGGCGAGCTGCCGTGGTTCAGAACCAATCTCGGATGAGGCGGTTCGAGGCCGGCGCGCCGCAGTGATTAGGAGGCTAAAAATGTACCCAGAGGGATTTGTACAGCCCATGAGGGAAGAACTCACGCGTATCGGTTTCGAGGAATTGCGCACGCCGGCGGAGGTGGACGCACTCTTGACCAAAACCAACGGTACTTTGCTGGTAGTGGTTAATTCCGTTTGCGGTTGCGCGGCGGGACGCGCACGGCCGGCCGTGGCCATGGCGCTCGAGAACAAGGCACGCCCCGAGATCCTGGCCACGGTGTTCGCCGGGCAAGACACCGATGCTACCACCCAGGCGCGCAGCTACTTCACCGGTTATCCGCCTTCATCGCCCTCCGTCGCCCTGCTTCGCGATGGCAAGCTGGTCTACATGCTGGAGCGGAAAGACATTGAAGGGCGCGATCCCTACGATATCGCCGAAGACCTCACCAAGGCCTTCGATCGCTTCTGCAGCCAGGCAAGCGTCGCCACAACCAGCTAGTCATCGCCGCCTCCGAATTGAGGGGCATTATGGAACATAGCTTGGAGAACACCCTCGCGCTTCTCGCTCGCACCCCCCCTGCTCTTGATGCGCTGCTGCGTGATCTCCCGGAAACCTGGACATTACGCAATGAAGGTGAGAATTCTCGGTGTGCGTTCGATGTCGTCGGCCATCTGATTCACGGCGAACGCACTGATTGGATGCCGCGGGCGAAGATGGTGCTGCGATTCGGCGAGACTCAATCGTTTGAACCCTTCGATCGTTGGGCACAGGCGAGAGAGAGTCAAGGTAAGTCGCTGGAGCAGTTGTTGGACGAGTTCGCTCGTTTGCGATCAGAAAATCTGCGAGAGCTGCGCGCATTGAATCTTCGCCCAGAGGACCTCGATCGGCGTGGGCGGCATCCTGCCCTCGGGGTGGTTACTCTTTCCCAGTTGCTGGCGACTTGGGCAGTTCATGACTTGACGCACTTGCACCAAATCTCCAGGGTTATGGCCCATCAATACCGGGAGGACGTGGGCCAGTGGGCTCGATTCCTTGGGGTCCTGCAGTGCAACGGCCACAGCTCTCCCAAATAAACTCACTCTTCCTTCAGCGACCGCTCCATCAGCTCGCGGATGGCCTCGCGGGGGGAAATCTCTTCTTCCAAAATTCTGTGGACTTGCTGGGTGATGGGCATCTCCACGCGATGCTTTGCCGCCAGCGCCACCGTGGCCTTGGTGGTCTTGACGCCTTCGGCGACCATGCGCATGGACCCGATAATGTCCGCGAGTTTGCGCCCCTTGCCGAGCTCCACGCCCACCGTGCGATTGCGGCTAAGGTCTCCAGTGCACGTCAGTACCAGGTCGCCCATGCCAGCGAGGCCGGCGAGGGTTTCGCGTTTGGCTCCGCAAGCACAGGCCAGGCGAGTCATCTCCGCCAGGCCTCGCGTAATGAGTGCGGCGGTGGGATTGTGGCCGAGCCCCAGCCCTTCCACCACCCCGGCGGCGAGGGCAATGACGTTCTTTACCGATCCACCCAATTCCACTCCCACGACGTCGGTCGAGGTATAAAGACGCAGTGCCCGCGAGGCGAACTCGCGCTGCACCTGTTGCGCCGCGTCGCGGTCGTCAGAAGCTACCACCACGGCGGTGGGATCGCCGCGCATGACTTCCTGGGCAAAGCTGGGTCCGGAGAGCACGCACAGGCGGGGCGGAAATGATTCGCTCACCGCGCTGCGGATGACTTCACTCATGCGCATCAGGCGGACGGTGTCCAGCCCCTTGGTGGCGCTCACGAAAATCATCTCGGGCCCCAGGTACGGGAGCATTTGCTGGAAGATCGTCTCACAAACGTGCGAGGGCACGACCGTAACCACGATTTCCGCGCCCGCCAGCGCCTCCCCCAGATCGCCGGTGGCGGAAAGGCTTTCCGGCAGCTTGATGCCGGGCATGAAGATCTCGTTCTCATGCCGCGAGCGGATGCTTTCCACTACCTCCGTCTCATAAGCCCAAAGCGTCACGGTGTGGCCCAATTGCGCAAACGTCGCCGCCAAGGCCGTGCCCCAGTTACCCGCGCCGATGGTAGCGATTCTTTTCATAAGAGGCTGTCCGTAGTCCTTGGGATTGGTGATTTGCGATTGGTGATTGGTGATTTGCGGGTCTTACAATGTTGCCGGAGACAACCAAGGTCACGTTGAGCAATCACCAATCACAAATCGCCAATCACCAATAAGGGACAACTAACTCCTGACTCCTGACTCCTGGCTCCTGACTCCTGACTTCTTCTTCCCCACCTTGTTTTCTGTCCCGCTCAGCAGCCTGCGAATATTGGCATGGTGTCTGGCGATGATAATCAGCGCGCTGCCCGCCGCGCCCAGAACAATCGGCAGGGGCGGGTGTTTCATGAAGTAAACGAGCAACGGAAACGCCGCCGTGGCGACGATCGAACCCAAGGAAATGTAACGCCAAATTGCCACGACGATGGCGAAGATTACCAAAACCAGCGCCACCTGCACAGGAGCGAGGGCTATAAAAACTCCCACGCCGGTGGCGACGCCCTTGCCGCCGCGAAATTTCAGCCAAACGGGAAAGCAGTGGCCTAGAATTGCCGCCACCGAAGAGAGGGCGATCCATCGGGGGTCGCCCGAGAGGGGAACCCAGTGCGCATCGGCAGAGGTCAGCCGCGATGCCAGCAGCACGGCGAACGTCCCTTTTCCCACGTCCAGGATGAAAGTGGCCACAAAGCCGGCGATTCCGAGATTTCTCATCACGTTGGTGGCGCCCGTGCCGCCGCTGCCCGTGCTGCGGACATCAATCCCTCTTTGCCAGCGGACAATGAGGTATCCGAAGGGAATGGACCCGAGGAGATAAGCGAAGATAGGAGTGAGAATGCCGTGCATGGCTACCTCAATGCCTCAGGAAAAACGAAACTGGAAACTCGAAACTCGATAATCGAAACTCGAAAATCAAAACTCGGGGTGATTTTCGATTTTCGAATTTTGGTCTTTCAGCAATTTCGGTCTTTCAGCTCCGCGGATAGCGCATTACTTTACGGTACTGCGCGCCTTGCGGTGATAGTTTACTTTCAAACAGGAAAAATTCCGAGGCTTCAAATCTCCCGAGCGCAGCGGCGCCCCGGGCGGCGACCGCCGCCTCCAACTCCGGCTGCGGGCGCGGCACCTGAAAGCGCGCCAGGGTCAGATGGGGCGAGAAGGCGCGATCCTCGCGCGCAAACCCGATTTTCTCCATATGGCGCTCGACCCGTGCCGCTAGCTCCGCCAGCGCCGGCGGCGCCGCAACGCCAGCCCAGAACACGCGTGGCCGATGCACCTGGGGGAAGAATCCGAACCCTTGCACTTCCACCAAAAACGGCTCGAGGGGCCCAATTTGGGTGAGCGCTTCCACCACCTGCTTGGTCTGCGCGTCGGAGATTTCACCCAGGAATTTGAGGGTAAGGTGGATGCCTTCCGGCCGCGTCCAGCGCGCGTCGCGGCAGGCGCTGCGGAACGCTTGCTGCGCCTCGCCCAGCGCGGCACGAAGAGGTTCAGGCAGATCAATGGCTATGAAAGCGCGCATGGTTAAAATACCGGGACACGGGATACGGGATACGGGGCTCAGGATTGACAACTGGAGAACCGGAAATGGAGATTCGGATTATTCCTTTCTAACCCCTGACCCCGGTTTCCCCGAGTCCCGTGTCCCTAGTCTTTGATTCTCCGCCGCACCATTTCCAGCGCCATTTGCGTGGCCCAGTGGCGCACACGGTCGCGCGCGCCGGGAAAATGAAACTTCCGGACTTGTGTTCCGCGCTCGTCGGCGAGGGCAACAAAGACCAAGCCCACCGGCTTTTCTTTGCTCCCCCCGGTGGGGCCGGCAATTCCCGTGATTCCCACTCCTATGGACGCCCCCGTACGGGCGCGCACACCCTCAGCGAGAGCCTGGGCGACAGGTTTGGAAACGGCGCCGTGAGCTGCGATCAGGTCCGCCGGAACTCCCGCCCATCGGGTTTTCATCTCATTGGTGTAGCAGACGGCGCCGCCCAGGAAATAGCTGGAGCTGCCGGAAATGCGCGTCAGGCGCTCGGACAGCAGGCCGCCTGTACAGCTTTCCGCTACGGCCAAGGTTTTTTGCCGCATCACCAGATACATGCCCACGATTTCTTCCAAGCTCTCGCCTTTGGTGGAATAGACATGGTCGCCCAGGGCCAACTCGATTTTGTCGCCGAGCTCTGCCAGCTTTGCTTCCGCTTCCTGCTCCGTTGCGGCCCGAGCTCGCAAGTGGACTTCAATGGAGCCGAGTGAGGCAAGGATGGTGGTGGTGGGGTTTTGGTAAGGGAGATAGAGGGGGGAAATGCGCTGATCCACTTCCGATTCCGGCAATCCCACCACTTTGTAAACGCGCGTTTTGATGCGCCCACCGGGAGCCACGCGTTCCAGCCGGGGAACACAAGTGGCCTCAAACAGCGGTTCGAGTTCGCGCGGCGGGCCCGGCAACAACACCACGATGTTGTCCTGGTGCTCGATCCAAATCCCCGGCGCCGTGCCGTTGCGGTTTTCCAGCCACTCGCCGCCCTCCGGCACTTGGGCCTGACGCAGATTGTTTTCCGCCATGGCACGGCCCAGACGCGAAAAGCGGTCCTGGATGCGCTGGCGCAGATCCGCGACCTCGAGCAGAGGGCGTCCCAGGACTTTCGCTACCACCTCACGCGTCAGGTCATCTTCCGTCGGCCCCAAACCGCCGGTCAGCAAGACAAGCGGTGAGCGCTCCAGCGCCGCGCGCAGCACCACGGCAAGGTCATCTTTCGAGTCCCCCACAATGGTCTTGAATCGCACCAGAATCCCCAAACTGTTGAGTTTTTCCGTAAGGTAAAGGGAGTTGGTGTCGGTGTGTTGGGGGGTCAGGAGTTCTGAACCAACGGCAATGATTTCGGCATCCATATTTAGCTTTCAGCTATCAGCTTGCAGGGCTACCGATTGGGGTGGCCAGGCACGGGGCAATCTCCGGTACTGCAACCTAAAAGCCATTAGCTAAAGACTGAAAGCTGATAGCTGATAGCTGATAGCTATTTCACCAGCGGCATCCCCTCAACGCCCAGGGGGAGATCGACCAACGAACTATTGGTGGCCAGAATCATCGATCCGTGCCGGCCAAAGGCCAGCCCCACCAGGTCATATCCGGAGACGACTAACTCCGCCTGGGCATCCGGCGTCAGGCGCACGACGCCGCGACTGCCCGCCAGCGAGGCCGTCACGTAGAGATTGCCCTCAATATCGAAGGCCATCCCCTGCGGCCGCCCCAGGCCACGATAAAAAGACATGACCTCACCCGCCGGAGAGATGCGCAGCACGTGATCGAAACTGGAAGTGGTGGGCCCCGTCACATAAAGATCGCCTGTAGCGCTGAAGGCCAAATGATAAGCCGCCACGCTGGGCTCGATGGTGGCGAAAACAAAAATCTGGCGATCCGGGCTGATCTTGAAGATCGTGCCCGTGCGGTCACCCACATAGAGATTTTCATCGCGGTCGAAGGCAATACCCGTTGCCACACCCATTCCCTGCGCATAGGCGGACCGCTGGCCGCTGGGCGTCACCTTGTATATTGAACCTTCCATGCGGCTCGACACGTAGAGGTTGCCTTCGCGGTCGAGGGCAAGGCCGGTGGCATTCATGACGTCGTTCAAGAACGGTTGCATGACCCGATGGGGATTGATCTTGAACACCGAGGTCGTAACCTTCTGTCCGCGCGTGCCGCTAAAGGTGCTGTAGATGTTGCCTTGGGGATCCAGGGCGGGATTGGCCACCGGGTGCAGGTTTTCCGCGATGGTCACACCCACCACGATGGAGGCGGGTGCGCTCGGCCCGGCCCCAGTCTCCACGATTAAGTTCTTGCTGACCACGTCTTCCGGGACGCGGACAATCAGGCGGTTCGATGAACTCAAGAGCACGCTGCCCGGCTGGTCGCCAAAGCGCACTTGCGGCCGGCGGCCGTCCTCCGCCAGACTGCGGCCCCGGACCACCATCTCTCCTCCCGGTATCGCGGCGCGGGGACTGACGCTGGCAATCTGGGGCCGATTCTTTCCTGTCACCGCAGCCTTGTCCAAGGGCAGGCCCGGCTTTCCGGTTTCCTTGCCCTCGGCCTTTTCCGGGGAGGGCTCGGGTTTTTCAGTTTTTTTCCACAAGCTCATCGGATGACCAATCCTATCACCGCCAGCACGGCCATGGCGTACAAGCCCGCCACAACGTCATCTAACATGATACCCCAGCCGCGCGGAATTCGCTCGGCTTGTCGAGCCGGGAAGGGCTTCACGATATCGAAGAACCGGAACAACAGGAAACCGCCCACCAGCCATTTCCACGTGGTGTGGGGAATCAGCAGGAATGTCAGCATTTGGCCGACGACTTCATCCACCACCACTTGGCCGGGGTCGGTGCGCCCAAAAAACTCCTCCGCCTTACCTGCCGCCCAAACGCCCAGGGCGCAAAGCCCCAGCGAAGCTGCCGCCAGAACGCCAATCGCCGCCGCACGGTGTAGCGGCAGTTGCCCCAAGCCCACAACTGCGGCTACTCCGACAAGCGACCCGGCGGTTCCGGGGGCAATGGGAAAGTAGCCCACGCCGCCCGCGGTGGCAATCCAGATGGCCGGTCCCGCCCGCCGCTCAGTCACGCTCCCCCTTGGTATCCGTGGCGCCATCCTCCCCCGCATTTTCTTCATCGGGATCAAGCGGCGCCGGGATGCGGTAGCGTCCATCCAACCAATTATCGAGGTCAATCAGCTTGCATCGCTCGCTGCAAAAGGGGCGGAAAGGATTGCCTTTCCACGCGACGTTCTGCTTGCAGATGGGGCAGCGCATAATAGCACGTAGCGCCGGGCCTTAGCCCGGCATGCCACCCTAAAGGGCGGCGCTACACTTCAGGACAAAGGTCTGGCTGCGGCCGATTGAATCTGCACCAGCCCGCTTATCGCCGGCATTGTGTTTATGGGTGACATCCGCTCGGCAAAAACTTGGGCTTCGAGGCGTGCCACCAGATCGTAATCGCCGGCTTCGGTGATGGTGGCCCAGCGAAAATCCCCCGGCTGCGGCGCGGGCCCCTCGATGTCATTGATGAGGATGCAGCCGTCGATGCCGGGCGCTTGCCGTTCGGTGCGGCCCTGAAAGAGCAATTCGGTTTGTTCCGAGGGACCTTCCACCAGCACCGGCAGCGATTTTCCCAGCATCCGCCGCAGGTTGCGCCGTGAAATCTTGCGCTGGAGGGCCATAAGCTGCTTCTGCCGGCGACGAGCGATGGACGCCGGAACTTGATTTGGTAAGGCAAAACTGCGGCTGCTCTCCTCGTTGGAATACAGGAATACTCCCAAATGGTCAAACTCCGCTGCCGCGACGAAATCCAGCAGGGCTTTGAAATCATCCTCGGTTTCGCGGGGAAAGCCGACGATGAACGACGTGCGCAGCGCCACGCCGGGAATAGCGGCGCGAATTCTCTGCAAGAGGCGCAGAAACTGCTTGCCGCTTGAACCACGCCTCATCAATTTCAGAACGCTCGAACTCGCATGTTGCAGGGGAATATCGAAATACTTCGCCACTTTGGGCGTTTCCGCCACGGCGGCGATCAGCGCTTCCGTCACCCGGTTGGGGTAGCAGTAAAGAAAGCGCACCCAGACGAGGTCCGGAATTCTTCCCAGCTCGCGCAGCAGTGCCGGCAGTCCGTCGTGAAGGCCCAGGTCTTCGCCGTAGCTGGTGGTGTCTTGGCCGACAATGGTGATTTCACGCACTCCCTGCCGGGCCAGATTCTCCGCCTCGCGGATCACGGAGGCAAAGCGCCGGGAACGAAAAGCGCCGCGCATCTGTGGAATCACGCAAAACGAGCAGGGGTGGTCGCAGCCCTCGGCGATTTTCAAATAGGCGGAATAACCGGGAGTGGAGAGCACACGCGGGGTGAATTCATGGTAAAGGTACGGCTCCGCCGGCGTGCCCGACATGCTTGGCTGAGTCTTTTCTGTGCAAGCCAACAAAACGCGCTCCAGCTCATTCGTGCCAATCACGTAATCGACTTCCGGAATCTGTTCCCGAATCTCCCGCCGGTAGCGTTCAACCAGGCAGCCGGCCACCACGAGCTTTTTGGCGGCGCCAAACTTCTTGTATTCAGCCATTTCCAGAATGGTGTTGATGGATTCCTGTTTGGCGGGTTCGATGAAGGCGCAGGTATTGACAATGATGACTTCTGCCTGGTCGGGGTGCGGCGTTAGCTCGTACCCCTGGTGGGCCAGGATTCCCAGCATCACCTCGCTGTCCACAAGGTTCTTGGGACAGCCCAGACTCACCATTCCGACTTTAGGCATAAGATCTCTGTTTCGCGCCATTTCCTGAAGTGCTGGTCACAAGAAATCTTAGCACAAGTCGGAAGGACTCGGGACGCGGGATAGGGGAAACGGGACACGGGATACGGAAAAGCCGGGGTTAGGGATTAGGGGTTCGGGGTTCGGGAAGTGGGTTTTCGATTCCCGAGCCCCGGTCCCCCAATCCCGAGTCCCTAATCCCCAACCCGTTGCCAAGTGAGAACCATTTTCTCGGAGGAGGCAGCGATGAAACGGCTGTCGGGGGAGAAGGCCACATTCAGCAACGGTTGCTGACTTTCTTGCAGGGTTTGCAACAACGTCCCATCTTCCGCGGACCACACGCGCACCGTTTGGTCCTCACCGGCGGAGGCGATCCACTTGCCATTCGGTGAGAACTCCGCCCAATGCACGGGTCCGTGGTGACCCGCGAGCGTTTCGAGAAGCTTCCAATCGCCCACCGAGAAGACGCGCACCTTGCCGTCCTCACAGGCGGTTACGACTTTCCTCGCGTCCCGAGAGAAGGCCATACTCAGGACGGTGCCTTCATGCCCGCGCAGCGAATCGACAAACTTGTGGGTTTTCAATTCCAGAACGGAGGGAGCCGCACCGGAAGTGGTCTGAATCTGCGCCAGCAACAGCCATTGGCCGTCGGGAGAAAACTCGTAGAGATTGGGAATCTGTGTCAGGTCGGGGATGGGGATCCTCCCGCTTTGGCCCGTCCGAGGATTCCACAGAACGAAGTTGCTATCCTTGTATAGCGTCAGGTAGCCGACCATGGGGAGGTAACGCGCCGGACTGAACCCACCTTGGGTCCCAATGGCGTCCACCTTTCCTTCCAAACGATCTCCATCGATATCCCACTGGAACGCCAAAAGGGGAGTGGCCGCCACTCCTTTGCCTTTGGTATGGAACGCCCCGTTGGCGAGCAGGAAGACTATATGAGGGGAGAGGAAATTGGCGGAGTGGATCTCCAATTCGGCGATATCAGGCAAGTGCGGTTTCAAGACCTTCTGGATACTGCCCGTTCGCAGGTTCATTAACAACACTTTCTCCTCAGCGACCGGGGCGAGCAGGGAAGCATCGGGCGAGAAAGCGCCGTCGGAAGAGTACTTCAGAGACAGGTGGCCTTCCATGTGGCCGCCACTAACCCACTGGGCGGCCGTGGGGGGCGACTCCACGGTCTCCACTTGCGCGCACAGCATTGCGGCGGGCAGGAATAGCGCGGCCACCAGAAGAACGGCGACGCGCACGATATTGAAACTCGAAAAACGAGACTCGAAGTTCGAAACTCGAAACTCGAAATTCGTAGAGCCTTCACTTTCCGCTCCCCGCTTTTTGTTTTTCGTTTTATGAGCGAGACTCGAAATCCAGAGCCCGCAATTTGATGCCGAGCTTGCGACTTTCGAATTCCGGCTTTCGATTTTCGAATTTCGAGTTTCGAATTTCCAGTTTCGATTTTCGAGTTTCGTCATTGGGTTGAAGTTAAACAAGCTCCCCCTTGGAAATGCGATTTACCAGCTCGCGGTCGGCTTCCAGAAAGTTGTACTCCGGCAGCCTGGCGCGTGGCGCCCATTTAATGGCCTCAAACACCTGGTTGCGAACCTCGCCGCAGTAGCTCGCCACGGCGAAGAAAACCACTTCCACGTAGCGGTCGGGGTAGCGATGGCGCAGGCGAAAAACTTCCCCGCCAACCTCCGCTTGAATCCCCAATTCTTCTTCCAGCTCCCGCCGCAGTGCGGTGGGCAGTTCTTCTCCGCCTTCCACCTTGCCGCCGGGAAATTCCCATTGCAGGCCGTAGGTGTCGGAGCGCCGGCGCTGGCAAATCAGAATGCGCTCGCCCCTCCGCAGGATGCCGGCGACAACCAGAATGGGTTTCTGCTCTGCCATCAAGGATTCCGATTGTAGCAGAGGAAGGGGATGGCGAGCGCGTGTTCATTAACCTCAGTCAGTTGTCAACAACCAGCCGCCGGTTGCTCACCGCATATTGTTGGCGGCATGGGACCTTTCTGCCCGCCCCTTCAGGGCTGGAACCGCATTCTCCAGGCTTCCTTTCCGAAGTTGAGGTGAGGCCCATGAGGCTTACGGTTAATAATGCGATGTTGATCCCGTGCAGGGAACAAGCCAGTGGTACATGAAAATTATTGTGTAAAAAGTAAATAGAAAAACAAACAAAAACCTTGTTTGCATTGGCGGAGTCAATTGGAGTAAACTGCCCGCTTAAGCATCACTGTCTGTGGGGCGCAGTTTCCGCTAAATGGAGGTTTGCGCTCATTAACGAAAGCACAGGCACAAATGGAGCCCGAAGACAAGTCTCAGAACATCCTCACCACGCTCAGCCAACAACTGACGGTCCTGGAGAGGCGTGACTTCGCGCAGTGGGTCGTCGTGGTCACTACGGGCCTTCTGGTGGGGGCGGGCCTGGTGGTAGTATTTATGCCCGGCGCCATATTGCGCAACGGGCTCGTACATATTCAGATAGACGTTTCCCGCGAGCTTTACCTGAGCTTGATCACGGCGCTGATTCTTTTCAACTGCTACGTGATCTCCAACCGCCTGAAATTGCGGCGCATGCGCCGGGACGTGATCACCACGGCCATTCACAGTGAACTGCTGCGACTGCAATCCTTCAGCGATCCCCTCACCGAAGTTTACAACCGGCGCTCGCTCGACGATATGCTGATGAAATACACCAGCCGTGCCGAGCGCTTGAACAAGCCCCTCAGCTTCCTGCTGATTGACGTCGATTCCTTCCGCGAGATCAACTCCCGTTACGGTCACATTACCGGCGATTTTGTGCTGCTGGAGGTGGCCACGATCCTCAAGTCCGCAGTGCGAGGCTCTGACGCCGTGATCCGTTATGGCGGAGACGAGTTTCTCATTATCCTTGCCGACGCTCCCCTCGCAGATGTCGAGGTGATCATGGAACGCATGCATAGGTTTGTGCAGGATTGGAACCAAAGCGAACACCTGAAGGATTTCGAACTGGTCCTTAGTGTGGGCACCGCCTCCTGGGCCCCGGGCAGGACCGTCGACGATATCCTGAACGAAGCTGACCACCAAATGTATGCCGCCAAAGGCCGCGGCAAACACGCCCACTCTCACTCCAAGCGATGATCGCTTCAACCCTCAGCTTTCAGCCGTCAGCCTTCAGCTTTCAGCAACCGCTCGCCGGGCCATTCGGTCTTTAGCTGAACGCTGAAAGCTGACAGGTTTTTTCATCGCCCAAACCTTTGCTGACCTCTGCTACCCACTAACCACTAATCACTGACCACCGGCTTACTCGTACCTCAGCGCCACCATGGGATCGACCTTGGTCGCCCGGCGGGCGGGAAGGTAGGCTGCCAGGGCTGCCACCGCAAACATCAACAGCGCAGCAACCCCAAGAGTGAGAGGGTCGGTTGGCTTCAAGCCAAAAAGCTGGCTGGCGATTAAGCGTGTGGCCCCGATGCCTGCCAACAGGCCGACCACGACACCCACCACGACCAGGACAAACGACTGCCGCAACACCATGTAGAGAACCTGTCTTCGCGTTGCGCCTAAGGCCATGCGAATCCCAATCTCATTGGTTCGTCGGTTGACAGTGTATGCCATTAATCCATAGAGGCCTATTGCCGCCAGCGCCAGGGCAAGACCGCCAAAGAAGCCCAACAGTTGCGCCATCATCCGTTCATCCCCCAGGTGTTCGGTAATGATTTGAGTTTGCGTCTTCACATCGGCAAGCGCCAAGGTGGGATCAACGTCATGCAGCGTGGCTCTTATCTCCGGGACCCATTCGGTAGGAGTGCCAGCCGTCCGGACTTCAAAGAAGGTCCTGCCGATGGTGCCTTCCACCTGAGTAAAAGCAAGATAGATCATCTTTGAATCGGTCCTGAGACTATCGTATTTCGCGTTTTCGACCACTCCCACAATCTCCATCGCGTTGGTGGAATCAAACTTCTCGCCGAGACTGATTCGCTGTCCTATCGGGTTCGCGCTGCCAAGGAAGTACCGGGCCATTGCTTCGTTCACTACAGCGACTTTTGGGGAACTGGCATTGTCCCTTCGATTGATGGGGCGTCCCAACAGAAGCCGAATGCCCATAGTTTGAAAGAAGTCCGGCCCGACGGGGTCCCACTCGGTCCCCATATCCTGGCTGGGCTTGGCCTGATAGCCCTCAATAGAGATCGGGCCATTATTCACCCAGCCGGTCAGAAGCGCGAGTTCGGAAAAGGTTACACCTTGAACACCCGGCATGGCTTGCAGTCGCTCCCTCACATTTTCACAAAGCCTTGATATGCGTGGTCCCTCGTACCCGCTTTTCGTTGGATCGATGGTGAATACAAGAAGGTTGTGCCGATTGAAACCTATATTCTGGTTCGCGAGTTTGATAAGAGACCGAAGGAAGAGGCCGGCGCCAATGAGGAGTAGCAGGCTGAGCGCCACCTGTGCGATGACGAGCGCCTTGCCCAGGCGGAGGCGGCTTCCCAACCCGGCAAGCCCGCGGGAGGCTTCTTTCACGGTTGACGTCAGGCTCCTGCTCGTCGCGTGGATCGCCGGCGCGAGGCTGAACAGAATCCCCGTGAAGACCGATACTCCTGCACAGAACCACAGGACCGCGGGATCTGAACCCTGCCCTAGATCAAGGGTTGTATCACTACTCGACATCAGCCGCAGAAGTGCCCGGCTCCCCCAGTGCGCGACAAGCAATCCCAGAGCACCTCCGAGGGTTGAGAGCAAAACACTCTCGGTGAGGAGTTGCCGAACGAGGCGCCATCGAGACGCGCCCAAGGACTGGCGAATCCCCATCTCCCTCCCACGTGCAATAGTGCGGGCAAGCAAAAGTGTGGCGATGTTCGCGCAAGCAATCAGCAAAACCAAACCCGCCACAGCCGTCAATATCCACAACGGCCGGGAAAACCCCCAGCGCAAAGTTTCCAGTCCCCGGCTTGCGGGCACAAACACGAGCAGTGGCGCGTCGGCCGGTCGAAGGTCCTTTTGGGCAGCAGCCAGGGCGCTCTGCAAGAACGGCCCCTGGGTGGCCGCGAGGGCTTGTTGTTCGCTGACTCCCGGCTTGAGCCGCCCCATGATCATCACCCACCACCAGTCCGGCCTGGTCCATAGTTTGCGGATGACGGGCGCGGGCTGTCCCCAGGGGCCTAACTTCGCGTCCTCGACCAGCGGAATCCAAAGGTCCGGTGCATGTCCGGGCTGGACTCCAAAGAATTCCGGCGGCGCGATTCCCACAATGGTAAAGGGCACGCCATTGATGAAGATGGCTTTCCCCACCGCCGAGGGAGAGCGCCCGAAGCGGCTCGTCCAATAGCTGTAGCTCATCACGGCTGCCCGCGGAGCATTCGGCTTCATGTCAGCGTCAGTAAGCATGCGGCCCTCGGCCGGGAGGACACCGAGCCCGGAAAAGTAATCGCCTGTAACCATTACGCCGTCCGCCATGCTGGCTTGGCCGTCGATGCTGACGTTCACGCTTTCTTTGCTCCATCCCATCGGCACAAATCCGAAGACGATCGAGAAGACCGTGCTCTGCGAGCGCAACTGCTCGACCAGCGGGTAGGCAAACGACGCCCGAACATCACGCGATTGCGCGTCGGGAAGTCCATACCCGCTGGTTGTAAGGCTAAAGGTCTTTCCCCGCTTTACCCAGCCCAGAAGAACAAGCTGCTGGGGATTCTTCACGGGTAGAACCTTGATCATGACGGCATCGATTAAGGTGAAAACCGCGGTGTTCGCGCCGATTCCGAGGGCCAGGGTGAGGACGGCAATGGCGGTGAAGCCGGGATTCCGCCTGAGTTGGCGCAGGCCGTAGCGGAGATCCTGGACAAACGTTTCGAGCCAACGGAATCCCCACAGCTCGCGGCTGGTTTCTTTGAGTCGGGTGACGTTGCCGAACTGGTGGCGGGCGGCGTAGGGAGCCTCTTCCGCCGCCACGCCCTGCTCGCGCAGCTTCTGTTCGCGCATGGCGAGGTGAAACTGCAATTCATCGTCCAGGTCGCGGTCAAGCTCGCGGCGCTTGACCAGCGCCTTCAAGCGCAACCACAAATTGTGCATTTTTTCACCAAACATCAAACTCTCCTTGACGCCCGCATCGAACCGGGGAGCGATAAGTCAATGGCCCAGGGTTTCAGCTTTCAGCCGTCAGCTATCAGCTTTCAGCATTCATTTACTTCTCGCCGGGCCATTCGGTCTTTAGCTGAGCGCTGAAAGCTGATCGCTGACAGCTTTACTCATACCTCAGCGACACCATGGGATCGACTTTGGTTGCCCGCCGGGCGGGGATGTAGCACGCCAGTAATCCTATGGTCATAAGCACGAGACACGCGCCGCCGAACGTGGCGGCATCCCTCGGGTGTACTTGGAATAGCATGCTTTCCAAGGCGCGTGTTGACGCCCACGCGCCTGCCAGCCCAATTACAACTCCGGTCAGAATGAGGGTGAAGCCCTGCCTCAGGATCATTTCGAGCACATCGCCCCTTTCCGCGCCCAGCGCCATCCGCACTCCGATCTCATGCGCCCGTTGTGTCACCGAGTAATTGAGCAGGCCATACAATCCCACGGCGGCGAGCGTAATGGCGAGGGCGGCAAAGGCCAGGACCAACAACATGTAAAAGCGCGGGACGGTGACCGACTCCGCCAGCAGATCTTCGATCGGGGCCAGCTTGCCGATCATGATGTTCTGATTCCATGAACGAATCTCCTTGCGAACCGCGGAAGCCAGGCTGGACGGCGGCACGGCTGTCCTTATGACGACACACACGCCGTTGTTCCAGTCTCTTTGCTGGCGCGAGAAGTACATGTTGGGCATGGGATCGCCATCCACACCGAATCCCTTCATGCTGCCGACGATGCCGACGACGGTGTACCAGGTCTTGTCCCCCCGCCGTATACGGCTACCCATGGGATCCTGTCCCGGAAAGCAGCGGTGGGCCAGCGCCTCATTGATAACCGCAACGGGCGGCGCGGCGGCTGTATCACGGTCGGCGATAAAGCGGCCTCTGAGAAGGGTCATGCCGGCGGCGCGGAAATAATCCGACGTGATGGATGTAACGCCTGCGTTCGGTTGCTCCTCGAGTGGCAGGGGGTGGCCTTCAATCTCCAACGGTCCCGACGAACCGGGCGGGGCATTGGGAAATGTCGTGGCCGCGCCGGCGGATTGCACACCGGGCAGAGCGCGAATGCGTTCCAGCAGTTCATCGATTCTCGGGTTAACGTTCCAGGGAAGTTCGACTGCCAAGACACCTTCCGGCCGGAAGCCCAGGGGCACGGTGACGCGTCGCACGAAGCTGCGCAGCAACAGACCCGCGCTCGTCAAGAGCACCATGGACAGGGCGATCTGTCCGATCGCCAGCACGCTGCGAAATCGTGTGCGCGAGGGCCCGCTGCCGAGACGCTCCGAGCCCTCCTTCAGCGTTTCATTCAGGCCCGGCCGTGAGGATCGCAGGGCGGGTGCCAGACCGCATAGCACGCCCGTCGAGATAGCCGTCAACAGCGTGAAGAGTAACATGCGGGAATTGACGGCGATCTCCTGAAGGCGGGGGAGATTGACGGGATCCAGGGCGACGAACGCACGCACGCCCCAATACGCCGCCACGACTCCCAGCCCTCCTCCTGCCACCGCCAGCAACGTACTCTCTGTCAAGACATAACGGACCACCCGCCACCGGCTGGCGCCCAGGGTGAGCCGCAACGCAAATTCGCGCTGACGGCCCGCTGCCCGCGCCAGCATCAGGTTGGCGACATTCGCGCAGGCGATGAGCAGCAGACAGCCGACCGCGGCCAAGAGCACCAGGAGGGCGCGTCGAACCTCACCGACGGTCTGCTCCTGGAGTGAGACCACGTTCACACCAGCCCCGATCTCGCCGTTTAGCTCGGGGTAAGCTTGGCGAAGGCGCGCGGCGATGGTGTCCATTTCGCCTTGTGCTTCAGCAATAGTTACGCCCGGCTTCAGTTTGCCGATCACCCGGAGGTTGCCGTTCCCCCGTTGCTGTCCCACCAGGTCGTCTTGGGACAAAGGAAACCAGGCCTCGTCCATTGCCGGGAAATCGAATCCGGGTGGCATCACTCCGATCACGGTCCAGGGTTCGCGGTCTAGGTCTTTGACCGCATGAAAAGATTCTATAATATCTTGTTTTTGGGGAATCTTTAGGCTTATACTGGGGCATGTCACGACGCCCCCTTGAGGTGCGAGTATCAGCTGAAGATCTGAAGCAGCTTC
>Ga0326727_10002751_pt1 | contig 58661 bp, 28 predicted proteins | sample MB2enrmetagenome_FD_207643 | JGI IMG/M metagenome (GOLD analysis project Ga0326727, IMG submission 207643) | Lab enriched peat soil microbial communities from McLean, Ithaca, NY, United States - MB29MY | ecosystem: Environmental > Terrestrial > Soil > Wetlands > Peat | place: USA: New York... | reverse complement strand
TGGAGCGGGTGTAGGAAGCGCTGATGAAACCTCGCGAGAACCTTCCCTGTAAGCTGACGATCAAAGCGTTGTACGTCGCTTTGGAGCCATTTTCGCTGTAAGTGATCGATCCAAAGCTATGATTCAATCGTGTCAGAACATTGTCGTTTTCAATCAGGTCGCCGGCGAAACGGTTAATGTCAGTGCCGTACGTGGTAGCGCTCACCTGTCCGCCTCCGGTAACCAAATTGACCGAGTGTGACCCCGAGTAACCCACGCTTGCCACGAGGTGCCGTTGCAGTTCACGCTCCAAGGTGACCGTATAGTTGTAAGTGCTGGGAGAGGTCAAGTTCGCGTCGATCCCACCAACGCTCGGCTGCTCACCGACCAAGCCACCCTGACCATTGAGGCCGGTGCTGACGAATGGCGGGTACGGGAACCCGAAGGGGTATGTGTTGGTCGTCCCTTCGCCAAAGACCGGGGGGGTAGTTGTACCTCTTATGAAGGTTGGGAGCACCCATCCCGGAGGGTTACCTTTTAGACCATTCTCATCGTTACCGAGATCTATCCAGTCATGAAAGATCCCGAATCCGCCTCGGACCACCCACTTGCCTTTTCCATTCGTGTCCCAGGCAAATCCGGCCCGAGGACTGAAGGCCATCGGAGCATGGTTGAATACATGGCCCTTCTCAATCATGAACCCGTTGGCAATTTGCTGATTCTGTGTGATTCCCGGCCCCAAGAAGAAATTGGCCAAGATTGTGGGGACGTTCGGAGGAAGTGTTTTGGGATACGGATTGCCATATTCATCCCAACGAAGGCCGTAGTTCAAAGTGAAATTCCGTCTCACCTTCCATGTATCCTGGGCGAACAAGCCGTTGGTCGTATCGGTAAAGCCATACTCACCCGGGGCTGGCTGGCCGGTGAGAGGGTTGTAAGCGAGAGAACCCTCGGCGTATGCATTGTCTTGGACCAACTCCAACAAGTTGAGGAATTCGTAATTCGGCTGGCCATAGCAGGGGGCGAATAGCGCAATGTCGTCCCCGTGCCAGCCTTCGTATCCGGCCTTCAGGATGTGTGTTCCACGCATCTGCATGAGCACATCACGCCAGTGATAATTGTGCTGGATGAAATCCCCGTCGGCAAAACCGTCGCCGATCCCCGTTCCTACTCCCACCACGCTCACCACAGGAACCTTGAAATCGCCGGTCAAGGGGGCAATGCCCTCAACTCGCAGGAGGCCAAAGGATGCTTCATTTATAGTGGTTGGTGTGAAGTTGTGGGTCTCATTGAGTTGAAGCGATTTCGTAATGTAGTGGTCGGTCTCCTCCATGCCAGGCCGGACTGCGCCGCCCCCGGTGTCCAACCCGGTGCGGTAATAGTTACCGTAGATCCGGTCCTTGCTAAAGTATTTATCGATCCGCAAGTTGTACTGCAAGCCGTTCCGATAATTGGTCGAGTTAAAGATTCCCACATCGGTCATGGGAAGGTTGCAGGGGATGTTCGAGGTGGTCCCCGTGCCGCAAGTCGTCGGGAAGATGTCTGCGGCTGTGGTCGAAACACCAATTGCTACCGCGTGACTGGGCGGGAACTGGGAGAGCAGTTGCGTACCCAGCGTATTGGGGTAGTTTTGTTGCGCCCACGCAGTAAACTGAGGATCTTCGAACGTTACCAGACCATTTCCGGTCGAAGTCGAGGATCGGAGCGGTTCGATGGAAAAGAAGAAATACAAATGGTGCTTGCTGCCCAGGATCGGGCCACCCACGCTGCCTGATATGTTATTGGTGTGGAACGGAGCATAGCTGTGGACGAACTCCGTTCCTGCCCACAGGGCCTGATAGTTGAAGTAATCACTCACCTGGCCGTGAAATTGATCGGTTCCAGACTTGGTCGTCATAACCATCTGAATCGAAGCGGCACGGCCGTAATCCACGTCGAAGGTATTAACCTGAACGGAAGCTTCTTGGACTGAATCGGGGTTAGGCATCAGGTTCAGCACGCCCGGCCGAATGTTGCTGGTGATGTCCAGCCCGTCCACGATGAACATGTTGGCTACACTACCTCGACCGTTTGCGCTGGCGTCGATTTGGGTTTCGGTCGAGAAGTTATCTACGGCAGATCCCGGACTTCCGTAGGCCTCGGTTCCTAAGCCTTCCACTCCAGGAGCCACCGCAACCAGATTCACCAACGCGCGGCCCGACAACGGGAGGTCATTCAGCGCCACTTTGCCTAGTGTCATTTCGGTACGACTGTCGCTGGTGTCGAGCACAGGCGCTTGAGCAGTGATCTGAACCTCTTGCTTTTGCGCCGCAACAGTCAGAGTGATCGGCAGGTTCATAGTCTGTGCGGTCAAGAGGGTTACCTCCGCCGCAACTTCATTAAACCCAGTGGCTGTAGTTTTCACATGGTACTGCCCGGGCGCCAAGCTCACGAACCGGTAGAATCCACTGGAATCGGTGGTTGTAGTTTGCATTACCTGTGTCCCAAGGTTGGTGAGTTCAAGTGTGGCCTTGGGGACGACAGCCCCGCTTGAGTCCTGCACCACTCCCTCAAGGGTGCTGCTGAATTGGGCGTACAGGAGCGAATCGAAGTTAAGGGCCAGCAAGAGCGTCAATGCGGGCAAGAATACCTTGCACTTGAGAGACATTTGCACCTCCGTGTGTTTAGCTATCTCGACCCAAGGAACCCACGCAAAGCCCAACTTGCAATTGGAGAAGGACTGAAGGCACATCAAACCCCATACTTCGCCCCTCGTCATCTGAGCGGCGTCGGTGGATGCGGCAAGCGCTTGCCGCGAACGCCGGGCAGGCTATCGCAAAAATGTGTATGATGTCAAGCGGGATCAGCGAGCGGGATCAGCGATATGGCGACTACCATGAAAGACGTGGCCGCGATGGGAACTTCGAGCGCAGCTCCGAGTGACGAAACCGACACCCGCATTCCCATAATTGAGCAGTTAAGAGGAACACGCCGAAGCTCGACTGTGGGCAAATTACCGTTGCAGGGTTGCATGCTCTCTAAGGTCGTTGCGCTAGGCTGCCTGACCTTACTGTTGTGTGGGGAATGCGCCAGCGCACAAACTGGCCTCCCGACTGTGACGAGCATTGTCGAGGCGCTACGCGCCAGGGATTATGCAAAAGCTCTCAGCTTGGCGCAGGAACTAGTTCACGCTCGACCGGGAGATCCGCGTGCTTTGACCTTGGAGGGCATGGCGCTCTCAGGCATGGGCCGCACGGATGAGAGCCTTAAGGCTTTTGATCAAGCGCTGAGGATTAACCTGGAATTCGTCCCGGCCCTCGAGGCGGCCGCCCAAACTGCGTACAAGGCCGGCCGGCCGGAAGCTTCTAATTATCTTGAAACGCTAATCCGCCTAAATCCACACGAGCAAACAGCCCACGCTATGCTTGGGGCTCTGGCTTACAAACGCAAAGATTGTGAATCTGCCGTAGCTCACTTCGAGGAAAGCCTCCGGATTATTAACAACGACGCTGTGGGCCTCTCAGAATTCGGCGTCTGTCTTGCGCAGACTCATCAAACCAGAAATGCGCTCGCGGCCTTCGAACGGCTTTGCGAGCTTCGGCCGGAGGATTCGCTTGCCCGTTACGACCTCGCGGCAGTGCAATATCAGGCTCATCTGAACGAGGAGGCAATTGAGACGCTGAGACCTTTGGTCAAGAGGCCTATGCCAAGCGTCGAGGCTCTCAACCTGGTCGCCGCCGCGTACGAAGCCAACCGTCAAACTCCACTTGCGGTCGCAGCCCTTCAACAAGGCATCAAGCTTGCTCCGCGAGATATTAATAACTACCTTGACCTGGCCACCATTTCCCTGGATCACGGGTCGTTTCAGGTCGGCGTGGACATCCTCAACGCAGCAATACAGGCGACACCTGGCTCGGCGGCCCTTTACCTGGAGCGTGGTGTGCTCTTAGTGCAAATGCTAAAATACGATCAGGCTGCATCGGATTTTGAGATGGCAAGCAAGCTGAGCCCTCAGCAAAATATAAGCGCACTTGCCCTGGGAATCTCGTTGTTTCAACATAATGAGCCCAGCCAATCTCTCCAGCTTGTTCGCACACGTCTTCAAAAATCCCCCAACGACCCGCTCCTTAATTACCTCTTGGCCGAGATTTTGCTTCGAAAAGGAATCCAACCTCATACGCCTGAGTTTCAAGAAGCGCTATCCGCCGCGCGCCGGTCGGTTCAAGACAAGCCGGATTTCGCCCTGGCCCACGACGTCCTGAGCGAACTCTACCTTCGGGCCGACGTGACAGGCGAGGCGATTGCTGAGTCTCGTCGGGCCCTCAAGAACGACCCCAACGATCAGTCAGCCATTTATCACTTGATTGTGGCGCTTCGAAAGACCGGAAATGTAGCGGAAGTTCCGGACCTGGTTCAGCGGTTAGCACAGGTTACAGGTGACGCAAGGAAGCAGGAAGCCGAGAGAAACCGGTACAAACTTGTCGAAGATGAGGCAGACAAGTCCGCCAATACGGTACGACATTGACGGGGAGCGATCTGGAGTTTCCGCACTCTGCTTGGCTCTTGCTTTTTTGACCGGAGGTCACGCATGTCTGCTCCTAGTCTTTTTACAGCCTATCTTCTCGCCGCCGTGTCTTTACCTGCAAGCGGGCAAAATCAGCCCCTGCTCCAGCGGCTCGGATACCCCGCCGATGCCAAGCTGCTGATTATCCACGCCGATGACCTGGCGGTTGCACACGCGCAGGATATGGCCAGCTTCGAAGCCCTGAGCCGGGGCGCTGTCTCGTCCGCCAGCATCATGGTTCCATGCCCCTGGCTGACAGAGGTGGCGGAGTACGCGAAGGCTCACCCCGAGGCTGACCTCGGTTTGCACCTGACGTTGACGAGTGAATGGAAAACCTACAAGTGGGGATCGATCGCGCCACGCGATCAGGTGGCGTCGTTGCTCGATCCTCACGGCTATCTTTTTTCTGACGCTGGTGAAGCCGTGCGGCATATCAAGCCGGAGGAGGCAGAGCGCGAGGTCCGGGCGCAGGTCGAGACGGCTCTGAAAATGGGAATCCGTCCCACCCATTTCGATTCGCATATGGGGGTGCTGTTCACCAAGCCTGCCTTGATGGCGGTGCTGGTGAACGTAGCACATGAGTATCACGTGCCATTCTTGGTGTTGAAGATTCCCGGCATGCCGCCCGATATGTATTCAGCCCTCAAACCCACTGATGTGATCCTGGACCGCGTGTTCATGGCCGCTCCGCCGATCAAGCCGGAAGACTGGTTGAGCTATTACACGCATATTCTGAAGTCGCTGCCTCCCGGCGTTTCGGAGTTGATCGTTCATCTGGCGTACGATGACGCCGAAATGCAGGCGGTAACAGTGGACCATCCCGACTATGGAAGCGCCTGGCGGCAACGTGACTTCAACGTAATGACCAGTCCGGAATTCCGCCAGGCCCTCGAGGAGAACCACATCACGCTCGTGACGTGGCGGAAACTGGGCACCCTGCTTCCAAAACCGTAAGTCGGTCGCGCGGACCTGCTCTTTAGGTTTGCGGTTCTTCGCCGAATCGCCTGCCCAGGAGCCGCAGACCTTGGAAAGCAGCTCTGCGCTGCCAGCTTTGTTTTCAATCGTTGTGAATGGAAGCGGTCAGATGTATGTTGTCGGTCGAGTCGCAATTGGCAATGGAAGAATGAAAAGTCCGCATGCACAATTTCCGTCGCGTGTTGTTATCAATAGCGGTTTTGGTGGTGCTGGCCGTTGCAGCCGAGACGATCCGCTTGGCTTGGTTGTGGCAGCGGCCCGTGCATGTAGAGGATCGTTTTGAGCAGCCGGGCCTGAGCTCGATCTGGACAACGTGGAGAATGGTTCCGGGGGCATTTTCGGTTCAGCGCGGAATTGTGCACAGCGGCCACAGTGCGGCGCAAGTCACCGTGCGGTCCGGCGATCGCCTGGAAGAGGCGAGTGACAGTGGGGCCGCGACCGAACGCGACGAGTTGATGGAAGTTCCGCGCTTCTGGTCCCAGCCAGGAAGGACCTACCAGTACACATTCAGTCTGTACCTTCCAACGGACTTTCCGATAGTTCAGAAGCGGCTTGTCGTTGCACAGTGGAAACAGCTCTGTGAGTGGGTAAGCTGCCGACCGGATAATCCGGTTCTTGCGATTCGGTATGTCGGAGGGATTCTCTTCGTAACACGCAAGAATGATGCGGGCGAAACGACGATTTATAGATCAGAAAGCGAGATGCGCGGACGATGGCTGGAATTTCGCTTTGTCACCCGGTTCTCGCAGCGCGATGATGGCCTTCTGAACGGCTGGCTGAACGGCCGGCAGATCGTGCAATACCGTGGCGTCACCGCGTATCGCGCCGCGCGTGGATATCCTCCGCACGGCTTCTTCTACTTCAAGATGGGTCTCTACCGGGACCTGATGAACCAGCCGATGACGATCTACATCGACGATTTTCGCAAGGATCAGTGTGAAAAGCCGACTTGCGATGAGCTCAATCTGCCGCGCGGAACCTAGCCTCCGGGATGGTAGGTTCGCTCAGTGTGCCCTCGTAGCTGCGAGCGGTAGAAGTAGACCTCCCTCAATTCCCCCGTGCTGTACCGCAGGGCCTCATCGTTGAAATGAGGTGACGAGGGGTTGCCGCTCTCGCCGCCGGCCGTCACGGCCTTGGCGCGCACGCTCTTGCCGAGTTCAACCACGGCGACAAAACTGTTCCCGCTGTTGCCGTACCAGCGCTTCGTTCCCGGGTAAGGGCGCGCCCCAAAAGACGCCAGAGATCCCCACAGCGCGGAAGTGAACTCGACGGGAATGCTGGGCTTGACGTCGTCGAAGTGCGGAACGATGCCGTCGTCAACACGCTGAAAGCGGTTAACCTCCCCCCAAGGTATATTCCACGACCCGAAGTCTGCTGTGAGCCGATCGGATGCGGCTGCCAGTGATTGCAGTAACCGTTCGGCAGGCGCCTGGCTGGCGACGTAATCGTACACCGGCACGCCCACGCTTTTCGCGGCGTCGCCGCGCACGCGCCGCATGATATCCTCTCCCCAGAACACCGCGAGCGACGTGGGAACCGAATTCACGCCCCAGCGGAGATCCCATTCGCGCAGAAGTTTGATTTGTTCCGCCAACTTTGCTTTCACCGGATCGGAGTCCGGGTCTTGGTCCCATGCCTTGAAGAGGGCGGGCAATGCCTTCTCGAACCATGGGAGGTAGCTATCGAACGCCGCGGCAATCAGTGAATCGAGCGTGAAATCTTTCTTGTCCTCGAGGACCCTGACAGCGTGCAGCCCGCGCGCTGATTCTCCACCCGTCTCGACATAAGTTGGAAAATCTTCCTTCTTCAAGCTGCCGCGCCCGGCCGCGGACCACGGCGCGTCGTTTGAGTTGTAAATCCACCCGCTCTTCGGATTCAGCAGGTGTGGGGTCTCGTCAACGGACAGAAGCCCGTGCCAGTCAGTGGCGGGATTGCTGCCATCGACCGGCTTTGTCCAATCGAAGCGGGTATCACGACGGGGAATGAAGTTTCCGTGGAAGTACGCGATGTCGCCATCGGAATCGGCATAAATCGTGTTGTTCGACGAGTTGGTATGCAGTTCCATCGTCTGGCGGAATGATTTGTAGTCCGTAGCCTTGGTGCGCGTGTAAGACTGGATGAGCGCTTTTACCGGTTCCTGCATCAGCCGGACGGTCACCCACTTCCCGTTCTGCTGGCTGATGACCGGCCCGTGCTGAGTGCGATAAACGGCGAATTTCTTCTCGACCATGCCCCGGCCGGTCATGTACGGCACACTAATCTCCTGCGCCATGACCGGAAGCTCCGCGTCTCCGTACTTGTAATAGTAGCGGTCACCGTTTCGCTCCACGGTCTCGAGATATTGGCTGATGGCGTTGACGCCGCTCGTGGTGTGCATCCAGCCGAGGCGCGAGTTGAAACCTTGGTATACGAAGAATTGCCCCCAGGTTACGGCGCCATAGGCATCCAGGCCTTCATCGCTCACCATTTGGAGCTCAGACCGGAAATAGAATGACGTGTGCGGATTGATCAGGAGCAGAGCGTGGCGACTGATTGTGTTCGAGGGTGCGATGGCCACACCGTTCGATCCGGTGGGCTCGGCTGTCTCGTCCTGGCTCGCCAGCGCTGACTCGCGTCGCCTGTCTCCCCCACCCCTGGTTCTCCCCTCCGGCTGGGAAGGGGAGTAAGAGGTGAGGTGGCCGGGGCCAGCGGGCTCGTTTCCATAAAAAGCCTCGAGTTGGTCGAGGTTCACGTGTTCGATATCGGTGCCGATGCTCCCTTCCGTAAAGCTCAGCGCCATCCACGGCTCGAATCGCTTGATAACCTTCGGTTTGACCTCGGGGTGCTTGTAAAGGTAGTAGTTCAAACCGTCCGCGAAGGCGTTCATCAGCGTCCTCAGCCATGCCGGACTTTCCGCGTATTGCTTCTTCAGCGTTTCCACATCGATGAACAGCTTCATCCGCAGGTCCTGGTAAATCTTGGACTGGCCTTCAGTTTCCGCGAGCCGGCCCATTGCGTTGATGTAATTCGTTTCGACACGATTGAAGTCGTCCTCGGCTTGCGCGTATTCCATGCCAAAGACGGCGTCCGCGTCCGTTTTCCCGTAAACGTGGGCAATCCCCCAGTCATCCCGTATGATGGTGACCTTCCGGGCCTCGCGCTCCCATCGCCCGACTTCCGCTTCTTGGGCGCCCTGAACAACAAAAGAGACACTTGCAAGAGCAAAAATGAGAACGAGCTTCTTCATGATTGTTGGTCGAAGCAACTTTCGCAGGCTCATTTAAGTCGCGTCAGCTTGCAAACTCTTTGGCCACACGGACAGTATTCGAGTGGATTTGAACAGTGTCCTCGAGGCGGCGGGCGTAGCCTCCTGCCAGCGTGACGGCGACGGGTATGCCCTTGGCCCTCGCTTTCTCAAAAACCAAGCGGTCGCGTTTTTCCAGCCCTTCGAGAGACAGTTTCAATCCCCCCAATTGATCGTCGCGGTAGGGATCGGCGCCGGCAATGTAGAAAATCAGATCGGGAGTGAATTCCGCCAGCGCACGGTCCAATCCCTGGGCAAGTTCGCGCAAGTACTCTTCATCCTCAACGCCATCGCGCAGATTGATATCCAGCGAACTGGGCGGCTTGGGATAGGGATAGTTGTTCTCCTGGTGTATCGATAAGGTGAAGACCGTATGATCGCCGCCAAAGATCGCCGCCGTGCCGTTGCCCTGGTGGACGTCGCAATCGACAGTCATTGCGCGCTCGATGGTCCTATCCTTTTGCAGGCTGCGAATCGCCACGGCAAAATCGTTCAACACGCAGAAGCCCTCCCCGTGGTCAGGATAAGCGTGGTGAAATCCACCGCCCACATTGACGGCCGCGCCGTCTGCGAGCGCCAAACGCCCCGCCAGAATCGATCCGCCCGCGCAAAGCCAAACCGCGCGGATCAATTCGGGTGAATAGGGGATCTCCAGGCGCAGCGTCTCGAGATAAGAGAGTTTGCCTGTCTGAAGCTTGCGTAAGTATTCCCTGTGGTGCACCAATGCAATATCGTCGTCGGATGCCGGGGGAGGCTCGACGAAATCTCCCGGTTCGACGACATGGTCGTGCAGCAGCTTTTCTTTTACAAGACGATATTTGGTGGATGGGAAGACGTGATTTCCCAGGTTCAAGTCGTACCGATCCGAGTAGACGAGTTTCACCAGGATGCCCCCGCTTCTGCGATTCTAACATTGATTGTAGCGGCGAGTTTTCGAAAGCTAATCGAAATCTGCCGGCCAGTCCGGGTGGCGATAATGTTCAAACAGCCTCACAATTTGCTCCGCGGTCACGCGCATCACTGAAAGCTCCGGTATCGCATCCTCTTCGAAGAACCTTGCTTCCGCCTCCGGTTGCCCAGCCGGCACTTGGCTTAAGAGTTCGCAACGGATGAAGAGTTTATAGGCGTGGTGCGGGATGGGCGGATGGGCATGTTTGTTCCGATCGTACACGGCGAGCAATTTCACGGCACGAGCTGTATAACCCGACTCCTCGAACACCTCCCGCACTACGGCCTCACTGGGAGACTCCCCGACATCCGCCCATCCCCCGGGCAGGCTCCAGAGTCCCTCCTCGGGCTCCTTCACGAAAAGCAGCGTGTTCCGGCGAAACACAACGCCCCTCACATCCACTTTGGGCGTGGCGTAACCCTCCTCGCGCGCGAAGAAATCTCGAATCATGGCTGCATCGACGCCGGTGTGCGCCTCCATGATTTCCGCGGCGATGTTCCGCAGGGAAGTATATCGCTCGAGGTCGAAGCGGTCGTGCGAAAACAAGAGACCGTTTTGCGCAATAGCATTCAATCGACTGGCCCAGTCGGCCCATTTTGCATTCATGCAAGGGTCCTTTCCTTAGGAGCACCGCTTACGGCTGACCAGGCAGGCACACGGCCTGCCCCTAGGAAGATAGCAACAGTGGTCTATAATACCGCGCCCGCAAGGATGGCTCGCGCAGCAGGACCGTGGGTAGGAAGTAATAGACATCGGCCAGATAGCCTTCGTAGCCACAGGGCTTGCCATCCCACGTCGTCCAATCGATGCCCTTGTAACCGGCATTCTGCTCACCATTCTGAAAGCCGCCGGCCTGCTGGCGGCCGAGCATAGCCCGTAGAGCTCGGTCCGCCATCTCTCCCTGTCCCACCAGGTAGCTTGCAACAAGGAAGTGCAGGCTGTGTCCTGCGGAGATTCCTCCATTCTCGTACTGTTGGAATGTATCGGTTCCGTCTTCGCGGTGCGGCGTGCCTAGTCCATCGGGCTGGATGTAATCGGCACGGCGAATCGGCTCCAGGGTAGGGGGAAGCCCCAACTCGAGACGGTTGAAACCCGCGGTCCGCATCTTGGCCCAGATTTTGTCCACAATTCTCCTGCCTTCCTTCAAATCCACCAGGCCATACTCAATCGCAAGGCCATTGACCACAGGGCTTGCGTAGTCGTGCAGCTTACCATCGCGGCTCCTCCAGCACCCGATCCAACCGGTCTCCGGGTTGTAAAGGGAGGGCGAATACGCCGCCCTCAGGCGGTCCGCCAGCTTTGCATAACGCGCGCGCTGTTCGTCCCGGTGAAGCTTTGACTCGAGGTCCGCCAGGCAGCGCCAAGACCGATATATCACCGCATTGGCATAGGCGTCCTTGTGCCCATAATTCACCGCGTCAAACCAGTTGCTCGAGCGGTCCGGTTCGATCAGGGTGTTGGCGTTACCGCTCTGGGCAGCTTCAACGAGGCCGTCGAAATCCTGGTCCCGCCGAGCATGAAAGTCCGCCACGTGTTCGAGGCGGCTGATTGTCTTCTCGAGCCAGGCGAGGTCGCCGGTAGCTTCCACATAATCCCAGGAGCAGATCACGGGTCCGGCGTTGGCATCCAGGAAATTCACGTAGTCCCAATAGCCAACCACCTCGCCGGTCATGTGGGTGCGTTGCTCGAGCCAGAACTCGACGGCCTGCCGCACCAACTTCGCTACCGAGATACCCTCCGCCACCAGCGGGGTCCACAGCATATGATCGGCGTAGAAGATAAGCGAAAAGCTGCACGGGTCGCTGATGACGTTGTTGGCCAGAATCCCGGGCGGAGCGCTGAAAGGCCGGGTCTGTTCACCCCAGCGAGCGCTCGGTTGAAACGCATTGAACCATCCTCGGCGCGCCAGCCGCCACATAGCCTCGTCCGCCAGACCCGGCGGAGGGGCAAGTGTCACCGGGGTGAAGCTGAACGTGTATTTATGACTCGCGTCGAGCTGGGGGATCTCCAAGACCAGGTCCACGGTGTGGTTATCCCGGCTGCCTTCCAGCCGGCCTCTTGTTTCACTCTGAGGAGTTATGCGCAACAGCATCTGGCCAAAATCAGGGGCGCTAATGAGCATTGGCGGCTCAAAGCTCCCGTCATCCCGCCACGTGCCAGGCAGGACAGTCGTGGGCGTGACCATGGGATCAAACGGGAAGACCAATTCGACGCTCTTGGGCGGCAGGACCGCTGAGCCTTCCGCTGTAAGGGTCATCCGGAAATTGGCGCTCGAGACAAAGATATCCCACTCGATCGTGCACTGGGAGTTTACTTGTATACGGTAGCGGGTTGCATCACCGGAAGCCTGGGCGGCGGTCGGCAGTTCGGTTCCGTCACGCCACGTGCCACCGGTGCGCACTCGCAGTCCAACCCCGGCGCCCTTTCGGAGCAAGCTCGAGCGGCAGCGGTCCCCTCCTTCGGTGTCCCAGCTCAGCACCGGCGCCACGCCCCGTTGGGGGTCTGTTTCGATGCGTAGGATGGGTTCAGGGGGCGATGCTGGCCCATCCCCCCATTCCTTACTCCCTTCCCCGGTTGGGGAGGGGACGGGATGAGGGCGAGAATCGGCATGCCAAGGGGAGGGTAGGGCCAATGACGCTGCACTCAGTCCCCCTGCGCAGGTTTGGAGAAAGTCGCGGCGCGTGTTTTTCATTTGTCGAAAAACCTCTCATGGGAAGTGCCTGCATAATGACCTCAAGTTATAGTCTGGCTGGGAATCCAAATCAAGCATTCCCCATCCGGAACCAGGAACTCCGCACAGGTTGACGTGTGGACGGTTCCCCTTTCAATCCGTTTGGCGGGTTGCCACCGGCGCGCCGTCGTTTGTCTGAATAGAAATCCTGACTTCTTGAGAAATTTTTCGCCCGTCCTTGGTTTGGACTTGACCGCTTGATACTATGAAGCGGATGAAGCTTTCCGGCCAGAACCAAACTGCTATTCGACGGGCGCTGCTGGCGTGGTTTGGCCGCAACGCGCGTTCCCTTCCGTGGCGGAAGAGCCGCGATCCCTATGCAGTCTGGGTCTCCGAGGTTATGCTTCAGCAGACCCAGGTTGCCACTGTGATCCCCTACTTCCAACGCTTTCTCGAGGCATTTCCCACGGCGGCAGACCTTGCGCGCGCCCGCGTCGAGCGAGTCCTCGAACTGTGGTCAGGACTTGGCTATTACCGCCGCGCCCGGCTCCTGCACCAGGCCGCTAAGGAACTGGTCCGCAGCTTTGCCGGGTCGTTGCCTCAGGACTACAACCAGATTCGTTTGCTGCCCGGAATTGGGGATTACACGGCGCGGGCCATTCTGAGCATAGCGTTCAATCTGCCCTTCACCCTGTTGGATGGAAATGTGGCTCGAGTCCTTTCGCGGCTTGCGGCTATCCAGGGTAACCTGCACCGACCTGACTTCCGTCGCGCTGTCGAAGCTCAACTTGAGCGTCTGCTGTCGCACCGAAGGCCGGGCGCCTTCAACCAGGCGTTGATGGAGCTGGGGCAAACCCTCTGCCTGCCGCGCGCTCCCCAATGTGCCGCCTGCCCGGTACAAAGCTGGTGCCAGGCTTACAAAACCGGCCGGCCCCAACTCTACCCTCAGCCTCGCCCCCGACGCGAGTCGGAATCCCTATATCTTGCCGCCGCCATCCTCCGGCGAGGACCGCGAGTCGCCATGGTGCGGGGCCTTGGCGAGGGCCTGTTGGAGGACCTGTGGAATTTTCCCTCGGCCTTTGGCCGTTCCCGCGGGGAGGCGCTCGAAAACTTGCGTAATACGCTCGCTGGTTTCGGCATTCCCTCCCTCGCCCTCGAAGGTCCCATCGCCGAGCTTCACCACGGCATTACGTACCGCTCGATTCGTGTGCACGCTTATCCCGCGGAGATATCGGACCTTCCCCGCAAAAGAGGATTGCGATGGTTCTCTGTTTCGAGCCTTCGGCAGGCGGCTATTTCGCAATTGGCTCGCAAAATCGCGCAGCGGGTTTTCTGATTCACCACGGAGGTCACAGAGATCGCAGAGCAAAAACTGCCAAGCTCTGATAACTTCACGTTTTGGACCGGCGTCGTAGGGGACTCGCAGGCGCGGGACGGTTGCCCGGGGCGGCCACAAGGGCCGCCCCTACACCTCAGGCCTCCTGCCGCTTTTCTCCGTGAACTCTGTGGCCTCTGTGGTGGGCCCCCTTTGGGTTAAAATGTAGTCCGCGAGGAAAGTGCCGCTCATGGCAAAAGCCGCACAAGCCGATCCCGCCGCGCTCCTCAGGCTCCAGTCCAACATTAGCGTGCAGCGCTACTTTGAGGTTTCTCTGTTGCTGACCCTGGCAACAGCCTTCATCACCGTCGCCATGACGGGCAAGCTGGACTTCGTTACCACGGTGGTGGTTTCCATAGCGCTGGGCGTGAAGCTTTGGAGCTACTCGCGCGAGGCTGATTTTTCCCTCTCTCCCCGCACCGTCACGCGGATTTCGGTCTTTTACATCTTCTTTTACGCGCTCGACTTCTTGATTTTTTCGCCGGGCCCCGGTCTGCTGGATAGAATGCTGACCGCCACCGTTCACCTCGTTCTGTTCACCACGGTCATCAAGATCTTCTCCGCCAGGACTTATCGCGACTACGGGTATCTGGCCACGCTATCTTTCATGATGATGCTGGCAAGCGCCATCCTGACGGTCAGCACGACCTACCTGATATTTTTCGTCTTGTACGTCATCCTGGCCATCTCGACCTTCATCAGCTACGAAATCAAGCAAGGAATGGAAGCGGCGCCCCGCCCTCCGGAAGGCCCTTTTCGAAAACCTCGACAGAACCGGGCTGCGGTCGAGGGGGCGCTGATGAGGGCGGCGGTGGGCTTGGCGGTGGGCATCTTTCTTCTGGCTGCGGTTCTGTTTTTCGTTATCCCTCGTTACCGCACTGGTTACCTGACTTCGCTCTCTTCGCAGTCGCAGAATATTACGGGCTTTTCGGAGACTGTCAACCTGGGAGACATCCGCAAGATCCTGCGTTCCCCGATGGTGGTCATGCGCGTCATGGTGGAAGGAGATCCCCGGCAATTCCAGGGTGTGAAGTGGCGGGGTGTGGGCTTGACCAGCTTCGACGGCACGCACTGGTTTAACGACAACACGGAACAGATTCCCATCACACCGGCATCCGAACAGCGTATTGTTCTACCCCGCCTCGAGGGCTGGCAGAGCCGTTCACGGCGGCCCCTGCGCTACCATGTTTTGCGCTCGAGCCTCTCCACCGACGTGCTTTTCGCCGCTCCGACTCCCCAGGAAGTTGTGGGCCGATTTCACATGCTGGATATCGATGAAACGGGCTCCCTGCATAGCCCTCAATACGCCTTCGAGCCGCTAGTCTACGACGTGGTTTCGGAGACCGGCGTGCCCTCGGCCTGGGAGTTGCGCCAAGCCTCCACAGACTACCCGGAAGATGTCCGCTTGGTCTATCTCCGGCTACCCGATGTGGATCCAAGGGTGGCCGATCTGGCCCGGCAAGTCACCTCCGCTGCCACTAACAATTACGACCGCGCCAGCGCCATTCAGAACTATCTTCGCAGCAATTTCCGCTACACGCTGGACCCGTCTGCCATCGAGCCCAAAAACCCTATCGTCAGCTTCTTGTTCAAATCCAAGTCAGGCTTTTGCGAATACTTTGCCGCCTCGATGGCCGTAATGCTGCGGACCCTCAACATCCCCTCGCGTCTGGTGAATGGCTTTCAGACGGGTTCGTATAACCGCATTGGCAAGGATTTTGTGGTCCGCGCCCGTGATGCCCATAGCTGGGTGGAAGTGTATTTTCCCAAATACGGTTGGATCACCTTCGATCCCACGCCTGCCGATCCCAACCCTATCCGCGCCGGAGCCTGGGACGATTACGTTGATGCCCTGGGCCTTTTCTGGAGCGAGTGGGTGATCAACTACGACTTCAGCCACCAGGTTCGCCTGGCGCGGCAGGTGGAACAAACCTCCAGGAATTTTCAGCAGGAATTCTTGAACCACACTGAGGAGTTCAAGCGCCGCGGAGTGGAGGTGGCCTACCTCGTCGAAGCCTGGATGATGTCGCACAAGGTCTTCATGCTCTTGTTCATGGGGACCATCCTGGCAGCACTCGTGGCCGGCGAAAAGCACGCCTCGCTGGCTGAAATCCGGTTCTTCTGGCTTTGGAAGTTCGGACGCCGTGAGCACGCGTTGACCCCGCCTCAAGCCACCTTGTCTTATCAAAGGTTGCTGAAGACTCTGCGTAAGAAGGGGTATTCGAAGCCGACCGCGTTAACACCCTTCGAATTTGCTCAGTCGCTCGTGGGAACGCGTCTCGGATCGGGCGTCTGGGAGTTCACTCGCCTCTACAACCTGCTCCGCTTCGGTCAGGTACAAGTCTCCATGGCGCGGCTGCGGCAACTTTTGGATGAAATCAGGCGAGCTTGATTATGTCGGGCGTTCCTCGAGGGCGAGATAAAGACACGTTGACGCGGCGCGATTTCCTGGGCGTGTGCGGTTCTGCATCCACACTGTTCCTTCCCGCGCCGTTGTTCGGGGAATCAGCTTTCGCGCTCGCTCAGAAGGGCGCAATCACGACGCCGGCGGCCACCCCTCCGTTCGCCGATTATCGGATTCTTCCCCACTACCGGGCACACTCTCCACTCGAGGAACTGATACGCAAAGCCCGGCAGCAACAAGACGATTTCCCCAGCGAGCGATACAGCCGCGAAATCGAACGCCAGCTCGCAGGTTGGGGGAGCGAGCTTCGCAAGAACCGCAATGGCCTCCAATTGCTCGCCGCCTTCCTTTCGCCTCAACTTATAGCTGGTTCGCCCCGTCCGCGGGCCTTTCTACGCCTCCGGGATGATTCGACGCTTGTGGTGCGGCGCGCGAGTTTTTCCTCGGACCTTACGCTAGGCCGGGACGCCTTTCTCGAGGAATTGCGATCTTCCTTTGCTTTGATCTCAGAGCTTCTCGTAGCTGAATCGAAGGTGGCGGATTTGGAGGCCATCTCCACGTCTCCGCTCCGCCTCAGGACGCGCATCCGGTACACATTTGTGGGCGCCGGGCCACGCGTGCACCGCCTTCAGCGCATCGGCGTCTGGGATATCGAATGGGAACAAGGCTCCGAGGGGCAGTGGTTCGCAACCAAGTGGCAGCCCATCTCGGAAATCCAGAGCATGTCCTACCAGCCCATGTTTGTGGACATCACTTCGAACGCTCTGAAGGCCGTTTCTTCCTATCGCACGCAAATGCTGCGCGGCGTCGATTATTGGCGGACCGTGCTCGACGGCGCCACCGGCATCGACATCTACGGCAACAACGGCATCGCCGCCGCGGACTACGATAATGATGGGTTCGACGATCTCTATATCTGCCAGCCCTCGGGACTCCCTAACCGGCTTTATCACAACCGCGGCGATGGCACCTTCGAGGACGTGACCGAAGCCGCCGGCCTGGGCGTCCTGGACAATACTCCTTGCGCCCTTTTCGCCGACCTCGACAACCGTGGTTATCAGGATCTGGTTGTCGTTACCGCCAATGGACCTTTACTCTTCCTCAATCAGGGGAACGGGAAGTTCAAACTGAAGCCTGAGGCCTTTCGATTCGCCCAAGCCCCGCAGGGAACCTTCACGGGCGCAGCCTTCGGCGATTACGATCGCGACGGGCGCCTGGATATTTACTTCTGCCTGTACAGTTACTACAAGGGGCTGGAGCAATACCACTTTCCCGTTCCCTACTTCGACGCACGGAACGGCCCGCCCAATTTCCTTTTCCACAACGAGGGCAACTCTACCTTTCGGGATGTGACGGCAGCGACGGGCCTCGACCAAAACAACGACCGCTTCAGCTTCGACTGCACTTGGTGCGACTACGACAACGATGGCTGGCCGGATTTGTACGTGGTGAACGACTTCGGGCGGAAGAATCTCTATCACAACCACCGCAACGGGACTTTCACCGATATCGCCCAGGAAGCGGGAGTTGTGGACGTAGGGCCCGGAATGAGTTCCTGCTGGTTCGATTACGACAACGACCTGAACTTCGACCTTTACGTCTCGGACATGTGGGAGGCCTCCGGCATGCGTTTGACCTCCCAAATCAGTTTTCTGGAACGCATGCCTCCCGACGTCCGCGCGTTGTTCCGTCATCACGCCAAAGGGAACTCGCTTTTCCGCAACCTTGGCAACGGCCGCTTCCAGGATTACAGCGCTGCGGCGGGTATCGAAGAAGCGGGGTGGTCGTGGTCCTGCCACGCCTGGGACTTCGCTCACGACGGACGCTCCCACCTTTACGTCGCCACCGGCATGATTTCCGGCCCCACTCGCGACGACCTGGAAAGCTTCTTCTGGCAACAGGTGGTTTCGCAGTCTCCGCCCGACGCTCATCCCACTGTTCCTTACGAACTTGGCTGGAATGCCATCAACGAGCTGATTCGTTCCGATGGAACCTGGGCGGGCTATCTGCGCAACGTCTTTTTCTTCAACAACGGGGACGGCACGTTTTCCGACATCTCCGGCGCGGTCGGCCTGGATTTCCAGGATGATAGCCGGGCTTTCGCTCTCGCCGACTTCGATCACGACGGGCGGCTCGAGATCGCCCTCAAAAATCGCACGGGACCCCAATTGCGCATCCTGCGCTGCGACGCGGCCGAGCTGGGCAACGCGCTCGCCCTTCGACTGCGGGGCACGAAAAGCAACCGGGACGCGGTTGGCGCGGTGGTGGTGCTCGAGACCGCCGAGGGGCGCCAAATGAAGGTACTGCAAGCCGGCACCGGCTTCCCCTCGCAGCACACCAAGGAGATCTTCTTTGGAATCGGCAAGGCCCTCTCTGCCAACGCCGAAATTCGCTGGCCCAGCGGCGATGTGCAGCATCTGGAAGGGTTGCTGGCAAATCATCGCGTCGAAATCGAAGAGGGCTCCGTCAAATTCCGGGCGACGCCCTTCCGTGCCCATCAGCCTCTTTCTGTAATTTCCCCTCCGCCGGCCGCCGAGCCACCGCCCGTCACCTGCGAAACCTGGCTCATCGATCCCATCCTGGCCCCGGATTTCGAGCTGCCGGATCTTGCCGGGCAGAAACATCGCCTGACGGAATTAAGAGGCAAGGTGGTGGCTCTGAACTTCTGGGCCACCTCGAGCCCGCCCAGCCTCGAATCCGTGCGCGTACTGGACCATGCCTCGGCATTGAGGAGGCCTGCGGCCCCCGAGGTGCTGGCAATCAACCTCGATAAGCCTCAAGACGCAACGCAGGTCCGCGCCTTCGCGCGCGCAAACTCCCTCCGGCTGCCTGTCCTCCTGGCCAGCGACGACGTGGCTGGTGTTTACAATCTGGTTTACCACTTCATGTTCGACCGGCGGCGCAATCTTGGCTTGCCCACCACGTTTCTCATCGATGCCAAGGGATTCATTGTGAAGGTTTATCAGGGAGCTGTCGCTGCCGAGCGCTTGAGCGCGGACTGCGCGCGCATCCCGCAAACGCCCCAGGAACGGGCAAAGTTGGCGCTGCCCTTTCCCGGCACGCTCCACCTGGCAGAATTTCGGCGTAACCAGTTCACCTACGGCGCAGCCTTTTCGCAGGCTGGATACTACGACCAGGCGATCCAGGAATTCACCTCGGCTCTCGCCACCGATCCCGACTACGCCGAGGCGCATTACAATCTGGGTACCCTATATTTGAAGCAAGGGAAGCCTGACGAAGCCCGCCGCCACCTTCAGCGCGCCCTCGAGTTACGCCCTGAGTATCCCGACGCGCTCAATAATTTGGGGTTGCTCGCTGCGCAAGCCGGCGACAGCGCCGAGGCCATCCGCCACTTTCAGCAGGCCCTCGACCAGCGGCCCGATTACGCCCTGGCTTACTATAATCTGGGTAACATCTATCGCCGCGAGCAGCATTTCGCCGAGGCGAAGCAGGCCTTGGATCGCGCTGTGGCCTTGGCGCCGGATGATCCGGAAGTGAACTACGGAGCCGGGATGCTTTACGCGCAACTGAACGATACGGACCGGGCGCTCAAGTATTGGCGGCAGGCCATCCAGCTTCGGCCTGATTACCCGGAAGCGCTCAATAATCTCGGCGTGCTCTTTGTGCGCCAGGGACGAACGGCCGAGGCCCAAGAAGAGTTCCAGAAAGCCATGCATGTGGCGGCCGATTTCGATCAGCCGTACCTGAACCTCGCGCGGCTTTATCTGTCCCAGGGAGAGAAAACTCAGGCCCGGGAAATTCTGCAACAGTGGCTCGCCCGGCATCCCGAGCACGCGCTGGCAAAGAGCATGCTTGAGCAGTTGGGCCGGTAGATTCCCCGGCAAAAGCGGAGTTACACTCGTCATGGGACACGCGATGCGGTACGGAAGCTTGGATAGACCAGCGGGGACAGTCGCCGTCTCGGGCGGAGAGAAGCTGGCACTGTATATCGTGCTGCTCGTGACCGGGCTCCAGCTTCCGCTCTTCCTGGCGCGAGCGCAGACAACATCCCCACCGCCCCCCCAAACGGCACTTCCAGCAGCCGCCACCGCGCACTTCGCCGCCGGGCAAGAACTGCTGGGGCAGAACAAGCCCAAATTGGCGGAGGCGGAGATCCGCGCCGGCCTCAAGCTGGCGCCCCGGAGCCTCGAAGGTCTCAACCTCCTGGGCATGGCGCTGGGCGAGGAGAAGGACTTCACAGGAGCAGTGGAAGCTTTCCAGGAGGCGCTCAAAATCAACCCTCGCTCGACAGAGACTCAATTCAACCTGACCCGGGCGTACCTGGGCGCCGGTCAGAAGGAGAAAGGGCTCGAACTCGCGCACAGGCTCTCGGAGCAGGCTAAGAACGACGTTCGCACCCATTTCACGCTGGGGCTGCTCCTGGCCAAACAACGTCAGTACGGTGACGCTATCCGCGAGTTCGAAACTGCGGACGCGCTCCAGCCCGACACGATTGAGATCCTTTTCAACCTCGGCCAAGCCTATCGAAAAAGAGGGGACAATGAGAAGGCCTTGGATGTTCTGAGTCGAGCTCTGAAGCTCTCCCCGAATTCCGTTGAGACGCTCTATCTGGTTGCGCAGACATACTCGGACGAGGGCAAAGACCTTGATGCCCTCGAGTTGCTCGTCAAAGCGCACAAGCTTGCTCCGCGCGATACCGATGTGATCTTCCTCATGGCGCGCCTCAGCATGAAGCAGTCATTCTATGAAGATGCCATTCCGTTGCTGGAGGAAGGACTGAAAGTTGTTCCCGCCCGCCCGAACCTGCTCGCGGCGCTCGGTGAATGTTACTTCATGACGGGGAAGGTCGATGATGCCAAAGAAACATTCCAAACGCTCCTCCAGGTTGACCCTTCCGCTCGCTCGTACGCTTTTATGGCTCTTTGCTACCGCCACCTGGGACGGTTTGACGAGGCGGTGAAATACTTGGAGCTGGGACTGAAGGCCGATCCTCACGACGTGTCGTGTCTGTACAACCTCGGCTACATCGCGAGCCGGCAAGGGCGATACGATTCGGGGGAGAAATGGCTCAAACAAGCCCTCGACATCGACCCAAACTACACCGAGGCGCTTCTGGAATTGGCCGACTTGAAGATGCGCCGGAAGAAGTTTGAGGAAGCCGTACTCCTGTTGCGCAAATGCGCTCAGTTGGATCCTCACCCGGCGCCGGTCTACTACAGGCTCCAGGCGGCCGAGCGCGATCTCCACCAAACGGAAGCGGCGGAAAGGGATTTGAAAATCTTCCAAACCCTTTCCCGAGACCCGAATCCCCTGCCCTCCCCCTTCCAGAACATTTTCGCTCATCTGGATGAGCGGGCTGACCTTGCTCCCCAGCAGCGGACTCAGTTCGATGTCGAGCATTTGGAACAGGAGGTGAAAGTCCATTCCGGCCAGCCACAGAACTTTTATTTCCTTGCCGACGCGTATTTGAAGCTGGGAAGGGTTGAAGACGCCAGGCAAGCTATCGCTCAGCTCGATCAATTGAGCCAGGGTGATTTTCGCACCCTGGTGGAAGTGGGAGTGCTGCTGGCGCGTCACCACCTGTACGAGGAGGCCATCACGCGTTTTCAGCAAGCTCTCCAATCCAATCCGAATTCGGACGACGTGTGGTACAACCTCGCCGATGCTTATTTCCGGCGGCGGGATTATGCGGATGCCCTGACAGCAGCGCAACGCGTCTCACCCCAAGGGCAAAAGGAAACAAGTTATTTGGCCCTGCTCGCTGACATTCTTGCCCATCTCGGCCGGACTGAAGAGGCTATAAAGCTATGGCGCCAGGACGTAGCCGAAAACCCCGATCAGGTCGAAGCCTATCTCTCTCTGGCTCTCGTCTACCTCCACTCAGGAAACACGTCTGGCGCGCGCGAGACGCTGCAACAAGGGCTGGCGCGCACTCCAGACGCAGGTGAGCTGCTGTGGGGCATGGGGGTGTTGTCCGTGATGGAAGGGCAGACCGAGAAAGCCGAGCAGTACCTCGAGAAATCGGTCGACCTGCTGCCCGAATGGCCGGGAAGTTATTCGGCGCTCGGAGTGCTCTATTACCAGACCGGGCAAATCGACAAGGCGCGGGAAACCTTGGATCGGTTTAAGCAAGGGGGGCCGCGCGGCGGGCTCGATATCCAGCGGATCGAGCAAGCCTTGTCCGCGGCTCAGCATCAGGACACGGGGAAAGTTCAGGACCTTTCGCCGCAAGCCCGGCAACATTTCCTCCAAGTCGCCCTGGCCTTCGCCGACCAGGCCCCGTAATTGACGATTGTCGATTGTCGATTGACGATTGTCGACCCCCATCATTCTCAAATCGCAAATTTGAAACGATCAACCATTTGCCCTTTGCCATTTGAATTTTGAATTTCTTTTCCGGGCCGGGTGAGGGGTATGTTGTCTGACGCGTCTGCACGCCGCGGCAGCCAACTTACATCAAGCCGTTCGTTACCATCGGCAATCGTCAATCGACAATTGTATTCATGCGCTCAGCCCAAGCTGCTTGCCGGCAGGCGCGAGATTCGTCCCCGGGCTCGCTTGGGATCGGGCAGGACCCGTTGAGGCTTTGATGACCAGTTTCGCCGGGATGGTGTACTCCTTGCCCTGCGCATCGTCGGCGGTACACAACTCGTGCAGCGCCTCGGCAGCCATTCGCCCCAGCCAGTCGCGATGGATGTCCACGGTTGTGATGGAAGGAGTGATATAGTCCGCCAGGCGAGTCTTATCGAAGCCGGTCACGGAAATATCCTCCGGCACGTTCAGGCCACATTCGGTGAAGGCTTTGATGAGGCCCACGGCGGTCAGATCATTGACGGCCACAACGGCCGTGGGCCGGGGTTTCAACTTCAAGATGCTGTGTCCCGCCGCCACGCCGCCTTCAAAACGCAAGTCGCCTTCTAGGCTCGGGCCGGCATCCAAGCCCAGAGCTTTCATACACTCCACAAAGGCTTCGCGGCGCGCAATGTTCGATTTCAAACCCGGACGTTCGCCGGCAAAAATCATTTGCCGGTGGCCAAGCTGGAACAGGTGCTCGACCACTTGTTGAATGCCGGCAAAATAGTCGATGCGCATGTTGCTCACGTAGCGCCGCACTGGCCCCAGGTCCAGAAATGTGACGGCGATCCGGCGCCGGGCGATTTCGTCGATCAATTGCAAGTTGGCTTCCGAGGTCATTACGGCCACGCCGCGGACGTGGTGCTCGAGCATTTTCTCGGTCGCCCGCCGCATCAGGGCAGGGTCGTAGTTTGTATCGCTCAAGATGACGTCGTAGCCCAATTGCCGGGCGCGAGTCTCGAAGCTCTTGATGACCTCCGGGAAAAAGGGGTTCTCGATGTCGGAAACGATCATCCCGAGCGTGCGGGTGTTTCTCGAGGCCAAATTGTGCGCGTAAGCGTTGCGGACGTAACCGAGGCGACGCACCACGGAGAGGACATGGCGGCGGGTTTCCCGGCTCACTTGCCCGGTTTTGTTGAGAACGTGCGACACGGTGGCGGTGGAGAGCTTTGCTTCACGAGCCACGTCGCGAATGGTCAGAGCCATGGGCGAAGTTATAACCTCGACAAGGAACGTTAACTCGCGTAACCTGAAAATACTACTCGCCCCATTCTTGGTCAATAGACGACCACAAAAAAAATTAATGGTAGCTATAAAAAAACAACTAAAAAAAGCTTGACAAGCCCTCTTTGGGGTGGTAAATAGTTAAGCGTTTAATGTCCATTTCTCTTGCGTCGGGTAGAGAGTCTCTGGAAATCGAGCACTAGAGCGCTTCGAACCCATGCAGGACTCCCTGAATGGAAAGCGCCTCTCGATTTGCATTTAGGTTCGGTAGCCACGCGGCAGCAGAACCCTGAAGAGAGACGTCCAAGAGCCGACTCTTACCTCAAGGCCATGCTGGCCGCATTCCACTTCATCATTTCGTAGATCTCCTGCCGCATTCGTGTGCGGCGGAGGACAGGAGGATGAACGGATGCAAAGACACAGCAATTTCCTGCATTTTCTCTTTCTGGCCCTCGTGGTCTCCGGGATCTCGCTTCTAACCTCTGTGAGCCTTCATGCCCAGGCGGACACTGGCTCGATTCAGGGGACTATCAAGGACCAAAGCGGTGCGGTGATCCCCAATGCTAAGGTGGCCCTGACGAATGAAGGGACCAGCCTTGCCCTTACTGCTACTACGGGCAACGACGGCAGCTACATCTTTACGCCCGTCAAGATCGGGACTTACTCGGTGAGTGCCGAGGCCGAGGGGTTCGCCAAGACTCTTCAACCCCACATCACGCTGAATATTCAGCAGCAGATCGTGGTTGACCTCATCCTCAAGCCGGGCAAGGTGACGCAAACGATTGAGGTAAGCGCAGCGCCTCCGGCCTTGCAGACCCAGAACGCCTCGGTGGGTCAAGTGATCGGCTCACGTGAAGTAAACGACTTGCCCTTGAACGGGAGGAACTTCACCTTCCTGGCCCAACTGTCAGCAGGGGTCAACACGCCGGAAGCCGATACGCGAGGCAATGCCCAATCGGGCGCCTTCTCGGCTAACGGCTTGCGACCCGCTCAAAACAACTACTTGCTGGACGGGATTGACAACAACTCCAACACCGTGGACTTCTTGAACGGCACCAACTTCGTGACTCTTCCTCCTCTGGATGCTATTCAGGAGTTCAAGGTGCAGACCTCGGATTATAGCGCGCAGTTTGGCCGCGCCGGCGGGGCCATCCTGAACGCCACGATCAAATCCGGGACCAACAGCTTCCACGGCACGGCATGGGAATATCTGCGCAACGATTACCTCGACGCCGCGGACTGGTTTGAAGACGCTGGTAATATCCATAAGGGTGAATATAGGCAGAACCAGTTCGGCGCCACCGTTGGTGGGCCGGTCCTTAAGAACAGAGTATTCTTCTTCGGCGACTACGAGGGCGTGCGCAAGCGGCAGGGAACAGTTTTCACTTCCAGCGTCCCGACCGCCAATGAGCGCAGCAGTGGCTACACCGATCTGTCGGAGATTATTAGCGACCAGACAGGAACTCAATCCGATATCCTCGGCCGCGTGTTCCCGGTAGGAACCGTTTTTGATCCACAGACCACCCGAGGGGTCGTCACTGGTGTAGCGGATCCTATTTCAGGCATCGCCGGACCTTCCGGTTGCCCACTCTCCTCGTCCGGTCAGCCGACCTGTTACACTCGCGATCCCATTTTTGCCACCCCGCAGACCTTGATGGGCGTCACCAGCTTTACAGGCGCCTCCTGGGCGGGCCTACTCAACCAACTTCCCGCCAGTCGGATCGATCCCAACGCGATTAAGCTCCTGAACCTTTACCCTTCGCCGACCAATACGAACCTCTCCAGCAACTTCGCAGACTCACCGGTGGGGAACGAACACCGCAACGCGTTTGACGTGCGGATGGACTTCAACAAAGGTGACAAGGACCAGATATTCGCGCGGTTAAGCTATGTTGACGACCCTCAGTACATCCCGGGTCCCTTCGGGGGGGTCGCCGATGGCGGGGCTTTCCAGCAAGGCGTTCAAACGGCGAATTCCGTTGCGCCGGTGGCCAGCTGGACGCATACGTTTTCACCCACCAGTGTGAACGAGGCGCGGCTCGGATACAGCCGCCTCGGCACTTCCCGCATGGGGCCCGTCTCCAACACAACCGGACTTCCGGCCCAGTATGGAATCGCGGACATACCTCAGGGCGAGAGCAACGGCGGCATCCCCGCGTTCGGAATCAACGGCCTGAACACCCTGGGGAGCAACAACTTCTTGCCTTCGGAGGAAGTGAGTGAAACAACCCAGGTAACCGAAAACTTTACCAAGACTTACGGCAAGCACACCTTCAAGATGGGCATAGAATACCAGCGCGTCAGGTACTCCACCCTTCAGCCACCCTTCTCGCACGGCCAGTGGAATTTCGATGGAGATTACACCAGGATTCCAGAGGGGCAAAGCTACAGCACCGGTATAGCACAGATGCTCTTGCTGCCCGGCGCAACTTCCCTGCCGGCGAGCGTGGCTTACGCAGTCCCTTACGACGGCGGAGCAGATGGCGCCGATATCTCCAACATCGCCAGGACCGATGACGGAAAGAATTACTGGGGCTCTTACTTCGAGGACGACTTTAAAGTGAGTAGCAAGCTGACCCTGAACCTGGGACTTCGTTGGGACTACTTCGGCCAGACGTTTGAGCGCTTCGGCGCCCAGGCCAACTTCGTTCCAGGCATAAACGGTGCCGCCGCCCAGTTTCTGATTCCCGTTCAGCGGGAGGGCGAAGTCCTGTCTTCAAGCTTCCTTGACTTGACGGCCAAGGACAACATGGACGTCGTATATTCTCGCAAACGCGGCTTGGGGAACTCGCAAAGAACCAATTTTGGGCCGCGTCTTGGGTTCGCCTACCAATGGTCGCCGAAGTTGGTCATGCGCGGCGGATACGGCCTGTTCTACGACGGGTTTGAAAACCGCGGCTATTCCCCCAACATCGGTGAGAACTATCCTTTCCAGTTCGGCTTTACCCCCGGCTCACCCAACGACGTAACGCCGATTAACGACGTAAGGTATACCACCTACGCCGGCACCGCCTGCGCCAATTACATGGCCTTTGAGGCTGGTTTTAGTTGCAACCCTCTCACCTCGAGCTTGGTTGGCGCGTCGGGTATGACTATGCGGGGTATCCAGTACAACTACCTTACCCCCTACACGCAGGGTTGGAACTTGACGTTCCAGTATGAATTGGCGCGCGACACCACGGTACAGGTGGCGTACGTGGGGAACAACACTCACCACATCGAGGTGTTTCCCAGCTCGAATAACGTGAACCAAATCCTGGCGCCCTCCACCAGCGTGACCAATTACCTTCAATACCCGGACTTCGCGCAAGGATCAAGCTACGCTGCCACGGAAGGATCCAGTTACTACAACAGTCTCCAGACTTCGTTCGAAAAGCGCTATTCGCAAGGTCTGACTTTCCTGGCCACGTACACGTATGGAAGGGCCCGGAGTGATGCCGGAGACCTCCTCAATGGAGGGGTCGGGGAATCATATCGAGCCCCTACCATGGATGGATTCGGCATTCAGGGTGACTACCGGGATGCCAACTACGATATTCGAAACACCTTTCACCTCAGCGGTACATACGAGCTTCCCTTCGGTCCGGGGCGACATTTCGCTACGAACAGCACGGGAGCGGAGACACAGATCATCGGCGGCTGGTCCCTGAATTGGATCGCTACCGTCGAGGGTGGTCAACCTATAACGATTGGCTGCCCGGACGGAACCGCCGCCGGTTTGGGGTGCACCGCGTTCATTGTTCCGGGGCAAAACCGGCACGGGAGCATGACCAACCCCTTTACTTCACGCGACGGAACCAGCGCCTTCCTGAACGCTAACGCCTTCGTCCAGCCTTGCCAGCCTGGGACGAGTACCCCTACGGGTTGCGTCCCGGTCCCAACTGGCAGCATGGCCCTGTTGGGCGGGGGGGACACCCAGGTTTCCGGCCCGGGCATAGGTCGGCTCGACTTCTCGCTGTTCAAGGAGTTCCACTTGAGCGAGAGATTCCACCTCCAATTCCGGAGTGAATTCTTCAATGTACTCAACCACCCCACATTCATGCCTCCGGGGTTAAGTGGAAATGGCGTAACCGCAGTCCCAGGTTCGACTACCTACAATAACGTGAACTTTGGGGACATTGGAGCAACACGCTTCCCAGGTCAGGATTCACGTCAGATCCAATTTGCTTTGAGGCTGTTGTTCTAGACAGACCCGAGTACTGCTGATAGGGGCGCCCCGATCTCCCGGGGCGCCCTTTTCGTTTCCTCTGGAGTCCGAAGTCTGAAAGCGGCGCTTGGGTGCACATTACCGGGAGTGCCAAAGCTGAACACGGAGATTCTGGTTCCAATGAAGCAGCTTTTCAAATATTGACGCTGCGGCCTGATTCCACACAATTGCTGGACACGCTCACGTCGTCAAGGCGGCAGCTTTGCAAGCTCCGATGCCGCACTCCAAGAAAGATTTGCTAAGATAATTGCGCTATGTTCGCGTTGCGCTGGCGTGCAGCAGTTCTGTTTGCCCTCTTAGTGCTATTTGGCAGCGGTGCACGGCCATCCGTCCCTATGGCGTGGCTGCCGCCCCTCTTGGCGAGCCAGGCAGAGACGGCGGGGAGCGACGCGCTCGACCGAAAGTTTCAGTCCGCGCTTGCCCATTTCAATTCCGGCCAGTACGCTGCCGCCCAGCAAGAGCTTGAATCACTCGTCAAAGCGCTGCCCAAGAGTTTTGAAGTCCAGGAACTGCTAGGGCAGGTTTACGCAGCCGAAGGCCAGGAGGAAAAAGCAACGGCCCCCTTCGAGCAGGCTGTCCGTCTGCGCCCGGAGTCCGGTCCCGCTCGGAACAACCTGGCCGCCAACCTGGCACGGCTGGGAAAGACGTCGTTGGCCGAGAAGGAATTCAAGAAGGTTGTCGAACTTGAGCCCGCGAGCTTCGATGCTAACCGGAATCTGGGCGCATTCTACCTGCAAACGGGGAGAATCGCGGCGGCCATTCCGTACCTGGAGAAGGCCCACAACGAGAACCCTTCCTCATATGACGTCGGCTACGATCTGGCGCTTGCGTACGAGGAACAAGGCCGGCTGCCGGAGGCCCGGCGGCAGATTCAGGAGCTCCTGAAGCAGAAAGAGACCGCCGAACTGCACAACTTGCTTGCCGGGATCGAAGAAAAAGCCCGGAACTACGTGCTCGCCGTCAACGAATACGAGAAGGCGGCGCACCTCGAGCCGAGCGAATCGAACCTGTTTGACTGGGGATGCGAGCTCTTGGTCCATCAAACCTCGAACCCCGCCATCGAGGTTCTCTCGCAAGGGGTGAAACGTTATCCCAATTCTTCGCGGCTCGCGCTCGGACTTGGTCTCGCCCTTGATGTGCGCGGCAAGTACGACGATGCCGTGAAGGCCCTTCTGCGCGGGATCGACCTGGACCCTTCCGACGCGCGCGCCTACTATTTCTTGAGCAAAGCGTATGACCGCGCCCCGAGCCTGGCCGATGAGGTGGTCGAGCGCTTCCGCCGATATGCCGAGCTGCGGCCTCGTGATGCCCAAGCCAGCTTGTATTACGCCATCAGCCTTTGGAAGGGCAGGCGGTCGGAGACTTCCCAGGCGTACCTCGATCAAGTTGAGTCTCTATTGAAGAAAGCCGTCGCGCTCGACCCTTCGTTCCCAGATGCGCATCTCCAGCTTGCAAATCTCTACTCCCAGCGCCACCAATACGCCGAGGCGGCGCCGGAGTATCAGCAGGCGCTCAAGCTCTCCCCGAATATCCCCGACGCCCACTTCCGGCTGGGGCAGGCTTACGTGCACCTGGGTAAAAAGGAGCTGGCCGAGAAGGAATTCCAACTCCACAAGCAACTCTACGAGCAGCATCTGGCGGAAGTCGACAAACAGCGGTCGGAGATTCTACAGTTTGTCTATTCGATGAAGGAAGAACGGAAAATGGAAAATGGAAAATAGAAAATGGAAGATGGAAACTGGAAAATGGAAACTGGAAAATGGAAAATGGAAAGCGGAAACTCGAAAATAGAAAACTGGGAAGGAGGAAGCGGCAGCAGGTTACTAGTTGCCACTTACCACTTTCCAGTTTCTATTTTCCATTTTCCATCTTCCATTTTCCAGTTTCCACTTTCCATCTTCCAGTTTCTATTTTCCAGTTTCTAGTTTCTGATTTCCAGTTTCCAGCCTCAGGCGATCCACTCGCGTAGCGCGGCGGCGAACTGGTCGAGTGTAACTGGGAGCGTCTCATGCCCGAGGGGGAAGTCCTGGGGTGCGACAACGTAGGCTTCGGAAAGGCTCTCGGCCAGACAGACGCACGCGGTCGAGCGCCGGTATTCCTCGTAGCGGTTGGCGGCCAGCCAAACGTACAGCGCGAGCATCTCGGCGTCGATAGCGCTGCCCGGTAGGTCCGGGACGGGAGGGACTGGGTTGAGCTTCTCCGGGTTTTCAAACAGCACCACACCAGTAAAGGGTTTCGGCTTGTTGCGAATTCCGAACTGCGCCACAAGGAAGGAAGGCCGGGCGCGCCTCAGCGCTTCCGAGGCCGCCCACTCCACGAACGAGTTCCCCAGCAGCAAGGAGCCGTTGCCGCTGAGATAGAGTGTGCGCAGGAATTCCCGGATGGCCGGTTCAGCGGCCACTTCCGCAGGACACCAGGGTGTGACCTCGACTTTGCGCAGATAATCGTAAACCGCGTCCGCGTCCGCAAGGTCCTTGCGCATGGTGTTCATTTCGTGCGCGAAGCTCTCCCGGAAGGAAGCCAGCCTGCCGTAGCTCAGCAAGATGGCGGGCGGCGGCGTGGCCCCGGAGGGTCCTCCCTTCACCAGGTAATCGACCAAGCTGGTTCCAGCATCACAAACCCAAGTGTCAGCAAGCGCGGTGTCTGGATGGCGCAGCGCCACATCCAGCAGTCCTCCGGATCGCCCGCCGGCCGCGCTGGGTGCGCCTCCCAGAAGGGTTTGCGCGGGGCTCTGAGACTCGCTGGACGAGCCCAAATCGAGTTGCAGCGGCCGGCCGATTCCCTGCCACTTGGTCCAGGCCGTTTCCGGATCGATGGGAAGCGGCTTGGGAAGGATCGAGAGAATCAGCCGGCGTCCCGGCTTGCTGGCAGCGGCCTCCACCCTGGGCCCGCGCTGCTGAACCACGTCGAACACCCCCTGCACGGCCTTCCGCCATTCTTGAAAGTAGGGTGAGCGCGCGAGCAGAGAGGAATTCTCGATGGTCTGCTCAGCGGTCGAGAAATGTTGCCAGTGGCGCACTCCCATCTTCTCTTCAAGCTGCACGACGTCATGGAAGAGGCTCGAAAACTCCTCCTCGTTCAGGCCGGCCAAGTAAACGAGGAGTTGCAACACCGACTGCCGCTCGTAGGGAAACAGATAGTCCCACTCGCGCAGATTTTGGTTGGTGAAGGGAAGGAAGGTCAGCGGCAGGCGCTTGAGCAGGCCCTTCTTCAAGGCTTGCTGCACTCCCTCCGGCAGCTTTTCCTCGAATCGCATGCCAGCTCCCTAATTGCTAGCCGTCTTCAGGGAGCGCCCCTACTTCCCGGGCTCCGGGGCGAAGCCCTGCACCCTACATTTTATGCTCCGCACGAGTGTTTTTCAATCAAGTAGCGCAGGCGTTCCGCCCTGCCGCAGGGCCGGCCCTTGCGGCCGCCCACGCGGAAGCGATGCGCTCCGCCGCGGCGCTCCGGACGCCCGCGCTGCACCTCTTGGTGTTAGAATTGGGTGCAACAAGGTGCGGAGTCCGGGACTGCTATGGGTGGGGCAAACAACTTCGGGACGCGAGGCTCTCCACGCGGGCTCAATTGTTCTAATGCCGCTGAACGCGGTGCCGGATTCCGGCCGTTCACCAAGGGCGCCCAGGTTAGGGCTGTCCTCTGGATCTTGCTGCTCGCATCCTTGACGAGAGCAGGCGCCCTGGGAGCTATCGAGAAAGGCACGCTGACGGGCGCCATAACCGGACCTTCCAAAGTCCCGATTGCGGGCGCGACCGTAACGCTGGTGGCTGCCGATGGGACTCGGCGAATTGTGTCTGCGGACCGGAACGGCCACTATTCTTTCTCTTCCGTACAGCTCGGCATTTATACCCTCGTCGCTGAGGCTGCCGGTTACCAGCCTGCGACGCGCGCCGAGGTGCGCGTTTCGACTTCGACTACCGTTGACTTTATTCTGAGCGTCGCAAGCGCGCCGCAACCCGACCATGCGCCACCAGTTTCGCAGCAGCCCAGCTACTACGACGACACGCCCTTGAAGGCCAGCGGGGTCAGCAGCACGATTGACGCCGCCGGGTACTCGTCGCAGGCCGAGACCCCGAAACGTTTGCTGGCTGAAGGCCCGAGCCTTGCCAACAGCGCATCCCGGCCCGGAGTGCCGGCAAGTCCCAACGCGGAGGTCGAGAGCAGGCTCCGCGCGGCCCTCCGAGCTGATCCCGATAGTTTTGATAGTAATCATCAACTTGGAGAGTATTATCTTTCTGTGGGAAACACCAAGAGTGCAATTCCCTATCTCGAAAAAGCGGAAGAGGTGAGGCCTGGAGATAGCTCCAACGGTTACGATTTGGCCCGGGCCTACCTTGTCGACAGCAGCCCCGCCAAGGCGCAACTTCTCCTGCGTGACCTGATCCGGCGTCATGACACCGCCCAACTCCACAATCTGCTCGGGCATGTCGACGAGGCGCTTAGCCCGGGTTCTGGTGTCAAGGAACTTCAGCTTGCGGCGCAGATGGAGCCGAGTGAGCAGAACATCTTCGATTGGGCAAACGAAGCGTTGCGCGTCACTGATAGCAACGAACCTGGCCTCGAAGCTTTCAAGCAAGGCGTCGCGCTTTTTCCAAATTCTGTAAGGATGTACATTGGACTCGCCATTGCCCTCTACGCTCGCAATTCCTATGATGCGGCACTTGAGGCGCTCTGCCACGCTTCGGACCTCGACCCTTCCGATGCCCGGCCGTATCTTTTTCTGGGCAAGCTGTACAACGTTTCGAGGGGGCATGCCGGCGAGGTTGCGAGGCGCATGCAGAGGTTCATGGAGACCAACCCGGCGAACTCGCTGGCTTACTACTATGGCGCGCTCAGCTTGTGGAAAGGCCCCGGCAGCGCCGAGCAAGGGGTTGACCTGGCACGGATCGAAGCGCTGTTCAGGAAATCGCTGGCGCTCGACCCACGATCGGCGGATACTCACCTGCAGCTTGGCATCCTGTACCAGGACCAGCATCGCGAACCCGAAGCCACGGCGGAGTTCCAGGCGGCCATCCGCTTCAATCCGGATGACCCCGACGCCCACTACCGCTTGGCGCAGGCCTACCTCCGTTTGGGGGATAAGGCGCGCGGCCAGCAAGAGTTGCAGATTTACGAAAAGCTCCATGCTCGTGCCGAGACGGAAAAATCGAAAAACGAAAATCGAAATTCGAAAGTTAAGGATTGAGATGCCAATCATCGGCGAGACCTGCCGGGACGCGCCTTGCAGTCCCATAGCCGCCGTCAGCAGGCCTCGGCCTGCGGCCGCGATGTCGAGGACACCGGCAAGCTCACTTTTTGGGTTCGTTTTGCGCATTTGGCGCTCAAAGTTGGGTTCGTCTTAGGTTCGTTTTCGCACTTGTGTTCGTTTGTTTTCATAGACATTCCCGGTTTGTTCCTGCCATCCGCTAAGAATGACTTGGCTGGGCGCGCGTTCCACCAAGGCGGCAGCTCCGCAGGCTGCGCTTCCGCACTCCAAGGTGTGTTCGTTTGTTTTCATAGACATTCCCGGTTTGTTCCTGCCATGCGCTGCGAATGACTTGGCTGGGCGGGTGACCCAAGGCGGCAGCTCCGCAGGCTGCGCTGCCGCACCCCAAGGTGTGCTCGTTAGGTGTGCTTCGCAGTAAAGTTCACTATTTCGGCTTAATCTGCGCATATTGCACTCAGAATTGGGTCTCTCTTGGGTTCGTTTTCGGGTTAGTTTTGCAATGCGCCTCTTGTGTTTTCAATGACATACTGGCTTCGCTCGCATTTTTTTCTTTTTCGAAATCCTCCGGTTCCCTCCTGGGCCTCGGCAGGCATCCTGCTTTCCCCATCGTGGGCCGTCTCCGGCGCTCGCTTGTGAGACATTGCCAATCATTGGGCGCGAACTGTCAGCGCCGTGACCGGTGAGATCCTCCCCTGACTTCGTTCACTGGCGGATCTCCTCGGACCGGAAGGGACTGCGGCCTTCGAATATGCAGCGCTTCCCCGACACCAACCCCCGCTATGTAGCCTACAATTCGCAGGCGGGTTTGTCAAGGACTTTGCAGCGAAGCGTGGCGCGCGCCGGGCGAACGGCGCCCTATTTCAGTTAATCGGTTACCTATCTGGCCTACTGCTTTACTCGTACCGCAACGCCACCAGGGGATCGACTTTGGTCGCGCGGCGTGCAGGAATGAAGCTCGCCACGCCCGTGATGGCTAGCTCCACAAGCAAGATGAGCGCGAACGTTGATGTGTCGGTAGGTCGAACCGCGTAGAGGTATCTCTCCAAGAGGCGCGTCAAGGCGAAAGCGCTGGCAAGGCCGGCAGCGATTCCCAGCATAAGCCAGGTGAAGTTCTGGCGAAGAACTAGCCAGACAATCTGCTTCCCGCGCGCGCCCAGAGCCATGCGTATGCCGATTTCATGAGTCCGCTGCCGCATACCATAGGACGCCACGCCGTAGATTCCCACCGCCGCCAACACTGCTGCGATCGACGCGAAAGCTCCGATCAATAGCAAGATGAACCGACGTCCCGCGGCTTCCCTGGCCACCCATTCATCCATGGTCCTGATCTCGGTGACCGGCTGGTCGGGGTTGACTCGCCAGATCTCCTTCTCGACCCGAGGAATCAGCGACGACGGCTCTGCGGCCACGCGCAGAACCAGCCTCATCTCCTGTGCCGGCCATTGATCGTAAGGCAGGAAGAGTTCAGGACCAGGCGGCTCCTCCAGCGCCAATTGCCGAGCGTCCGCTACGATTCCCACGATCTCGAGCAGGCGCGGCTTGATCTGTATGTGGAAGCCCTCAGGGGCAGGTACAGCGACGACGTCGGTAGCCTCGATGGTCTTGCCGACAGGGTTCTCGTCCGGCCAGTACTTGCTTGCCATGCTGCGGTTGATCACGCCGACCAAGGGCGAGTTGGCGGAGTCGCCAATTCCCAGCGCTCTGCCATTCAACAACGGTATTCCCATGGCGCGAAAATAACCGGGGCTTACGGTATTGTAGTTCGCCGTTCCCTGGACGGGATGCGGCCCCGGAATCTGAAATCCGTCGTACCTCGCGTTGCGCGTTAAAGGAAGATCCTTCACGGCGCCGGCGGCGAGGACTTCGGGCACCGCCGCAAGTCGTTCGAGGACGTGGTCAAAGTAGGCCGCCTGTTTTTCTGGTGTGGAATAGTTCGCCGCCACGTCCATAGTCAGCAGATGCTCGGTGCGGAAACCCACGTCAACATCGAGCAGCCGAATGAGGCTCTTCATCATCAGCCCGGCGCCCACGAGCAAAACGAGGGACAAGGCAACTTCGAGCCCCAGCAGTCCCCCGCGCATCCCGCCAGCGCGACTGGTGGCGAGGGAACTTTGCGCGGGCCGAGTCGCCTTCCACGCGGGCAAAACGCCGAACAGAACGCTCGAGAGCACCGACAGGAAGGTGCTGAAGCCCAGCACCGTCCCATTAAGATGGAGATGGGCGTCTTCGAGCCTCGAGAACAGTGAACTGAACGGCGGCGCAATGCGCACTACCAGGGGTATCGCCCAATAGGCGAGCGCCACGCCGATCGCGCCGCCCGAGCCCGCCAGCAGCAGGCTTTCGGTCAGCAGTTGGCGCAGGATGCGCCCGCGGCTGGCCCCCACGGCCGTGCGGATGGCCATCTCGCGCTCGCGCGCCGCACCCTGGGATAAGAGCAGGTTTGCAACGTTCGCGCAGGCAATGAGAAGCATGAAGGCGACCGCGCCCAGCAGAAGCCACACCGTCTGGTCGGCGTCTGAAACCATGTATTGCACAAGGGTTTCGAAACCGACTCCTACCGCTTTCTCCGAATCGGGATAGGCCTGCTTGAGACGGGCCGCAATGCCGTTCATCTCCGCCAGCGCCTGCTCCTTGCTTACACCTGGGGCAAGGCGTCCCAACACGTGCACGCTATGCCAATTACGCGCCGGGGTTGGAACCAGGGGCACGAAAATTTCCGAGATCGGGGTTGCCCAGGGAAACGACCGAAAGCGGACCTGCGGAGGCAGCACGCCGACGACCGTGTATGCCCGCCCCTCGAGGTGGATGGGTTTGCCGATGATTCCCGCGTCGCCGCCGAATCGCCTCTGCCAGAGCGCATAACTCAAGATGGCCACGCTTTCGTTGTCGTCGGTCCTGAATTCGCGCCCCAGCACAGGGCTGACTCCCAAGGTCGCGAAGAAACCGGCTGTGATGGCCGAACCATCGAGGCACTCGGGTTCCACCGTACCCGTCAGGTTCATAGATTCACCTTCGTAGGCCGCCAGGGACTCGAACGTGCGGGTTTGACGCTGCCAATCGCGGAAATCGGGGTATGATGCCTGCTCGTTGCCGCGTTTTCTCTTGCCCTCCAGGGGAAACAGTCTGAAAAGCCGCTCCGAATGGGGATAAGGCAGGGGGCGCAGCAAGACCGCATCGAGCAGGCTGAAGACCACGGCAGTCCCACCGATACCGAGCGCCAGCGTCAAGGCCGCCACGGCGGTGAACCCGGGATTCCTGCGCAGCACGCGCGTGCCGAAGCGCAAATCCTGCCAGATCGTCTCCAGGGTCGATTCCCAGCCGGCGCTGCGGATTTCTTCTTTCACTGCATCCATGCTGCCCATTTCAACTCGCGCCGCTCGCAGCGCTTCTTCTTGACTCATTCCCGAGCGCACCTTGTCTTTCACCGCAGCGTCGAGGTAGCCGCGCAGCTCTTCGTCCATCTCCCGTTCCACTTGCTTCTTTCGGAATAGCGCTAGCAGCCCGTGGAGCACAGAATAAAACCAACGCGTCATTTCAGCCCCCCGTTTGAGCGATCAGCGTTCAGGCCCGAATACCCAAGCCTCAGTAACCAGCGCACCACCCTCAGTGTCTTTGCTATGGGACTTGTCACTCGTCACTCATCACTCGTCACTGCTTTACTCGTACCTCAGCGCCACCATGGGATCGACCTTCGTTGCGCGGCGCGCGGGGACGAAGCTGGCCAACGCGGCGATTGCCAACTGCACGAGCATGATGAGCCCGAAGGTTGAAGCGTCGGTAGGCCGCACCGAATAAAGGTATGAAGCCAGCAGCCGCGTCAAGGCGAACGCGCCTGCAATTCCAGCGGCGATTCCGATCAGGAGCCAACCAACGTTCTGGCGCACAATCAACCAAACAATCTGCTGCCCTCGTGCGCCGAGAGCCATGCGAACACCGATTTCGTGCGTTCGCTGCCGCATCCCATAGGACGCCACGCCGTATATTCCCACCGCTGCCAGGACTGCTGCTATCGAGGCGAAAGCTCCCATCAATAGCAAGATGAAACGCCTTCCCGCGGCTTCTCTGGCCACCCATTCATCCATAGTCTTGATATCGGTGACCGGCTGGTCGGGGTCGACTCGCCAAATCTCTTTCTCGACCCGAGGAATCAGCGATGAAGGCTCTGCGGCGACGCGCAGAACCAGCCTCATCTCCTGCGCCGGCCATTGATCGTACGGCATGAAAAGTTCAGGATAAGGCGGCGCCTCCAGCGCGTATTGCCGAGCGTCCGCTACGATTCCCACGATCTCGAGCAGGCGCGGCTTGAACTGGACACGGATGCCTTCCGGAGTGCGCTCTTTGACGGCGCGGTAAACCTCGATGTTCTTGCCGATGGGATTCTCGTTCGGCCAGTACTTGCTTGCCATGCTGCGGTTGATCACGCCGACCGGCGGCGACTTCGCGGAGTCGGCCATCTCCAACTCCCTGCCATTCAGCAACGGGATTCCCATGGCGCGAAAATAACCGGGGCTTACCGTATTGTAGTTCGCCCTTCCCTCGACGGGATGCGGCCCCGGAATCTGGAATCCGTCCCGCTTGAAGTGGCGCGTTAACGGAAGACCCGTGACGGCGCTGGCGGAGAGAACTGCAGGCGCGGCCGCGAGGCGTTGCAGCACTTGACTAAAGTAGGCCGCCTGCTTCTCGGGTGTGGAGTACTTTGCCTCAGAAAGACTCACGTTCATGGTCAGCAGATGTTCTGTGCGGAAACCGAGGTCGACTTGCAGCAGTCGTAGAAGGCTTTTCATCATCAGTACGGCGCCAACCAGCAAGACGAGTGACAAGGCAACTTCGAGCCCCAGCAGTCCCCCGCGCATCCCGCCCGTGCGGCTAGCGGCGAAGGAACTTTGCGCGGGCCGTGCAGCTTTCCAAGCAGGCAAAACCCCGAACAGAATGCTCGAGAGCACCGACAAGAGCGCGCTGAAGCCCAGCACCGTCCAATTAAGATGGAGATGGGCGTCTTCGAGCCGCGAGAAGAGTGAGCTGAACGGCGGAGCAATACGTACTACCAGTGGTATTGCCCAATAGGCGAATGCGACGCCGATCGCACCGCCCGAGCCGGCCAGCAACAGGCTTTCGGTCAGCAGTTGGCGCAGGATGCGCCCGCGGCTTGCCCCCACCGCCGTGCGGATGGCCATTTCACGCTCGCGCGCCGCACCTTGGGATAAGAGCAGGTTTGCAACGTTGGCGCAGGCAATGAGAAGCACGAAGCCGACCGCACCGAGCAGAAGCCACGCGGTCTGGTCGGCCCCCGAAACGACGTATTGCGCCAGCGGTTCGAAATCGATTCCCAGCGCTTCCGACTGAGGATAGACTTGCTTGAGACGGGCGGCGATGCCGTTCATCTCCGCCAGCGCCTGCTCCTTGTCTACACCGGGGGCAAGGCGTCCCAATACCCGCACGCTATGCCAATTACGGGCCGGGATTGGAACCACGGGGACGAAGATCTCGGAGACCGGGGCTGCCCACGGCAGCGATCGAAAGCGGACCTGTGGAGGCAACACGCCAACGACCGTGTACTCACGACCCTCGACATGGATCGATTTGCCGATGATTCCTCGATCGCCGCCGAATCGCCGTTGCCAGAGCGCGTAACTCAAGATGGCCACGCTTTCGGTGTCATCGCTTCGGAACTCGCGCCCCAGCACAGGGTTAATCCCCAAGGTGGCGAAGAAACCGGGTGTGATGGTCGAACCCTCAAGGCGCTCGGGTTCCTCTGTGCCCGTCAGGTTCAGAGATACACCCTCAAAGGCAGCCAGGGATTCGAATGTGCGAGATTGACGCTGCCAATCTCGGAAGTCGGCGTAAGACGCCGCCTCGTTGCCGGCTTTTCTCTTGCCTTCGAGGGGAAACAGTCTGTAAAGCCGCTCCGACTGGGGGTAGGGCAACGGGCGCAACAAGACCGCATCTAGCAGGCTGAAAACGACGGCGGTCCCACCGATGCCGAGCGCCAGCGTCAACGCCGCGACGGCCGTGAAGCCGGGACTCCTGCGCAGCACGCGCAAGCCAAAGCGCAAATCCTGCCAGATTGTTTCGAGAGTCGATTCCCAGCCGGCGCTGCGGATTTCTTCTTTCACTGCATCCATGCTGCCCATTTCAACTCGCGCCGCACGCAGCGCTTCCTCTTGACTCATTCCCGAGCGCACCTTATCTTTCACCGCAGCGTCCACATAGCCGCGCAGCTCTTCGTCCATCTCCCGTTCCACTTGCTTCTTTCGGAACAGCGCTCGTATGCCAGCAACGATGCTTTGCAGGCGGAACATCGCAATCTCCTTCACCACCAAGGCACCAAGACACCAAGAACCAACCACTAAGCTAACCACTGCCTTGTTGCTTTCCGCTCTCCTTGGTGCCTTGGTGGTGACCCTCGGCTCGCCTCTAGCCACTAACCACTACCCACTAACCACTGCTTTACTCGTGCCTCAGCGCCACCATCGGATCAACCTTCGCGGCCTGACGGGCAGGTACCAGGATGGCGATACAGGCCACGCACAGCAGCACGACCGGCACGGCCATGAACGTCAACGGATCAAAGCTGCCAACTCCATACAGCAGGCTGGACACAAGGCGGCCGACCGCAAGGCTGGCGGCGAGGCCCACCCCGAGACCCACGCCGACCGTGCTGAGACCCTGCCGGGCGAGCAGGGAGAGCGCCCGCGCGACGGAGGCGCCAAGGGCCATCCGAATCGCGATCTCGCGTGTGCGCGCGGCGACGGTGTAACTCATCAAGCCGTACAACCCCACCGCGGCGAGGGTCAGCGCCAGGAAGCCGAAGGCCCCCAAGAACCACGCGGCCAGGCGTGCCACAACAAGAGATTTCCCGACTTGCCCCTCCATGGTTTCCACGCCATAGACCGGCATAGTGGGGTCGAGGCGCTCCACTTCCCGTTGAACAGAGGGGGCGACAGCCATTGGTTTCCCTACTGTCCTGACTACCAAACTAATCCCAGTTGATGAGAAGTCGTCAAGGTCCGCTTCGTTCTGCGCAGCGAGTTGGTACAGGCAAGGCGTGAGGGCTTCGCCGACCGTCTTCGATTTTGCGTCACCCGCCACGCCGGCGATCTCGTAGACTTTGTTCCACCAATGCACGTGCTGTCCGATCGGATCCTCCTTGGGAAATAATCGCTCAGCCAGCGCGCGGTTAATAATGGCAACCGGCGGCGATGACGCTGGGATATCGCGGAAGCTCCTACCCCTCAATATGGGAATCCCCATGGTCTCGAAAAACCGCGGCCCGACTACGTGCCGGTTCGCATCGACAGTACGGGACGTTCCCGGAACCGAAATCTGGCTGCCGCTACTGTAGATGCCCAGGGGAAGCGGCGCCACCACGCTTGCAGAACGCACACCGGGCAGCGCAGACACCCGCTCTTCGAGTTGCCGGAAGAAAAGCGCACTGCGTTCTTTGGAGTAGCCCTGGGCCGTGGTGTCGAGCGTCGCGATAAGAAGGTTTCCAGGGCTGAAGCCGAGGTCGATTGAAAACCCGTTCCAGAGACTGTGCAGGAAAAGCACGGCGCCAACCAGCACGACTACCGAGACTGCTACCTGTACTATGACCAGGACTTTACGCGTCCACTGGGTAGCAAAACCGGTCGAGGCGCTGTCAATGTCCTTCAGAGAGGAGTTCACGTCCAGTCGCGTGGTGCGAGCCGAGGGCGCGAGACCGAACGCGAGGCTGGTCAATACGGCGATTCCCACCGTCACCAGCAGAACTCGCAGGTCAGGCGCGAAATTTAAGACGATCGGCCAGTTAAGCGGAAGCTCCACCTTCGCTACCGCTTTGGTGGCGGCCCACGCCAGAAATAATCCCGTGGCGGCGCCGAGAAACGCAAGGATGAGGTTCCCTATCATCAATTGCCGAATAATGCGCCTGCGGCCGGCGCCCATCGCCAGCCGAATGGCAATTTCCCTTCGCCGCGAAGTCCCACGCGCCAGCAACAAATTCGCGATATTGACACAAGCAATCAGCAACACCAGCCCTGCGATAGCCATCACGACCGACGAAACTCCCAGAAACATTCTGCCGAGCTCTCCCGGAAGCACACCTGCGGTCGCGAGGGCAATGGGCCGCTTTTCCTTCTTCCCTGCCGCTTGGCGCAGCCGGTCATGGATGACGTTCACCTCCGCCTGCGCCTCCCGGCGCGACACCCTTTCTTTCAACCGCCCGAAAATCCAAAAGCCCTCCTCGTCGCTCGTGAATGGATGGGCCTGGGCCTCGGTGATGTCGAGTTGCGGCAGCGTGGCCATGGGCGCCCAAAGGTCCGGAGCGACGCCGATATCCACGGTGCGAAGATCGCTCGGCATCACGCCTACAACGGTATAGCTCGCGTTGTTGAGCCGAATGGCCTTCCCCACAATCTCGCGGTCACCACCGAACCGCGTGCGCCAAAACTGGTAGCTCAAGATGATAACCGGCTTAGGCGAGGAAATCTGATCTTCATCCGGCAGAAAGCCACGGCCCAAAACCGGTTTGACCTGCAAAGTGGTGAGAAAATTCCCGCTGACTAGCCCTCCATAGATATGCTGTGGCGGTCGGGTTGAATTCAAGTTCGCCGTGAAAGGGAATGCGTAGCTGGTCGAGAGGCTCGCGAACGATTTCGCCTGGTCCCGGCACGTGATGTAATCCGCCCAAGAGAAGTTCGTGTCGGAGAAAGTCACTAATCGCTCAGGTTCAGGGACGGGAAGGGCGCGCAGGAAAAGGCCATTGAGCACACTGAAAACAGTGCTGTTTGCTCCGATGCCCAGAGCCAGGGTGAGCACGACAACCACGGTGAATCCCGGATTGCGCCTGAGTTGGCGTAGGCCATAACGGAAGTCCTGCCAAAGCGACTCCGCAGTCGATTCCCAACCGGCGTTGCGGGTTTCTTCTTTTACCACCTCGACGCTGCCCATCTCCACCCGCGCGCCTCGCAACGCTTCCTCGTGAGTCATCCCCCTACGCATCTTGTCTTTCGCCGACGCGTCCAGGTAGCCACGCAGTTCCTCATCCATCTCCTGTTCCACTTGCCTCTTCCGGACCAGCGCCCGTATGCCAGCAACGATGCTTTGCAGGCGGAACATCGCAACCTCCTTCACCACCAGGGCACCAAGACACCAAGAACCAACCACTAAGCTAACCACTGCCTTGTTGCTTTCCGCTCTCCTTGGTGGCTTGGTGCCTTGGTGGTGACCCTCGGCTCGCCTCTAACCACTAACCACTACCCACTAACCACTGCTTTACTCGTGCCTCAACGCCACCATCGGATCAACCTTCGCGGCTTGGCGAGCGGGCGCCAGGATGGCAAAGCAGGCCACGCACACCAGCACAATAGGCACAGTAATGAAGGTCATGGGATCAAAGCTGCCGACTCCATATAAAAGGCTGGACACAAGGCGGCCGACCGCAAGGCTGGCGGCGAGGCCTACCGCAAGACCCACGCCGACCGTGCCGAGACCCTGCCGGGCGAGCAGGGAGAGCGTCTTCGCGACTGAGGCGCCCAGGGCCATCCGAATCGCGATCTCGCGTGTGCGCGCGGCGACGCTGTAGCTCATCAAGCCGTACAACCCCACCGCGGCGAGCGTCAACGCCAGGAAGCCAAAGACGCCCAAGAACGACGCGGCCAGGCGCGCCAGAACAAGCGATTTCCCCACTTGCTCCTCCATCGTTTCCACGCCATAGACCGGCAGAGTGGGGTCGAGGCGTTCGACTTCCTGCTGAACGACCGTGACGAGAGCTTGCGGTTTTCCGACTGTCTTGATTACAAGGCTCACTCCACCAAACGACGACAATCCCTCGAGGCCTTTTTCGTTTTGCGCGGCGAGCCCGTAGAGACATGGCCTCAGGGCTTCCCCGATTGTCTTGGACTTCGTGTTACCCACCACGCCGACGATTTGGTAGACCGTGCTCTGCTCACCGGACCCCCAACCCACTCGCTGCCCTACTGGATTTTCGCGCGGGAACAAATGTTCGGCCATCACGCGATTGATGACAGCCACGGGCGGTGACGAGGCCGGGACATCGCGGAAGTCCCGACCCCTCAGCAGGGGAATTCCCATGGTCTCGAAATAGCGCGGTCCCACCAAATGCCGGTTCGCATTGATCGTGCGGGATGTTCCAAGGGCCGAAACATCGCTTCCATTACTGGAGATGCCCAGCGGCAGCGGCGCCACCACACTTGCGGATCGTACGCCAGGCAGTCTGGACACGCGCTCCTCGAGCTGCTGGAAGAAGAGCGTGCTCTGTTGGCTGGAGTAACCTTGGGCCATGGGGTCAACCTTCACAACCAGAAGGTTCCCAGGGTGGAATCCGAGGTCGATTGAGAACCCATTCCAGAGGCTGTGCAGAAACAGCATGGCGGCAACCAGCACGACTACCGATGTCGCCACCTGAACCATCACCAAAACCTTGCGAGTCCACTGGGAGGCGAAAGCGGTGGAGGCGGCGCCGCTATCATTCAGAGAGGAGTTCACGTCCAGTCGCGTAGCGCGGGCTGCCGGTGCGAGCCCAAACATGAGGCTCGTCATGACGGCTATTCCCGCCGTCGTCAGCAGAACTCGCAGGTCGGGGGAAAAATTAAGGACGATCGGCAGGTCCAACGGAAGATCCACTTTCGCCGCCGCTTTGGTCGCGCCCAACGCCAGAACTAATCCCGCAGCGGCGCCAAGAAACGCAAGAATGAGATTTCCTATCATCAATTGCCGGATAACACGTCCGCGACCGGCGCCAATCGCCAGTCGAATTGCTATTTCCCTCCGCCGCATGGTTCCACGCGCCAGCAGCAGGTTCGCGATGTTTACGCAGGCAATCAGCAGCACGAGGCCGGCGACTACCATCAGCACTGCCGAAACCCCCAGAAACATCTTGCCCAGGTCGCCCGGAAGCACTCCCGCGGTCCCGAGCGCAATGAGCTGTCTTTCTTTCCTCCCTGCCGCCTGGCGCAGCCGGTCATTGATGACGTTCACCTCCGCCTGCGCCTCGTGGCGCGACACTCCGCGCTTCAAACGGCCGAAGACCCAAAAACTGTTCACCTGGGGATTCGTGAGGGGATGGGCCTGAGCCTCCGTGATGTCGAGTTGAGGCAGCGTGGCCATGGGGGCCCAGAGGTCGGGAGCAACGCCGATATCCACGCTGCGAAGGTCGCTCGGCATCACACCCACGACGGTGTAACTCGCGTTGTTGAGCCGAATGGCCTTCCCCAAAATCTCAGGGTCACCACCGAACCGCGTGTGCCAAAGCCCGTAGCTCAGGATGACAACTGGTTTCGGCGACGAAAACTGATCTTCATCCGGCATGAAGCCGCGGCCAAGTGCAGGCTTGATCCCCAAAGTGGTGAGGAAATTTGCTGTGACCAGCCCTCCATAAATGTGCTGTGGCGGTCGGGTTGAATTCAAGTTCGCCGTGAAAGGCAAACCGAAGCTTGTCGAGAGGCTTTCGAATGATTTCGCCTGTTCACGGAAGGCCAAGTAATCCGGGTACGGGAGGCTGGCGTTGGAGAAGGCCACCACCCGTTCAGGTTCAGGGACGGGAAGGGCACGCAGAAAAAAGCCATTGAGGACGCTGAAAACAGTGCTGTTCGCCCCGATCCCCAGCGCCAGCGTGATTACGACAACTGCCGTGAATCCCGGATTACGCTTGAGTTGGCGCAGGCCATAGCGAAGATCCTGCCATAGCGATTCCACACTCGATTCCCAGCCAGCGCTGCGGATTTCTTCCTTCACCGTCTCAACGCTGCCCATTTCGACGCGCGCGGCCCGCAGCGCCCGCTCGTAACTCATCCCCGAGCGCATCTTCTCTTTCACCGCAGCGTCCAGGTAGCCACGCAGTTCTTCGTCGATCTCCTGTTCCACTTGCTTCTTTCGGAACAGCGCTCGTATGCCAGAGACGATGGTCTGTATGCGGAACATTGCAATCTCCTTCATCACCACCACGACGCCAAGGCACAAAGAACAGCCAAATCCCTCATGGTCGAGCAAGTACCCCCTCACCCGGTCCGCGCCGGCTGATGAAAGCGCCGGCGGCGGGTCACCCTCTCCCCAGGGGAGCGGGCAGACCCTCTCACGGAATTCGGTCTCAAGGGCCAATCACCGATCACAAATCTCCGATCACCAATCGCCAATCACCAATCACCAATGGCCGACCCGACACCTGCATTCAAAATGCGGCTTATCGCCGCGAGCTGTCTTCCCCATTCCTCTGTCTCGGCCTTCAGTTGTTTCCGCCCGAGGCCGGTGAGGGTGTAAAACTTGGCTCGGCGATTGTTCTCCGTGGGCCGCCATTCCGGCTTGATCCAGCCGGCTCGCTCCAGGCGGCGGAAGGCCGGAAACAACGAGCCTGGGTTGACGCGAAACACTCCCTTGCTGATCTGCTCGATCCGCAGGGCAATGCCATAGCCATGCAGAGGTTCAAGCGCCAAAGTTTTCAAGATGAGCATGTCCAGAGTGCCCTGGACCAGCTCGCTGGATTTCATGGTCTCTCCTCTCGACGGTCAAGATGAGAATACACCTTTCCTCTAGACTGTCAAGAGGGCCCAAAGACCGAAAACCGAAACTCGAAATTCGAAAATCGACCACCAAATTGAGATTTTGAATTTTCAATCTCGCTCTGCTCCAGGGCGGATCGCGGAAAGAAGAAGCAGAGCAAGATTACTCGCTCCGCTCAGAATGGCGGGGTTGCCTGAAGTTTCCCAATCGACTTGCCAATCACAAATCACGAAAGATCGACTAGCCACTAGCCACTAACCACTGCTTTACTCATACCGCAGCGCCACCAAGGGATCGACCTTCGTGGCGCGGCGCGCGGGCAGGTAGCTCGCCAACAGGGCGACGCCAAACAGGAGGAGAGGGATTAAGAGTAAGGTTAGCGGATCGTACGCGCTGGTCTGGTAGAGCGTAGCGCGAATCAGGCGCGTGACAAGTGGGAACAGGGCCAACCCGATACCGCAACCTGACAGGGCGAGCGCCGCGCCGCGTTTCATAACCATCCACCAGAGTCCCGTTTCGTTAGCTCCAAGCGCCATGCGTATGGCCAGTTCTCGCTGGCGTTGGGCCACGAGATAGGACATCACGCCGAACAGTGCGATGAGCGCCAAGGCTAAGGCAATTAATCCGAAGCACAACGTCAGGATGGTGGTGAAGCGACGCTGAGCCACCGATTCGGAAATGAGAGTGTCCAGCGGCGAAAAGCTGTAGATGGGAAGGTCCTGGTCGAGCGACCGGATTTGTTGCTGGATGCGCGCGAAGAGGTCCTGACCCTGTGTGCTTTGCGCGCTACTGAGGATGAAGGCGGTCCGTTCGCTGGCTCCGCTCTGCACTTGGAACATCGACTGGTAGATCATGGGCGGAGGATCGGTGTCGAGAGCAGAAATGTGCACATCCGCGGCGATACCGATAATGGCGAAGAGGCTGCCGCCCCAGTGGAACCGCTGGCCGATCACATCCCGCCCGGGGAAATACTGGCGCGCCAAAGTTTCGTTGACGATGGCGGCCAACGGCGTGTCAGGTCGATCCTGGACGGTGAAGTCACGGCCCCGAAGGATCGAAATCCCCATGGCGTGGAAATAGCCCGGACTGACCAGGGAGTTTTCCGCCCAGTGAAAATCGTCGGGCGCGGCATGTTCGAGTCGAAACCCGATCTGTCGACTGTCGCTTAGGGGCAGGTGGCTCGCGGCCGCCACGATTTGTACGCCTGGAAGATGCGCGAGGCGATCGATCAGTTCCTTCTGCGCCACTTCCCGCTTGATGGGGTCGGGATAGCGCGCCTCGTCAAACAGGGTACGCACGATGAACACGCCCTGGGGACGAAATCCCAGAGGAACATTCAAGACTCGCACAAAGCTCCTGAGCAGCAGGCCACCCCCGATCAAGAGAACCAGGGTCGCGGCGATTTCACCCGCCACGATGAAATTCTGAAGCCGCTCTGTGCCGCGCGCCCCGCGGGCCTGGGATGATTCCTTGAGGCAGTCCTGCGGCGCGACATGAGAAAGCCGCCACGCCGGAACAAATCCAAAGAGCACCGTGGTCAAAAGCAAGAGAGCAATGGTAAAGAGCAGGGCCACTGGCTCAACGGCAACTTCATCGAGACGTGGCACGTCCACTGGGCCGAAGGCGCGCACTCCCCGAACCAGCAGGATGGATAAGGTGAATCCTGCCACAGCTCCGAGAAGCGAAAGAAGCAGACTCTCCAGGAGACATTGCCGCAGCAGCCGAGAACGCGCTGCGCCGATGGCGCTGCGAATGGCCATTTCGTGACCGCGATAGCTGCCGCGCGCGAGCAAGAGGTTAGCAACATTGGCGCAGGCGATCAACAACACGCTCGCCACGGCAGCCACCAGGAGCATCATCAACGGCCGGGCCTTGTGCACCGCATAGGCGGCGAAGCGGTGCACGCGGGGAGCCACCCGGATGGTGCCCGAGTAGGAATCCGGAAGCTGCCGCATGAATCCGGCAGCGACGGAAGCAACATCCTCTTGGGCCTGCTGCCCGCTCACGCCCGGCTTCAGGCGCCCGATGAAACCGACGCCGAATTCTCTTAGACGATCCTGCAAGCGATCCGGCGCAAAGACCTCCGGAACCCAGAGGTCTGCGCGCTCGGAGAGAGGCGCGCCGTCAGAGGGGAACTGGAAGGACGGCGGCATGACGCCCACCACCGCGTAAGGTTTTTCATCCAGCTTGATGGTCTTGCCCAGAATGCCGGCATCAGCGCCGTAGTGGCGCTGCCATAACGAATAGGAGAGAACTGCCACAGGGGCGGCCCCGAATCGTTCCTCCTCGGGTGTGAAAGTACGCCCCAGCATTGGCGGAACTCCTAAGAGCTGAAATACCGAGGCGGTAACCGCGGCCGCGTTCACGCGCAACGGATTTCCTTCCCCGGTGAGATTAAATCCCGCATCTTCGTAGGCTCCGGTCTGCACGAAGGAACGGTTGCGGTCTCGATAGTCCAAATACTCCCCGGCCGCCACTCCAACTTCCAGGTCGCCTCCCATTTGCGGAACAGTCTCTGACACCAAAAGCAGTTCCGCGGGATTGCGATACGGCAACGGCCCTAGAAGAATGGTATCCACCAGGCTGAATACCGCCGTGTTGGCCCCGATGCCGAGGGCGAGAGTGAGAACGGCCACGGCGGTGAAGCCGGGATTCTTGCGCAGCATGCGCAGGCCGTAGCGCAAGTCTTGCCGCAAGGTTTCAAGCCAGCCCCAGCCCCACATGCCCCGCGTGATTTCTTTCGCCAGCCCGACGTTGCCGAATTCGCGCAACGCACCAGTTCGCGCTTGCTCGGCGGGTTCGCCTTGCTCCACACGCTCCTTCGCGGCCATGTGCAGATGGCTGCGGACTTCCTCGTCCAACGCAGTTTCCATCGACTTGCGCCGGAATAGGGCTCGCAGGCGAAACAACAGCTTGCTTGTCATCGGCACCTCCACTTCAGTTGTTAGTGGCTAGTGGTTAGTGGCTAGTATCCGCGAACAACCGTTCGTTACCGAATTTAGGCGGCGCCACAAGCCGTGGACCTCCCCTAGCCAACCAATAATCACTAGCCACTACCTACTGCTTTACACTAGCCACTAGCCACTAAGCACTAGCCACTGCTCTACTCATACCTCAGCGCTACCATGGGATCGACCTTCGTGGCCCGTCGCGCGGGGATGTAGGTGGCCGCAAGCGCCACCGCAATCACTCCGAGGGCGGCGAAGGAAATGGGCAGGAGGCTCGATGGAGGCAGGCCCTCAATCAGGCTGGCGGCGAATTTCCTGGCCCAGAGCGCAACCGGAATCCCGGCTGCCAGTCCTGCTGAGACCATCGCCAGCGTCTCGCGGAGAACCATCCATGTCACATTCCCTCGTGTGGCGCCCAGCGCCATGCGCACGCCGATCTCCTTGGTGCGGCGCGCCGCCGTGTACGCCAGCAGCCCGTAGAGGCCGATCGCAGCAAGGATTAGCCCCAGTATGCCGAATGAGCCGGAGAGCATAGCGATGAGACGCTCCGGAACGATGGCGGCATCCACTTGCTCGGACATGGTTGTGATGTGGCCCACCTCAACGCCTTTCAATATTCCGGCGATGCTCTGCCGCACTTCACCGGTCACCGCCTCAGGGGAAATGCTGGTACGAAGGATGAAATTACTTGCGAACATTCTTCCATCCATGAAAGCAGTCAGGTAGATGATGCGTGGTGGCGCTTCGTGGGCGTCCGTGTACTTCGTATTGCCCACGACTCCTACAATTTCATAAGGCTTGTCCGCGCCGCCAATGCCTTTCCAGTCGCGTTCGATGGTGAAATGCTTTCCAATGGGGTTAGCGCCGGCGAAGTAATACCGCGCCATCGCCTGATTGATGATCGCCACGCGCGGGCCGCCCTGGTCCTGGAAGCTAAAATCGCGGCCCTCGAGCAATGGCGTGCCGAGGGTCTGGAAGTATTTCGGGGCAACCCAGGATAACGACACGTAGCGACGGTCCCCGGGCTTTTGTTGGTAGCCCTCCACGTCTACAAAGCTCGACGCTCCTCCGCCTGATATGGGAGTGGGCGCGCCGAGCGTGGCGGAGCGTACGCCGGGAAGCGCGTCCAGGCGCCCCAGCAGTTCCTGGTACGAAAGCGAAAGTTGCTCGCCGGTATATCCGCTGCGCGCCGTGTCGAGGGTCACCAGCAGAAGGTGGTCGCGCTCAAAACCGAGCTGATTGCGCAGGTCCGCCAAATGGCGTGTAAACACCCCGGCGAGGCTCAACACTACTACTGACAAAGCTACCTGTGCAGCGACAAGGCTTTTCCCAAAGAAGCGGGCGGCTCTCGCCTGCGGGGGCCTTGCGGCGCCTTGCAACATCGTGGCCGGCGTGGTGGCCATCGCCCGCAAAGCAGGAGCCAGCCCGAACAAAACGCCGGTCAGCAGCGCCGCTCCGATAGCGAAGAGCAGCACATGGAAATCCGGCCGAACCTCGATTGTGAGATGAGGCGGCAACCCCACAATTGGCCGCCCGGAAAGGAGAATCCGAAGCAATGAGCGCGCGCCGAGATACGCCACGAGAATTCCCAGTAGGCTGCCCGTGGCCGACAGCAACAGCGATTCCGTCATCACCTGCCGCAGCAAGCGGAGCCGGCCGGCGCCGAGAGAAACACGAAGCGCCATTTCGTGCTCGCGCGCTGCCCCACGCGCCAGCAGCAGAGTGGCGATGCTGGTGCAGGCAATCAGAAGGAGCAGGCCCACCAAAAGCATCAGGATCAGCAACGGCTGCTCGAACTGGTCACGCAGAAACGCCAGCCCGGCCCCCGCCGGCACGATTTCTAATTTCACCTGCCGCAAAAGGGGATTTTTGCTGTTTCTCGTTAATTCGTCGATGGTGAACTGAAACAGGACGCTCATCTCCGCCTGTGCTTGCGCTATGGACAACCCCGGCTTCAGGCGCCCGATCAGGGCTAGCGGCCTGCCGAAGACCGCTTGGCTGCCGTGGTCGATTACGGGCTCGAGACCCGTGGGTACCCAGACGTAAGGCCTCGACCAGATCTCCAGCCCAAAGAATTCACGCGGCGTTACCCCGATCACCGTCACGGGTACATCATCCACAATAATTCGCTTGCCCAGAATTCCCGGATCGAGATTAAAGCGACTCTTCCAGAAGGACCAGCTCACCACGGCCACTGCCGAGCGCGCAGCGTCGATGTGATCGTCCTCCGGACCGATTAGGCGGCCGATGGCGGGCTTCACTCCCAGCACAGGGAAGAAGTCCCCCACAACGTATTCGCCGTCCACTGTTTCGCTGCCGAGGCCTTCACCGCGCAAGGAGAAACGGGAGGGACTGAAGCCGATGAGGCCCGAGAAGACGTGATTGTGATCCCGAAAGTGTTCGTAACTCTGCCAGGAGTACCCGTTCATACGAGGCTCCCCCGGGTATTGATGCAGCAGTTCCACAAGGCGCTCAGGGTCTCGCACCGGAAGTAGGCGCAACATCAGTGTGTTGATCAGACTGAAAATGCCCGTATTAGCGCCTATTCCCAGCGCCAAAGAGAGCACCGCGACGACGGCGAAGCCAGGGCTTCTGCGCAAGGTGCGCAGGCCATAGCGAATATCTTGCAGCGGAGTTTCAAGCCAGCCGTGGCCCCACACGTCCCGCGTGACTTCTTTCGCAAGCTCGACGTTGCCGAAGTCGCGGAGGGCGGCGGTTCGCGCTTGCTCGGCAGATTCACCCTGCTCGATGCGCTCCTTGGTAGCCATGCGCAGATGGCTCTGGACTTCGTCTTCCAAGTCGTCTTCCATGGACCTCCGCCGAAACCGCGCTCGCAGACGAAACAAAAGATTGCTTATCACCAGGAACTCCGCTTCGTTCTCAACAATCATCATCTTTGATCCCCGAAGGGGATCAATACATTAGCCGGGGGCAACGCCCCCGGAAAACCCGCCCCCGCAAGTCCCGACCCTGAAAGGGTCGAATCCGAGCAGCGCGACACCGGCCGTGCGCCCTGCGCCCCAGAGTAATGCGACCCCTTCAGGGTCGGGGAACGCTCTTCCGCATTCCGGGGGCGTTGCCCCCGGCTACTATCTTGTGCCCTTGCAGGGCATCTCTTCACTGGCCACTAGCCACTGCTTTACTCATACCTCAGCGCCACCAGGGGATCAACCTTCGTGGCCCGGCGCGCGGGAATGTACGAGGCCAGCAGCGCGACCGCGAGCATCACGGCGGAGACAACCACGAATGTCACGGAGTCCGTGGGGCGGACAGAATAAAGGTAAGTTGCGAGCAACCGAGTTAGGCCGAGAGAGGCTAAGAGACCGGCAGCAACACCAATAAGTGTTAACCTCATGCCCTGCCCAACCACGAGTCTCAGGACATCGTTCCGTTCCGCGCCCAGCGCCATGCGGACCCCGAGCTCGTGGGTCCGTTGGCTAACTGAATAGGAGATGATGCCGTAGATTCCGACCACTGCCAGCAGGAACGCCAAACCCGCAAAGATCCCCAGCAGCAAGGTTCGGAAGCGTGGCTCAGAAACGGACTGCGAGATAAGTTGCTCCATGGTGCTGATGGAAGCGATAGGTTCATTCTTGTCCACGGAGCGAATCACCCCCCGCAAGGATGCGCTGACGGCGCTGGGATTTTGCGTGCCATGAATGATCAGGAACACTGCATCCTGAGGCTGCTGGAGGATTGGGAAGTACATCTGAGGCCGGGGCTGCCCGTCCAAATCGAATCCCTGCACGTCACCGACGACACCTACAACTTCAAACGGTTGCGTGGGATAGCCAGCGATGCTGAAACGCTTGCTAAGCGGATTCTGGCTGGCCCAGCCGCGACGCGCCAAGCTCTGGCTGATGATGGCGATGGGCATCGAGCCTTTGGCGTCCCGTTCGGTGAAATTCCGCCCTCGAAGCAGCGGAATGCCCATGGTTTGGAAATAGTCGGCGCTTACGACGAGGTAAAAGGCGCCCGCGCCGCTTCCCTCCTCGAACTTCGGACCACCTTCAATATCCAAGCCGAACATGACACCTCCCCCTCGCCCGAACGGCAGCGCGTTGGCGAAGGCCGCGTCACGGACGCCCGGCAATGCCTTGATACGAGACAAGACCTCCTGAACGAAGTTTAGGCGAGCTCCGTCTGCGCGGTACATCGGCTCGAGGAGGCTCACCCTGGCGGCCACCAAGTCGCTGGTCCGAAACCCCGGATTCACCTCGAGCAGCTTTCCGAAGCTGCGAATCAACAAGCCTGCGCCAATCAGCAGGACGAAAGCCATCGCTGTTTCAAGGGCCCCCAGGAGGCCACGCAAACGATTTTGCGAGCCCAGTTTGAAACCAGTAAGTGAGCTTGCCGGACTCTCTTTTAGGGCCCGGGTCAGTTCAATCTTCGATGACTGAAGCGCAGGGGCAAGTCCGAAAACCACGCCAGTGACCACCGCCACGACGAAAGTAAACCCGAGCACCCAGCCATCGACTTTGATGCCCCTAGTCAGGATATCCTGAGCCGGAACCAGCTTCTTGGCCGCCTGGACAGACCACGCCCCGATCAACAGACCCAGCCCGCCCCCCATAAACGCGAGCAACACACTCTCGGTCAGTAGTTGCCGGACAAGACGGGCCCGGCTGGCGCCGAGAGCAGTGCGAAGCGCTGCTTCCCGGAATCGGCCCACGCTGCGGGCGAATGTAAGATGCGCCGCGTTCGCACAGGCGATCAGTAAGACAAACGTGACTGCCCCAAACAACATGAGCAAAGCCGGGCGGATGTCCCCAACCATGAATTTATGCAACGGCACCACCGAAACAGATTCCGTTGCCTTCGGGTTCTCCGGGTGAGAGCGTTGGGCGATGACCTGGAGCTCGGCCCGCGCCTGCTCAAGAGTTGCTCCGGGACGCAGCCGGGCAATCTGCCATCCTCCGATGGCGTTTCCCCCGAACATCTCGTCTTCAAAATTGCGAGGAAGGGTCAACCAAATTCCCGTCTGGCCGGGGAATTCGAACCCAGAAGGCATGACGCCGATAACCGTAAAGGGCTTACCATTGAGATGGATGGTGGTTCCAATCACCCTGGGGTCCATGCTGTACCGGCTCTGCCAAACTTCGTAACTGATGATCGCCGTTGCCGGATGGTCTGCCGCCGCTTCGGTTTGTAGGAAGGTCCGCCCTCGAACCGGATTGATGCCCAGCACACTGAAAAAATGTTCCGAGACCTCCGCCGCCGCGATGCGGTCCGGTTCTCCCTCGCCAGCCAAGTTGATCATCCCATTTTCGTAAATCGAGAACTCGGCCAGGGTCTTGGTTCGCTCTGCCCAATCGGCCCACTCGAAGTGCGGCTTTGGCGTGGGAACGAAACGGTTTGCGTAAACTCCTTCGACCTCTACAATGCGCCCGGGATCCCTGAACGGTAGGGGACGCAGCAGGACGGCGTTCACGACGCTGAACATGGCGGTGTTCGCGCCGATTCCGAGAGCGAGCGTGAAAACCGCGACAGCGCTGAATCCTGGGTTCGTACGAAGCTGGCGCATGCCGTAGCGAATATCCTGCAGGAATGTTTCAAGCCAGCCCCAGCCCCACATGTCGCGCGTAGTCTCCTTCACCAGGGTGACATTGCCAAATTCGCGGAGAGCGGCGGTCCGTGCTTGCTTGGCGGACTCGCCCCTCTCCATGCGTTCCTGCGCGGCCATGCGCAAATGACTCTGCACTTCCTCGTTCAAGTCCTCTTCACGCTGCCGGCGGTGAAACAACCATTCCCAAAGGCTCATGGCTGACCTCCATTGGGTGCTGGATTCTCCAGGACCTTAATCCTGGGGACGGGCCAAGCGCCGCTCGGCCCTACTGACCTCCACTGGGCGCGGGGTTCATAATCCCAGCAATGGCGGTGACGATCTGAGTCCAGCGGGCCTGCTCCGAGAGCAACTGCTTTTTGCCGGCGGGAGTCAGGCGATAAAACTTGGCGCGCTGATTGCTCTCCGTCTGCTTCCACTGCGACGACACCCAGCCCTGCTTCTCCAACCGATGCAGAGCCGGGTAGAGCGAGCCGGTCTCAACCTGCAAAACCTCGCCCGACTGACCGCGAATCGACTGGCTGATTCCGTAGCCATGCTGCGGCCCCCACTGCAAGGTCTGGAGGATGAGCATGTCAAGCGTGCCCTGCAATAACTCGATCCGATTCTGGTAGCGTTCTCTCTTAGGTTTCATGACGTAGACAATCTACATCCAAGGCTGTAGAATGTCAACAGCTTTCTAAAGGGCGCAAGTTAAAGGGTAAAGGCTAAAGGATAAAGGCTAGAGGGTAGGCCTGATATTGATCGTCCGGGTATCCTTTACCCTTTATCCTTCACCCTTTAGTCTTTACCCTTTTTTCAAATCACCCCAGGATGGATTTGGCAATGGTCTGGAGCTGCATGAAGGACGTGCCTTCGTAGATTTTTCCGATTTTCGAGTCGCGGAGATACTTCTCGGCGGGATAATCCTTGGTGAAGCCGTAGCCGCCATAAACCTCGAGACATTCAGAGGCCACGCGCTCGGCCACCTGGGAGCAGAAATACTTGACCATAGCGGCTTCTTTGAGGAACGGCAGGCCGGCGTCTTTCAAACGCGCGGCGTTGTAAGTCATCAGTCGCGCGGCCTCGACCTCGGTGGCCAACCGCGCAAGCTGAAACTGGATAGCCTGAAACTCAGCGATCGGCTTGCCGAACTGCTTGCGTTCTTTGGCATAAGCAAGCGTGTGTTCGAGTGCTCCGCGCGCCACGCCGAGCATCTGCGCCCCAATGCCGATGCGTCCCTCGTTCAGCGTTTCAATCGCCACCTTGTAACCCTTGCCCACGGCGCCCAACACATTCGAGCCGGGAACGCGGCAATCCTCCAAAATCAGTTCACACGTGGAGGAGGCGCGAATCCCCAGCTTGTCTTCCTTCTTGCCCACGCTGAAGCCCGGAGTGTCGCGCTCAATCACGAACGCGGTGATCCCCTTGTAGCCCAGTTCGGGATTGGCGTTCGCGAAGACGATAAACAATCCGGCTTCTTTGGCGTTTGTGATCCAAAGCTTTCGCCCGTTCAGGACGAAGTGGTCGCCTTCCTGGCGGGCGCGCGCGCCGAGCGAAAACGCATCACTGCCGGAACCTGCTTCCGAAAGGGCATAAGCTCCCACGGTGTCTCTCACCAGGCGCGGGAGGAATTGCTGCTTCTGTGTTTCGCTGCCCCAGCGCCCGAGGGCATTGTTCACCAGAGTGTTCTGGACGTCGATCACCACGCCCGCTGAAGCGTCAACCCGCGAGAACTCCTCGATGGCCAGAGTGGCCATGAAGAATGTCCCACTGCTGCCCCCATACGCCTCAGGCACGGCCAAACCCATGAAGCCCTGCTTGAAGAACTTGTCAATTAACTCGTGGTTGAAAACGCCTTCGCGGTCCATCGGCTCGACGTGCGGACGAATCTCGTTTTCGGCGAATTCGCGCGCTGCCGCCTGGAACATGCGTTCTTCCTCGCTGAGCGCGGTCAGCGGGGCTGTCGATGAAAGTTGCGTAATCTCAGCCATGCGAGACCCCCCGAGTTGACAATGACGCACAAACAAATGCTACCCGGCAGCCGCAATGGAGGCAAGCGGTTTGTGGAGCGGCGAGTTCACCTCGCCAATGGCGGCGTAAAGCCGCCGCTACAATTGCTGGTTTCTTGCTTTCTCGGGAGTATACTGTTAGGCTAGTTGTGCCCTGCCATCGCGGGGGCGCTCCTGAAGTTGGCACTTTCTTTGCTTTTTTTCGGGGGCGATTGCGCAACGGAACCAACTTCCGACCAGCACCATGCATCGAAGCACTTTGAGTTCCACACATCCGGGAGGTCGATCTGATATGACGAAGCAATTCGTAAAAGGGTTTATGGTCACGGTGGCTCTCTGCCTCGGCGCCACTGTGGGGCGCGCGCAGACGAGTTTAGTTTACGTGACGGGCGGTGGTACCGCAATTCGCGACGCCCAGGCCTTTGAGCTAAAACTCATACCCTTCACCTCGCAATTCGCGAGCGGTGGCGGAGGGAACCTGGGAGTCGAAGTGCCGTTGAAGAAAAGCAAAATCTTCGGCCTCGAACTTTCCTACGGTCTTAGCCAAAACAATTTTGAACTAACCAATCAAAACACCAACCCTACGACCACAGTATCGTACGGCCTGAGGGACAACAGAATCAGCGGCGACATTGTGCTGCACTCGCCCTCGACCTTTCGGAATATTCGCCCTTACTTGGTCGCGGGTCCCGAGTACGACCGCTATTCGCCTACCAGTGCCGCCGTGAGCCTCGCAGCGCGTGTCGGGTTCGGCGCTTCCGCGCCCGTAGCCAAGTTGGGCTCCGAAGGCGATTGGGGCGTAAACATTGGCGGGGGCCTTGATTATAAAGTAACGGAAAAATGGGGCGTGCGAATCGACGTGCGCGACCACCTCACCGATTCCCCAACCCTCGGCTTGCCCTATGCACCCACCTCCACCTCGCCTGCATATTTTCCCGTTAGCGGGAAGGCGTCGAGTATCACCTATACCATAGGACTTGTGTATCACTTCGGCGGAGGGAAAGCATCGTCCGCCGAGACCAAGTCGTCCCAGCCCGGCTCCTCCGGTCAGGCATCGCCCGCGAAGGAGAAGTCGTCCGCCAAGGAGAAGTCGCCCGCGAAGGAGAAGCCGTCCCCGTCGTCCGTCTTTAACTAAAGCGGCGGTTTTCTGAAGGAGAGGCCGAGATCGATTCGGCGCGCGTGAAGGAAGACGAGAGGGTTCCGAATCGCCAAGTCTGAGTTCGCTGTGCAAGCGGCGGTTCTGGCGCTTGATTCGCGGAGGGCCTCCGCCTTTCCGCCGACTTCCTACTGCCGGAGGCTTACTCCTCCGCGAGTTGGACCTTCATGCAGAGGTTCATGACGGGGGTAACCTCGCGGAAAATGGCGAGCATCGACTCGACTAGGTCGAGTCCGGTGGAGGCTCGCACCGCGCCCTCGTCCATGGGATAATAGAGTTGGAACCCGGCCCAGCGGCTGCCAGGAGCAGCCTTCAGGAGAGCGCGAAGTTTTCGCATGGAAGGAAAATTCTCGCGGGTGAAATAGGAAGCCTCGCTCTCCCAACTGCCGCCGTGAAGCATGAACCCTTCACGGCAGACCAGGCGTTTGAGTTCGCGTTCCATGGAGCTGCGCGGCCGGAGCGAACGGAGCAACCGGTGCCAGTCCCAGTCTGATTGCAACTGGCACTCGCGGTAGTCGCGTGGCGCTCGAACGTAGCCCCGCTCCACCTGCATGCCGCACTTGAAGAGCTTCTCTTCCGTGTCCACACTGATGAAGAACTTCGAGCAGCCGAAACTGACATGCGAAGAAAGTGGCATGGCTTCGCGGTTGGCTCGAGGCAGGTAGCCGATCCATTGCCAGTAAACGCCGCGCCCCCAGCGCTCGGTCACGAACGGCTGGGCGTAACGGGACTCCAGCGCGAGCTTCAGAATCCGCGTGATTCGTTCGTTGTCCTCGAGATTCCCCACGTGGATGCCACGGCGGAAATCGAGATAATCCGGCCGGAAAGCGACGGCCGCCGGCGGCACCGGCAAGGTGGTTTGTGGTTTCCGCGCCAGGTTACCCTCCGATGCAAGCAAGGCGACCCCCTCACCCGTCCCGCTCCGGCTGGTGAGAACGCCGGCGCGGGACCCTCTCCCTGGAACGTGTGAAAAAATTCGAAAACCTGTCATGCTGAGCGCAACGAAGCATCTCTGCAGTTCTTCGTATGTAGCTGGAACAAAAGCAACTGCGGAGATCCTTCGCTCCGCTCAGGATGACAGCGAATGGGCCAGGATGACAAGGCCATTGATTTTTTCACAGCTTCCCAGGGGGAGGGCTAGAATCATGCCCCCATTTGCAGTTTTCCGTTTCGGGATTCGAGTTTCGATTTTCTAGTTTCGAGTTTCCAGTTTCTTTTTTCCAGTTTCTGCTTTCTGCCTACTGCCGACTGCTTACTTCTACTACGTTAAGTTATTGACCTCCCGTAAGAGAGGTGGTAAGCTCCGGTCTATGACCGAGAGCCAAATCGAGAAATGTCGAGAACGCTTGGAACAGTTTTTGGCCGGCCTGCTGGAGCCGC
>Ga0326727_10002750_pt1 | contig 58664 bp, 45 predicted proteins | sample MB2enrmetagenome_FD_207643 | JGI IMG/M metagenome (GOLD analysis project Ga0326727, IMG submission 207643) | Lab enriched peat soil microbial communities from McLean, Ithaca, NY, United States - MB29MY | ecosystem: Environmental > Terrestrial > Soil > Wetlands > Peat | place: USA: New York... | reverse complement strand
TGATGTCGGCGGGCTACATCTTCCTTGGCTTCGGTGGGAGCCGGTGGACTTCGCCTTATTTTGAAAGGTACATTTCTCTAGCGGTCAGTACCGGCGTTCGCCTGATGCTGATTTACCTCATGCTGGGTGTATTCAAGACGATCTCGAACAATTGGATCGCAACAATGAACGGCTATACCGCCGATCAGCCCATCACTCAAATCTTTCCGACGTTGATGTCGATGCTGCTATTTGCCTTCGCCTCCTGGATGATTCCGAAGATGGCGGCGTCGATTGCCTCCGGGACGCTCGGAACCGGAGCCGCGGACCTGGTAGGCATGGGCGCGGAGATTGGCAAAGCGGCTGCGCTCGGCGCGGCCACCGTTGCCGTGGTCGCGGCAACCGGAGGAGCCGGGGCTGTGGCCGGCGGCGCATTGGCGGCAACTGAAACGGCCGGTGCGATGGGAGGTGCGGAGGCCGCCTCGGGCGCTGCCTCCGCTGTTGGTGGTGTGGGTGAAGCGGCAGTGGAAACTGCCAGCGCGCCAGCGCCGCCGGTTCCGGCAGCGGAAGCGGCTGGTTCTCCCAGTTCTCCTCCGCCTCCACCGCCCCCAGCGGGCGCGCCATCTGAGACTCCTTCTGCGCCTCCAGCGCCACCATCGTCTGCCAATAATCTTCAGTCCTTGGCGCGGCACGCAAGCAACGTCAACGTCCCGCACGATGGCAGCGGTCACGCGCCATCTGCACAACTGCGAATCGAGAGGGAGGAATAACAGTGCCAGAAACAGCTATACCCCAAACACCCTATGTTCGAGCCCGTCAAGAGTGGGATGAAAGGTTCGGCGACCAGATCAAGAGCAAGAACAACTGGCGTCTTGCCGCATTCATCGCCATGGGAACGACATTCGTCTGCGTAACAGGAATGGTCGCCATTGGCTATCGCTCGAATACCGTGCCCTATGTCGTCGCGCTTGACGACGTTGGGCGGGCAGTTCCCGTCATCCCAGCTAAACAGGTTGCGGTCAAGGATGTGCGTTTGCAGGAAGCGGTGGTTGCACGCTGGATCACTGACTTGCGGACGGTCGTCACGGACGCGGTGGCCGAACGGCGCCTGGTTGATGAGGTCTATGCACAGACAGGGAAAAACTCACCGGCATCGGCCACCATCACTGAGTTCTACTCGAAGAGCTCGCCCTTCGACCTACTGACGAAACAGACCGTTGATGCCTCGGTCGAATCCATTGTCCAACAATCTTCCAAAACCTACGAGGTGGCCTGGACGGAAGTGACCCGCGACCTGAGCGGTGGACTGGTCGCTACACATCGGTATCGGGCCTTCGTCTCGGTGGTCACGCAAGAGGTCACGGATGCAAAGCAGGCATTGGTCAACCCCCTCGGCCTCTACGTCACGAATCTGACCTGGGGCGAAGTTGTTACGACAGGCGGCGACGCTCAAACCGGAAATGCCCAAACAGTGAATGGAGGCAACAACAAATGAAATGGCTCACGGCATTGACAATGGCAACCCAAATAGCGAGCGCGGCTGTGGGCGTGACGGCCAACGCCCAAGCCTCTCCGGCACTCACACCACAGCAAAAGCAAGAGCTTTCTACCTACAACTTCAAAGGCGCGGAGACGGCTCTGGAGGCACAGGCGAATCAGCCCACACAGAAGCAAGGCGCGCTCACCCCGATTCCTCCGCTGAAGGTTCCGCCGATCACAAGCCGCGGCTCCTTGGCTCAGCCCTCACCTGCGGGCGCTTCGGCGGATAAGGGTTCGGAGGTTCCACTGAGCTGGAAGTCTCCCCACGCGGAATTGAATGCCGCGGCGCTTAGCGCGGCGGACGTTTCTCGTCAATGGGAGACCGGAGTCGCAACTCCAACACCCGGAGCTGACGGTCGGGTGGTCTACATCTTCGGCCAGGGAATGCCCGTCATGGTCTGCGCTCCGCTGCGCGTTTGTGCTATCGAATTGCAGGTAGGTGAGCACCTCGAAAGCCAACCGCAAATCGGAGATTCGCGCCGCTGGGAGATCACGCCCGTTCTCTCGGGCTCGGGCCTCGATGAAACCCCGCTGCTAATCGTGAAGCCGATTGAAGCGGGGCTTGAAACCGACTTGATCGTTTCCACAGACCGGCGAACCTACGTTTTCCGGCTGATCTCCGATCCCACACGCTTCGTCTCCCGGCTGGCCTTCCAGTATCCAGGCGAGGACGCCCACAAGTGGGCGTCATTTCAGGCCCGGCAGGACGCGGCAAAGCATGATGCCGAGGCCATTGCGGAGCAGGCGCGGGAGAAAGACAAGCTGGCTGGCGTGCTGCCGATGGCTGAGAACGCCCTCGACAACCTCTACTTCGACTACAAGCTCAACGGAGACGCGGCCTACCGTCCACAGCAAGTATTTGACGATGGGCAGCACACCTATCTGATTTACCCGGACGACGGCAGGTTCCGCGAGCTGCCGACGCTTCTGATTCAGGTCAACGGCAAGTCGGAGCTGGTCAACTTCCGCGTCGATGGCTCGCGTTACATCGTGGATCGGCTGTTCGATAAGGCCATTCTGGTGGTCGGCGTCGGCAAGAAGCAGACCCGTGTGACCATCACGCGGGCGACACCTTACTCCGGCAGCACCGGGAAGAGGAGCTGAGTATGGCGATAACAGGAGAGAATCCCAAGCCACTCGATCTTGAGAGCGCGGCAGCCGAGCAAAGTCAAGACGAGATCCGAAGCGCCGCACAGACCCATAAGGTCGTCCGCGGCGTCAATGGCAGCCTCACCCCAAAGGCCCGCAAGCTCCGTCCGCTGGCCGGAGTCATCCTCATCGCCCTGGTCGTTCTGGCGGCGGCGTATATGCGGCATGGACTCGCAAGCCGTAACAATAAGACGAGAAAGCAGACGGAGACAGCACAAGTTGGCTCGGGGCCAGCCACTACGGTTGAAAAGGGGATGTTGTCGGACCAGGCGCGGAACGGACTGGACATTGGCCAGACCCACGTTCCGGATTCTGGACAACGCTCCTCCATTGCAACCGGATACTCTCCGAATGGCCGATCATCTCTGTCGTCTGGCGCAGGGGCCGGTAGCCAGGCCAACTCGATCCCGCCGCTTGAATACCGGCAGACTCCAGTCTCGACCGCCGCGAATGGTTCGCTGTCGTTTGCGGAACAAAGGCGACTGGAAGAATACAACCGGGAACGCGAGGCGATGGAGGCGGCAACCTCGGTCAAGGGGAACCTCCCCAGCGAAGACAAGGAAAAACAAAATGCGGAGACCGATCCGCTACAAGCGATTCAGGCCGCCCTCATCAATGCCCGTTCTGCGCTGGGAGCCAATCCGGCGCAAGGCGGCCTTCCCCAACTCGTCAGCTCACAGCTTGCTGGGGCGGGACCACAGGAGCAGCGCACGGAATACGAGCGCCAGAACGATCAGCAGCAAAAGGCCGGCTTCGGTCAGCAGCACGGCAAGCAGGAATCGGACTATCTGAACAGCGCGCGGAAACCTGCCCTGGGCAAGTTCGAAATCAAGGCTGGCTGGCTCATTCCAGCCGTGCTGGAACAGCGGCTCAATTCCGATTTGCCGGGGCTGATCCGGGCTCTCGTCCGAGAAAATGTGTATGATTCTGCTAGTGGCAGGTACATTCTAGTACCGGCTGGAAGTACACTGGTAGGGATTTACAATTCCCACGTCGGGTATGGGCAAAGTGCGTTGCAGGCGGTTTGGCAGCGCGTTATATTGCCTGACGGAAGCAGCCTCTCGCTCGGCGGTTTTGAAGGGGACGACAGTACCGGCGCGGCTGGCTTCCGAGACCAGGTGGACAATCACTGGGGCCGAATCCTTTCCGGCGCTCTGCTCACGTCGCTTTTCTCCGCCGGAATTGAGCTGAGCCAAGGGACGAACTCCTCGGTGCTGCAATCGCCGAGCGTAGGGCAACAAGTGGGGCAAGCGGTTGGCCAGCAAGTCGGCCAACTGGGAGTTGAGGTGACTCGCAGGAATCTTAATATCCAGCCAACGATTGTGGTGAGACCGGGCTACAGATTCTTTGTAAGGGTTGAGAAGGACATTCTGTTCAACGGACCTTACTCACCGATGAGAGCAGGGAGTGAGCCTCAACAGCGACCTGTAAACAACTTTGGAAGGGCATCCAGTGGCAGTGAAGAAGGCAGCGAAGAAGGCAGCGCGGAAAGTGAACCGCGACGGGCAGCGGTGGACGGACGACCGTCCGGGAATGACGCTGCGCCTCCCCATCGATCTGCGCGAAGCAGTCACAGAAGAGTCTCGCGTAAAGGGCGATCTGGCCAGGATCGTCCTTTTTGCTTTGAGCCATGTTGAGCGCGAAAAGGTAGACATCATGCAAACGCGCAAGGCCGGCATGGAGCTTTCCAACCCGCAGCTCCTCCACGTCGGCGCCGAAGCCCGGCTCAAGCTCAAGGATTGGGCCGAATCCGAAGGCGTCAGCGTCAACGCGATTGTGGTTAGCGTCCTCGAAGAGTTCTTCAAGCGCCTCAAGAAGAGCAAGGCGCTGAGAGAAGAACTGCGGCTAGAGATTCGTGCCCACCGGGGATTTCTGCCGAGCTAAGAGACATTCTGATTTCTCCTCGGCTGCCGCGCTAAAGCGATTCCCGTGCCATTCCAAAAGGGAAGAGACCCCAAAAGGTCCTGAAAGACAACAAAATGAAAATCGAAATTCTGAGTAGCGATGGGATTCAAGCATCTGAGAAGGACGCTATTCAAAGGATGCGGGACGTGTTCAACGCCTCAGACTTGACGCGAAACTGGCATGGTTATGCTGCGTTCATGATGATGGATGTCGTGTACCGGGACCGAGAGATCGACCTGCTCCTACTGACTCATGACCGCGTCCTTTTGGTAGAGCTCAAGAAATGGAACGGCACCATCAGCGCGTCCGGAGACCATTGGCTGCTCAACGGGAATGACATGGGACGATCTCCCGTCAAAGTTCTCGCCGACAAGTGGAAAATCTTGTCTTCCAAAGTGAAAAACGCGCTTAAGAAAAGTGCGCAGCCTGCTTGGATTGATTACAGGGTCGTTCTTTGCGGCAACGCTTCTAACGCCGGAGTCCCTGACGATGAGCGACCAAGAGTGATTTCACTTGATTACCTTCTCAAGCTCGCAACCCGCGGCGCTTATGAGAAGGAATTCAAGAGGGTTCCGACTGATTTCGTTAACCCTACGGACCATATTGCAGAATTTTCTAGCTTTCTCAAGGGGCCACAGTTTAGGCCAGCATCCTTTTCGTTTCAGAACTTCCAAATCGAAGGCGATGCACTCTTTTCCCACCCGAACGGGATTTACAAAGAGTTCCGAGCCGTGAAGAAAGACGACGTCCGTCATCTCGCACTGCTGCGGCGTTGGGACTTTGGCGCACTTGTCGGAAAGGCAGACACAACCGACGAGCGCGCGAAAATAGCGCTTCGGGAGCACCAAGTCCTTGGCTATATCCAGGAGCAAAACGAAGACCTTGCCAGCATATTCCTGCAACCGATTTCGAATCCTACTCGCGATGACGTCGATGCTGATTTTTGTGAACTCTATAAACTACCGGCTCGTCAGTTGCGCCTGAGCGAATTTGTCCATCGCTTCGGACCCGACATGCGGCCAGAAGAGCGTCTGGCCCTGTTGAAGGTACTTCTTTCCCACTTTGCTGACCTCCACGATACAAAAGTTGCGCACCGCGATATTGCGGACCATACGGTCTGGCTAGAGAGACCGAGTAGGGTGTCTATTTCTGGTCTGATAACCGCCTATTTCCCTGAAAAGCTAACAGTAGGCCTCATACGTGATGTCCTGCGCGGTGGGCGGGTTGTCCTTCCTGAGGATTCTGGCGAGATCGGCGAAGCGGTGGAGAGTGATCCCTTCCGCCGTGATGTATTCCTGCTGGGCGTAGTTTCGTACCTGCTACTGTACCTCGTTTGGCCCCCGAGATTCGATGGGTCCGATATCTTCAACTGCGATTCCGCGCCTGACCTGGTATATGGACCCGACATCTGGCAATGGCTCAAGCGTTCGATGGAGCTAGTTCCAAGTGATCGGTTCGCAAACGCGCGTGAAATGCTGAATGTGCTCAATCGTGCTGACAGTGATCTCACGCGAAAAACCGGTCTAGAAATGGCAGCCTTCGATCCCTTTCGAACACCCATTCTACCCATGGTCGTTTATCCGATCATAGAGAATATCCAGCATGGCTTTTCACATGTCTATAAGTCTGTTGCCGGTGGTGCACCTGCGATCGTAAAGATTTGGTATCAAATAAGACCAGACCCGAAACGCATTGCAGAGGGCAATAAACTGCTTGGATTCCTAAATAAGGCACGGTTTGTTAAGGCACAAAACTCGGATCTGACGCCTGAAGTCATCGATTTTGGGATCTCTGATGCAGGACCTTACCTTGTACAGCGTTGCTGCCCAGGGGTGCCATTGTCCGACGTTATCGGAGAACAGCGGTCGACACTGGAATCCTTGAGAATTTGTCGAGCACTTCTGTACGCCATCGAACATCTGCATGGCCTAAACATGGAGCATGGAGATGTTTCCCCCAGCAATATCTTTAGCGATGACGGCATTATCCGCTTCATCGACTTTGTAGACATCCCGGTTGGAGAAGGCGCAACAACCTGCACCCCAGCATATGCGCCCCCAGATTTTGATTCAGTACCGGCGATTGAACGAGACTGCTACGGCATAGTCACTATTTGCAGGGAGATTCTTTCACCCCATCTCCTGAGCAACGAATTCGATCTGACAGATGTCGTTCAGGAAATAGAGCAGTGTATTTCGCGTGCTCAGAATACCTACAGAACTGACAAAGTGACTGCGTCCGTTGAACGACTGCTAAATCCGAAGCCTATTAGAGAAGTCAGGCAATTCGAGGTACGGATCAAACGCCAGCACTTTCCTGCACTCATGGCCAGCGATAATGGCCAGTTTTATGTGGGCGTTCGAAACGATTCGGATCGGGAAGATCAGCTTTCGCTCCTAATCACCGGCGTGAGATACCAACTACAGATTTCAATTCATCCGGTCTCTCTGGCAGTTCGTGGGCCAATCATGATTCGCGAGGTTTCGCACAGCCAGTTTCTTTTGGCGGCCAACAAGTCCCTCACCAAGTTCCACGCCAATATCTCGGTGCTTCCTGGAGTAACCGACGCCGCTCACGATTTGCTCGAAGCAGTACTGTCGCTCCCCAGTGTATCTGCACAAATACGAGACCTTTCCGGGGCGGCTGCGGTGCAAGAGATAAAGATTTCGACTCGGGTTGGTGCAATTCCACCCGAGGTATTGTGGAAGGCGCTTATCGACGCAGAGGAGGCAGTCCTACCTGAAGTGGAAGTGTCTGCACCTCCATTTGTAGATTGGACGGAACCCTCCAAATTGCGCATTTCCTACTCGAAGGTCGGTGAGCCACTCGACTACGATTCAGCGGACGAAATTGAAGTGTTGCGAGATGAGGGCGAGCAGTGGACGCGTATTGGCTATCTCGACACCAAAGAAACTACTAATTCTACCCTGGTGCTTGTTCGATATTCCCCGCGTAAGCGAGCGCAGGTTGGAGATGTTCTGAAGTTCCGAAGTGTCGAAGATCTTGCTTCATTCAGAAGGCGTCAGACCGCAGTACGACGCCTTCTTTCTGATGAAGCTGTTATTACGGACCTTTTGTCATACTTCGATCGCGAAAACTGTAAAGAGCCGTTACTCCTTGAGTCAGAACCCAGTCCTGAGGAGTTGGACTCATACACTGTCCAGCAAGATGGGAAGATTCTATTTGCTCTTAATGAGCAACAACGGCAAGCCTTCACAAACCTTTGGACAAAGGGTCCTGTGGGCCTATTGCAAGGCCCTCCCGGTACTGGAAAGACCGCATTCATTGCATCATTCGTTCATTACGCCCTAACGAAAGGTGCTGTGAGCATTTTGCTCGCGAGTCAATCCCACGAGGCCGTTAACAACGCAGGCGAAAAAGTTATTGAACTCTGCCACAGAACGGGATTGTCTGTGAATCTGGTTCGATTTGGTGCAGAGGGCATGGTGTCAGAACCACTGCGTCCTTATCACTCGTCGGCAGTCCTCGAGTCTTACCGCAGTTTGTGTCGAGCTGAATTGCGCGCCAGAGTTGCCTCCCTGAGTTCAACTCTGGGTCTTCCACGAGAGTTCGTAGAGATGTGGTTCGACGCGAGGCACAACCTTGGCATACTCGACGAAGAGATAAGGAGAATAAGCGAAAAGCTTGCGCAGATGCCTCAACTCGTCCCGGAACGAGGCGGGCTTGAAGCGAGACTGTCTAGGCGCAAGGAAACGATTGAGGCTATCGCCAGAGAGAAGTTCGACTGTAACGAAGTCGAGCCTGAGAAAGCCCTTCCCACAATCAAAACCCACCTGATCTCTCATTACGGGGTTCACTCCAGTGACGCCATCCGCAAACTAGAGCACATCATCACCGTTGCGGAAGAGTGGATAGGTCGGCTCGGAACACAGGATTCGAAGTTCGAGGAATTCCTCGCAAAGACCAGAAGTGTGGTTTGTGGAACCTGTGTTGGTCTGGGTAGAACACAATTCGGAATTGCTAAGAACCAATATGACTGGGTGATTGTGGATGAGGCGGGAAGAGCTACACCCTCGGAACTCGCGGTGGCGATCCAGTGTGGCCGTCGCGTTCTGCTCGTGGGAGATCACCGACAACTTCCCCCGCTGTACCCAAGGGAGGTTATCGATACTGTTGCAGCTGAATTGAGCTGCAACGACCCGGAAACGATCAAGACAAGCGACTTCGAGAGGGCATTCGAGTCTGAATACGGTAAATACGTCGGTGTCACATTGAGGACGCAGTACAGGATGGCTCCTCCGATTGGCGATCTCGTTTCAGCTTGTTTCTACCCTGTTCCATTGCTGTCAGGCCGCGGTGACCCCCGGAGTGGTTTCGATATTTGCCGAACTTTGCAGGTGCCGTCGTCACATGGATTGACACTTCTCCGGCGAGAGAAGCGGCGTTCGAACGAAGAAAAAAGGGCTCAAGTAGCAGAGATAATCCCTACGAAGCGAACCAAGTGATTGAACTATTGCGCTCTATCTCAACGAGCCAGGAATTCATGAGAGCACTTTTGACTGAAACTGGTGAAGACGAGAAACCGATTGGGGTGATTTGTACGTACGCAGACCAAAAGCGCCTGATCCAGAAAATGCTGAGCGAACAGGATTGGGCGACCGGATTCCGTCATCTCCTGAAAGTTGACACGGTCGATAGCTACCAAGGTAAAGAAAATCGAATCATCGTTCTTTCTTTGACGGCGAATAATCCGCGCTTTGATCAAGGGTTTCTGTTTAGCCCAGAGCGCACGAACGTAGCGCTCTCGCGCGCGATGGACCGGCTTTTCATAGTGGGAGCAAGCCGGATGTGGAATGAGGCAAACACCGATTCGCCCCTCGCGACTGTCTTGCAGTACATAACGTCACACGCTGATGGCGAGCATTTCCAAATGATCGATGCTCCCTTACGCAGCGGCTTGAACGGAGAGGCACAATGATTGAACAAGCGAATAATGTTTCTCCTTTAGAAGTTGGAGAGGTCACCTTCGCCCTCCCTTTTCAAAGATTCTCTATATCCTGTGCCATCAGCGCGGAAGAGACTCTACCAGTCGTAACGGAGTTCTCCTTACGGTTGATTCATGCCTGCGAATCTCTCGCGCCAGCGCGCCTACAGTCGTTCTTCGGCTTCTCTGAAAAGGAATTGAGATCGGTCATCGCGACACTCGAAGATCAAAGGCTTGCCACGTGGCAAGATGACGAACTCACTTTGACGCCCTATGCTAAGGCGAGGTTTTTCGATAGTCCGGATGGAATTCCTAGGTTCTTTAAGATCAAAGATTGGAATGGAGAAGTGGCTTTTGATCTCATCAGTTTCAGTCACGTAGTCAAGTCCGCTGGCTCCAAGCCATTCCCGGTCTTCGTTGACCTTAGATCGAAGGACGAGGCCCGAGAATCAAGAACTGTATATTCTGCTGAACAAGCTTTTCAGAGCGAATTCCGGAAGATCATCCGGAAAGAGCGAACTGAGATTTACAAAATGTCGTCTGTTGAACCTAAAGAACGTTCCGTTTTCCCCCTGACATGTAAGTTCTTCGTGGCTATTGATGGTGCACCGAAAATCGTCCGATCCCTCCCAGACGAGATTTTTTCGGACAAACTGGAGATCGCCGAGGCCATTTCGGATGCGCTTTCTTCTGCACCGCCAGCCAAGAACACCAGGATCCTTGATTTCATCGAAACATTCAACGACGACCTCTTGTCCCGGTACGTGGATGCGGGAGGCTTCGATCTCACTAGGTATCTGAGGGATGTGCATTCAAATCGGGTAGTCGGCTACGGCGATGACACGGAACCGGTGCTCGGAAGCCTTTACCTCAAACAAAATCGCGCAATGCTTTTGGACTGGACGAAATCGAGCTTAACCTCTGATATTGACGTGAAGAAAGTGCATTCTGCTTGTTGGCTTGCGCCACGGTCTCCTTTTTGGGGCCGCTCCAGCAGCGTACGGCACTTCGTGTCGGAGCAAGAAAGGGCTCTTCGTGGCAGCGAAGACTCTGGCTCGACTCACGATCCAAGCCCGTCGTCGAGCGTGGGGATCAAAACAATAATCCCGTGCCAACCTGGGCGGGATGCGATTCGTCTTTCAAAGATTCACAGAGGCTGTGGACCGAAGCTGTTTGGCTCAGATCACAACGTAATGAATGGCCAATGCGAGTTATTCGTCGTCTCGGGACTTTATGTCTGTGCACTATTTCACTACGTTGTAGACAGTGCAATCACAATTCCAATTGGCTTCATTTCTCGAAGTGCCAATCGGATCGAAGCTGCCGCAGAACTCATCCGAAGTGCGCACACGGCCTCATCCAGAATCTTCAGCATTTCCGACGAGCATGACACTAGCGACATAGATGTTGAATTGGGGTTTATTCTTCGCAGGGAACCGCGGGAAAGTGTCTAGGATGACCGGTTGCGGTACGCAATGAGCGTCAACTTGTGTACTGACTATGGTTGCGAAGTCGGCGCGGCTGACTGACTTCAAAACCGTCCGGTGTGGCCAAGCTGTTGACTCCCAGGTGGCGTTTCCACATCGAGCGCGCTTTGGGACGAATAAAGTGCGCGAATCGATAATGGTGGTTCGCCATAGGGCTGAGAGTTTCGGTTCAAGCCCGTCGGGTGGGCCAAAACAAGTCTGACGCAAAGCGGCAGCACATCAAAGGGTGGGAAGACGGGCGAAAAAGAACGGGGCCTGCATCGGCAGACCCCGTTTGGAATGCTTGGAAGTTGTGCGCTACGCCGCTTTGGCCTTTTTGACGGCTGTAGGTTTTGCTGGCTTCGGCTGGACCTTCGCGGACATCTTCTTGGCCGCTTGCGCCTTCTCCTTCGCGGCAAACTCCGTTTTGACCTTCTGGGTGATGGCGTCGGTGTCCACCTTGTAGTGCTGAGCGGCGTCTTTGAGCGCCTTGCCAGTCTCCGATTGCGTCCGGGCCGAGTGGAGAACCACAGTCTCGACTAGAAGTCTCCCGAGTTCGCCTTCCTCGGCCTTGTGAATGTATGCGCCCATCAGCTTTCCGATGCTGTCGGATGCTTGCGCCTTCTTGATGCCGCGATTCCGGGCGAGTACCTCGATGCGCCGCTCCTCCAATTGCGGGAGCAAACGCTCGACAATGAAGATCAGGTCGCGCTTGGTGAGGCGCACTGGAACGGCGGCGACGATGGCGGAAAGGACGCGCAAGCCTACGGCGTTGGCAAGGGCCTCCTCGCGGCGCTGCTTGTCCTGCTCGGCCTTGATGCGCTGGTCTCCGGCTGGCCGCTGCTTCTTCGGGCGGTGTACGGGGCATTCGGGGTTGGCACAGATTTTCCGAATCTCGCCCTTCTCTGTGCCTTCGGTGACGATGGCCTCGGTCATGGATTTGCAGGTCTGGTACTCCGGCCAATCCCTGTGCTTCTTCGCGTTGGGGTCTTGTGGCTTGATTTCGATGTACTTGTTGCGGGGCAGGGCCGCGCTGCCTCCATCGGTGGCGGTTGTGGCCGGTCCAAATGCGGATGAGATTTGTACCAGCTTGGGCTTGGCCGCGATGGTCTGCGCGACAAACCCGTCCATCTTGGATTGGTAGCAAGCCGGGTCAGTACAAGCGTCCTCGGCAATATCGGCGAAGAGCAGCGCATTTCCGCCGGTACGCTTGGGGCAATCGACACAGGCTCCGGCGGCGGGGTTGACGTTGGGGTCAGTTTTTGAAAATGGCGCGTCTTTCAGAATGAGCAAAATATTCTGCTCAATCCACTGGTGAAGATGGCGCACAGGGAGCAGTATGCGCTTGGCTTTGCCCTGGCCGCCGTTCCAATCCTCGCGGAAGCAAGCGGAGAGTGCTTGGTCCTGCTCGGCTGGCTGTAACTTTGCGAGTAGCAGAGCATGGCCTACGCCAATTTCGTCTTTGGCGAATGCCTCGGTTACGGCGGCGGTGAGTTCGGTTAACTTGACGCGCTGAGCGCAATAGGCGGGAGATTTTCCCGTCTTGGCCGCGATCTGCTCAATGGAGTATTTCGGCTCGTCAAGATTGAGAAGGGCGCGGAATCCCTGCGCTTCCTCCAGCGGGTGAACATCGCGGCGTTGCAGGTTTTCGATAAGCTGCGCCTCCAACGCCTCAGCGTCGGTAAGGTTGACTATACGGACGGGCACGGTTTCCGCCTCGGCAATCTGGGCGGCGCGGTAGCGTCTGGCTCCGGCGACAATCTCGAAGCTGCGGTCGGTCAGTGGCCGCACAAGCAAAGGCGAGAGAACGCCTTGGCTGCGGATGCTTGCGGCCAATTCATTGAGGGCTGAATCCTCAAAGAATCGGCGCGGGTTGGTCTTCGACTCGATGAGAAAGGACAGTGGAAGGTCGCGGTATTCGGTATTGGTGTTTGCAATCGTCATTCGATGCTCTCTCCTTGGGAGCGGGTTTGGGCTGATTGAACTTGGAAGGTCTGAGCGGACAGGGTTGTTGACCCTGTCCGCAAGGGGGCGAAGTGGAAGCAAGCGGCCTAAGCCGCTGTCTCCGTGGTTGCTGCTTCGTTGCGGGTGCGGCGGCTGCGCCTGGGTCCGGGGGCCGTGTCTTCGGTTGCGGCCGGGGTGGCCGTCTCTGCGGTCTGCGCTTGGGAGTCTTCCGTGGAAGGCTCCTCCAACGCTCCGAGAATCACGGCGGAAGTGCGCTGGATAACCTCAAGGCTTTCCGCCAGCAAGGCGGCGTTGCCGTGGTAAAGCTGGATGTAGTCGGCGGAAGCGGTGCCGGTCTGGAGTCCGATGGCTTTGCCCACGATAAAGGCGATGGCCTCGGCTTCCGTTTCCCGCACAACTTTGGTTGTCGCTGTGCGGCGGTCGGCCTTGTGCAACATTTCGTGTCCAAGCTCATGGACTAAAGTTGCGAAAGTTTCCGCCTTCGACTGCCCCGGCAGTAGTACGATCTTGCCGCCGTAGCTTGCGCCTTGCGCAGGCGCAATGCGCTCGTTGTATTCAAGCTCAATGCCCTGCTGCGTAACGAAGTCGATGAGCCGGTCAAGGTGTGTTCCCGCCTCGCCGGTGACTGTGGCCGGTGCGGGAAGCTCGGCTCCCTCAGTCTGGGAAACATCGAAAACATAGACGGCGCGAAAACCAACCAAAACAGGGGCGCTCTTTCCGGCTCCATCCTGCTCGATCTCCTCCTGCCTCTTGCGGCGAGTGCCGATCATGGGCGCAAGAATCTGGATGCCCTTCTCGCCTTTCTTCACGCGGCGTCCAAGCTGGTTCCATGTGAACATTCCGGCTACGTTGGTTGCCGTCGGCTTCTGACGGGCAATGGCCAAAATGTTTCCAAAACTGTAGTTGTGGAACCTTGCCATTGCGTCAAGGTAAGCGGTGAGTGCATCGCTCTTGCCTGCCTCAAGCTGGGCAATGAGGGCCTTTACGTTCTCGGCAATCACGTCCTTTGCCGTCTGGCGCTGCTGCTGTCTGGGTTGATAGGTGGACGATTGAACGGAGTTGTTGACGGTGACGGCTGCGCTGCTCATGGGTACTTCCTCCTTGGGTTTTGCCTCGTGGTACTCGGCATTTGAAAAACAAATGCCGAACGCCTCCTGGCGAAGGTGGGGGGTAGCAACTGCAAGGGGAGGGGTATCTCCCACCCTTGAAGCGCAGCGGAAAGGGCGCGAGGGCTGCACAAGCGGAGCGCGGAAGCCTGGGGAAACCCCTTGCGGGCGCGAGGGGGAAACACCCCTTAGCTGCTTTTGCTTTTGTTGTTGCTGTTGCTTTTCAGCCAATCAGGGAGGGGCGTTGCGGGGAAGGAACGGACCCGCTGAGGTGGGTGGCGAAGGACTGCAACGCAGGCCGCAGACAGGGAGGAAACCTCCTCCCGCCAAAGACGGACCTTCGTAAACCGGGAGATCTGTTTTCAGGAGGTTCTACGGAATGAACTTCGACGACGAAAATATCTGGATCGAAAGCAAAATAACGTCTTCCAGGGCAAAACAAAACTAGATGAGGCGTGTCTATTGAAATGTACAATGCACTAAAGGAAACCATCCGAACGGCTCCTGGAGGTGAAAGTGCTTCTTAAAAGCGATATGCACGTGACAGAAAGGAACTCGGAAACCAAGATGACGCCAGCGGTGGAGACTCTGACAAAGCAGTACGGACCCTTGCTCAGCATTACTCAACTGGCAGCTCTCTTGGATCGTTCCCCCGACGGCTTGCGCATTACGCTGCGATCTTCTGGAGAGTGGGTCAGCAAGATCAACGCAACTCGCCTGAGACTCGGACGCCGCGTCTATTTCCGCACGGCTGAAGTTGCCAATGTGCTTGGAATCCGGTAAATCGACGAGTGAGTTCAGAACTCACGTCCGTAAGCGCGATTCTCGGTCTGAATTCTGCTTTGGCTGCCGATAAGCAAGCGTCAGCTTCGCGGATCAACGTGGCTGGCTCATCAGTGCGTTCGCGGAAAAACTCGATTAGAGATCAGCACTTCGAACGGAACCAGACCCATGCCGTTGTCTCCCGGCAATTACATGATCTGCTGTCGATCGTGCAAGCCATTCCCACGGAGAGCGCCCTCGATGCCGGCGCGCTCGGCTTCATGGCAAAGTTTCTGGTCCAAACTACTCTGCCGCACAGCGAGCAAACCGGCACGCAATACGTCCGCACGGACGGCAATCTCACTCTCCGCATCACGGATATCGGCGCAACTGGCCTGCCTTACGGCAGCTATCCGCGTCTGATCCTCATCTGGATGACAACCGAAGCCGTCCGAACAGGGAATCGAGAGTTGGAGCTTGGCTCCTCGCTTTCGCGCTTCATGGCGCAACTTGGGCTTCAGGCCACAGGCGGCCACTGGGGAACCATCCCGCGCTTCCGCGATCAGATGCAACGCCTAGTCGGCGCCGCTATCTCGACCCGCTGGTCGAGTGATGCCAACGGGCAGAATCACACGGGCGGAGAGAATCTCCTGGTGACAGACAGGTTTCATCTTTGGTGGACGCCGCAAGAGTTGCCGTACGGAAGCCTGGCAAAGTCCTCGGTGACCCTGTCGGTGAACTTCTTTGAGCAGCTGGTCGCTGCTCCGGTGCCGCTCGACTTGAGGGCCGTCCGTGCTCTCAAGCGGTCGCCGCTGGCGCTCGATCTCTACGCATGGTCGACGCGGCGGGTTAGCTACCTGTCGCGGCCAACGCTGATTCCCTGGGAGTCGCTGCGCCGGAGCTTCGGAGCGGGGTACGCCGACACACCGCAAGGGCGCTCCTGCTTTCGAGCAAAGGCCATTGAAGCGTTCCGCAGGATCGTCATGGTCTACCCTGAACTGAAGATTGAAAGCCATGACAACGGCCTGCTGCTTCGCCCTTCTGGTCCACACATCCCCAAAGTTCTTCGCTAGGGTTCGGTGGCGCGTAGCGCACTTTCCCCGCTCGGTGGCGGAGGTTCTTGCCTTGTCTGCTCCAAATCTCCACATTTCCACAGAGCACGGCGCTACTAAAGGCTATCTATATAGGTTCTCATAAAGGCACTACAGGGCATCCTGGAAGCCATTTGTAATCAATGCGGTGCGGTCACTTCGTACACCGTTTATGCGTAAAAGTACACCGCTTATGCGTGGAAACCTGCCCAGGATACACCGCTTATGCGTAAACAGGTACACCGTTTATGCGTGGAAATCTAATCGGATTCACGATCGGATTGTGCGCTTTTCTGGACAAGTGGACTGGCTGGTCGAAAACGAACAGCGTAGTGGCAGGATCAATCCCAGCCCGAAGGGGAGGATTGCCCAGAACATTGTCAATCTCCCTCGCTCGTACATGCCCTGGTCCCGAAGGCGAGGGCCGAGAGCATCCGTCGAGTGATAAAGTGGAAGGCAAGTCACTGCGTCCAGAGAAGAGATACTCTTTCGCCTCCTGTCCGCTCATCTCATTTGTTATGAACATATTACGGATCTTCTGGACTGTGCAGGTTGTGGACAGCCCAGTGACGATCCTTCACGGAGTTGCAAAGAAGTGGCAGAAAAGCTTTCCAGAATCACCGGTTCCTTGTTCGACCCAACCCCACCATGTACTGGTGGGGTTCAGCCTCCATCTACGAGGCCAACCCGGAAGGGAGCTGGCGCGAAAAGGACCATATCCGATCTCATTTTCCCCGAGGCTGTTTTCGCTGTCAAGGAGTCAACTGCGTGCAGCGACCTTAAGGAATTGCAGACTCTGCTGATCTCTCGTCTGGGTCAGAACAGCCATGAAACCAGAGTCAGGTATGCACGGTTCATCATTCGCTGGTTCTTTGCTGACGGATTTGACGGAATCGCGCGGAAAGCGTGGATTGCCTACCAGGACGAAAAAATCCTGACCGACATACTGCGCTATCTCTACTTGGCGCACGAGCCTGTGATGGGAGCGTGCATGGCAGAGTGCCTGTTTCCGGTTGAGCTGGGAATGAGGGTTCCCGCGTCGCTCTTTGACCGTTTCCTGACGAGCCATTACGGCGGCACACAGACCACGAAGACCACGCAAAGGCTCAAATCGAATCTGATGCGTTTAGGTGTGATCGAACGCGCTCCCGGGGGGAGCGACAAGCTCGTTGCCATGAGCCCCGCCAAGACATCTCTTTTACTTCTCACTCATTACATCTTCGCGGCAATCGAGCCGCGGACTATCGAGTTGCGTAATCTTCTGGCCAATCCGTTTTGGAAGTACATTGGTTTGAAAAGTGAAGATGAGGTTCGAGCCATTTTCCGCGAAGCCGATGCGGCAGGGAGCATCGGCAAATATGTTGTCGCAGACCAACTTGAGCAGGTCACAACCTGCCTAACTCTCGATGCGTTCCTGTCCAAGAAGGTGAGGATATAGCGAATGCAAGCTCACGATCAACTAACGACCCTCGTTCGGCAGCGAACATGGAACAAAGAACTCATTCTTTGGTTCGGTCCAGAGGGGAAATTGCGGCCAGCATTGGAAGGCATTCAGATTCGGGATCTTGATTTGCTGGACCTTTTCACGGCCGCGGAATTGCTGCCTGAAGATGATGACATTCGTCAACACATTTCAAGATCGTTGCGCCAGTATTTGAAATCCATCCCGCGCGTAGCCAAGACGCGAGACGTTCTGATTGTGCGGTCTTCTGGTTTGCTGGCACGCTATCGGGTAGGGGTACAAGACTTTTATGATTGGTACTGCGATGACTTCGCGATGGTTATTCTCCAGGTCGAGGGCAGTTGCGGCGAAGGCGAGTGGCCCGACGAGGTCGAATGCGGTCCAGACAGTTTAGTGGACTATTTCAAAGATTCTGGAATGGTCAAACGGCTCATTGAAGCATGAGGTTATGAAATGGCATTGCAAGCAATATCAAAGCTCATCAGTCTCAAGCCGGAGCCACAAACGACCCCGTCGCTGTCGCCGTATATTCAACAGGACAAGGCAAAAGAATGTGTGTCCGAGTATTACTTGACGCCGTCGTTGCGGACGCATTTCAAGAGGGTTTTTGAACGCGTCGTTCACCGGCAGGGTCAAGGATTTTGGGTCCAGGCTGAATATGGCGCTGGCAAGACTCACTTCCTTGCCACTTTGGTCAACCTGCTCATGTGGCAAGAATTGGGAGTCTGGAACTGCCTCCGCGACGAAGAGACTAAGAAGGAATATGAAGGCGCTCTGTCGAAAGTCAAGATGTTCCCGGTCGCTTTTTCGCTTCGCGGAATGGGCGAATCCAATGACAAAGACAGCTTGATGCGGATATTCGAGGACCAGATTCGAGAAAGCCTGATACAGCAGGATTCAGAGCTTGCCAAGCAGGTAACACTTACATCAGCAGAAATCGCAGATGCCTGGTATGCCGAAGATCCGGGTGTTCTCCGACCGTCAGTGGTCACATTCTTTCAGCAGCAGCATCAATGCACGCCGGAGGAATTCCGTGCGAAACAAGGGGCAAAGAAATTCGGGCAGGAGCTCGTTCGATCCACCATTCCAGATGGCCGCCTGAAGGGAAAGTTTAAGGAGCGATTTGCCCATATCTACGATCAAATCACGAAGCTCGGAAAGTACGATGGAATCATCTTCGTGGTGGATGAATTCCGATCGTGGCAAGATCGTCACCTGCCCGGTACGGTTGCCTATGCTGAAGACGAGGAAATTCTTGAGACGCTGGCATTTGTCCTTCCCACGCAGCATCTGAACATTATTACTATCGTCGCGAGCCAAGGTGATATGCCACAGAAGCTATCTGGTGGCGGACAGGGCGACAGGTTCATTCCGCTTTTGCTTCTGGCTGACAAGAACAAAGGGGACTTCGGCGAGATTGTTACTTTCCGTTGCCGAGACCTGCTCAAGGGCGCTGTCACAGACATCAAGGACTACTACGACTTTTGCCGGAAGGAATTCAAGTTTATTAAGCAGGGCAATGTCTCCCTCGACTATTTCACGGCAATCTTTCCGTTCCAACCCAGGACCTTCGATGTGATGCGGCGTATTACGCAGAACGCCGACAAACACAATTTACCCACCGCCCGCTCCGCGATCAGAATCGGATGGCAGGCGCTCTCCGAAGAGGTGCTGCTCAAGGGGAAGCGGCTTATCACCCTGTCGGACATCATTCGCACGGAAGAGCTGCTCAAGGGCCTCAATGATGAGCATTACAAGAGTGATTTCCAAAGCTTGCAGGGCGCTATCGATCAGCTCTCAGATCTGGATGTGTCTCCAGATGAACGGGAGCAAGCACGGCGTGTTCTTGAAACGCTGTTCCTTTGGGTAATGAGCCTGCCGGACAATCTTCGGGATGGAATGACTGCCCAAGATGTTGCCGAAGCAGCTTGGCTCATGGACGATGCCGTTGGCTCCGAGGCACAGGCAGACCACCTATTAACGAAGCTTGTGCAGGGAGGCTACCCCGTCCGAACAGAAAAGAAGACGAGGGAGGGGAAAGAGGTAGTCCTCTACTCGTATGAAACCTCTGTTGCTCAGGAGAACCCCGCTCGATTTTTCGGGCCGGTCAAGAAGAAAGCCAAAGAAGATACGAAGCTGCAGGACACCAAGTGGGTAGAGTCGTTGTTCTGGCAGTTGGCTGATATTACGCCGGAGGCCCAAGAGGCATTGGGCGTCAATGGCGGGATTCTCACGGATTTCCAGCCTACTGACCTTCGATCTGCTCAAGATCGGCAAGCTGGGAAGCCTGCTCTTTACCAGTTCCCCTACACAGCCGCCACATCCACCAAGCGGGCACACAAGGTTCAGTATGGCGGCGAGGTAATCGTCAGTGATCGGTGGCGGGCGGAGTTTGGCGATGAAATCAAGAATGCCGATCAGCATTTCCGCATTGTGTATCTAACCGCAAAACCTGATGTCGATGATGGCAAGATCACCGCTGCACTGAAGGACGCCTGCACCGTTGTTTGCCGTCCCGAATCGCTTTCGGAGGAGACCAGAGAAGCGCTGGCCAGCTTGATTGCGGCGGAACAGATGAAGCGTAATTCATCCGATCCAAACCAGGAAGGTCTGCGCAAATACGCTGATGAGAAGCGCCGAGAGGCCGTCAAGGATATTCTGAAGTGCCAGCTCGATGAGTTTCGCCGTGGCAAGGTGCTCACTCAGAAGAGCTATGGCATTCCCGCCAACGAGATTTTCAAGCTATCAAAGGAACGGGAAGCCGACCTCGGGGGCCGTCTGATCGAGAAGGCTTATGATACGCCCCTGTTCAGCCCCAAGGAATTCAAGAAGGACTTCACTGACGCTGACGCAAAGAAGGTGTACGCCGGCCTGTTCCACAAAGCCCGCGCCAACGCAGAGAAGGATGCGGTTCAGAATTTCGGAACTGGCTTGGAACTTGCGGTGAAATCGCACCCGACCGAATTTAAGTCGGACGCTTCGCAGGCTTTGACACGAATCCGGGAGCACCTGACAGGACGAGCGGATGTGCCATTGGCCGAGCTCAAGGCAGCGTTTTGCAAGGCTCCATTTGGTCTGACTGAAGCCATGGTCGTTCTGTACGTGTGCTCGCTTGTGAAGACGGGCGGATTCGAGCTAGTGCTGAATGCCGCCACACCTATTACGCTTTCAAATGAGAAGCCGCTTCCCGGCAACAGGCTCACGACGCACGTTCTCACGTTGTGCGAGTGGAACGCCAAGTTGGATAAGGCCCTGCTCGGTGCGCGACTGATTGTTTCTGTGCAAATAGGTTGGAATCAAGTCCTGCCTTATGCCCGCGTGCTTGACGACACGTTAAAGACCGTTGCCACGCCCGATGAAGAGCCACAGCGCAACGAACAACTCCTTAATCTCCTGGGCAACCTCAAGGTTGAGGTGCCGGGAATCGAGAAGAGTCTGACCGCGCTCTCTTCTAAACTCGGAGGCAACATCCCCAAGTCGCTTTCCGAAACACTGGCCAGGCTTTCTGGACTGGCTGTTGCCACATCTTTCCAGGAGTTCGATGCGGCTGTTCGGGAGAGCTACGCATCGCGCGATGATTTTGCCGTCGCCTTCGATCAATACGTTAAGGGGCGGCAGCTCCGTGAGCGTGCTTTCGATCTGAGCCAAGCAAAGGATTATCTCACTGGCGCTTGCGATATTGACAGCTCTGTCGATTTTCAGCGGGATTCGGTGCAGAGTTTCTTCGCATTCGATGCACTGCTCAAAGATCCGGCCATCATCCCCGTGCGCTTGGAGAGCTTCGAGAAGTGGAAGGCCAGTTACGTTCATGCCTACCGAAAGGCGCACCGGGCATATTATCAGCAGCTCAGGCAATTGGACACAAGCATCAGCGCCCTGAAACCTAAGACGCGCGCGCTGGTCAAGATGAACGCCATTGTCGAGCTTGGGCCGCCGTTGCCAACGATGAGTAGTGTTGCCGGCGATCTTGCGGCAATCGAGGGCCGGCTCTATATCTGTCCCGATGCGGACGAAGCGGCTGTCGAAGGTGCTCAACCAACATGCGCCAAGTGCCAATGGACGCCGGCGACACACGCGCCGAGTGTGGAAGTTGACAAGCTGACGGCATTGGTTGCCTCCGGCCTAGCGGATAGATTTCAACGGTTCAAGGACGCAGCCATCGGATCGATTCTCAAGAAGGCGGCCGAGTCGGGTGAACGTGCTGACTTGGCCAAGCTATTGAATATCGTGCAGCTTGCCAACGCCGACGCCCTGGCTAACGTGCTGACCGATGATCTAGTGGAGTTCCTCCGCAAGTTGCTCTATGACGAAAACCTGGTACAGGAAGAGATTTCACTTGGCCCCATCGTGCAAGACGTAGGCGCCATCGAAGAGGATCACATCGACGAGGCTGTGGACAAGTTCGCGAAGCTGCTCACCAAGGCCGTCAAAGATGCGAAGGCGAAACACGGTAAATCAAAGCGAGTAAGGGTGTTCCTGAGACTCCAGGACTTGAATGGGAGCGTGCAATAATGCCCAGTCAAGGCGCACCATATCTCGATCCCCAGTTGCAGGCTGAGGCGCTCAAGGCATTCATTGCAAAGTACACCCGGCCCTATGACGAAGACACTGACGACTATGACCGGCTTCCGTTCGCTGCTGACATCAAAGAAGGCAAGAACGATCCAATATACAATGCGCACTCGTATCACACGAAGGTTCCCCCGCGAAGCATTGTCCCCTACATTCTGCATTACACGCAGCCGGGCGATCTCGTGCTAGATATGTTTTGCGGGTCGGGAATGACCGGCGTGGCCGCGCAGATGTGCGCGACTCCGCCCGCCGACATTCTAGAATCGTTTCCCGAATTGAGAGATAGCGTCGGTCCGCGCGCGTGCGTCCTCAATGATCTCTCGCCTGCAGCCTGCCATATCGCCTACAACTACAACACCCCAGTTGATATAGAAGCATTCAAAAGCGAATTCGAGCGTATTAAGGAGACCACAAGGGGACACTTCGATCGGCTATATGGAGCCGAACACTATGAACCTGCTGTGGGCCGATATGAAGCGACCAATGGTGACGTTGCGTGCCGTCTAAAAAACCGACCCTCCAAAGGCTCCTTGCATACGATGTTCGGTGACGAAGAACGCACTTGGGAACTGCTAACAATGACGGAGGTCGAGAAACGGCTTGGCTTTTCCGTAACCGAATTGCCCCGAGATGAGAAATGGAAAGACCTTGATTTGACAACGGTCAAGGAATGGGTATGCATCCCCAGTTCCGTTCAATACACCATTTGGTCAGATGTCTACCGTTGTGAAGGGTTTGCCAAAATCGAGGAACTAACTGGCAAGATTAGCAAGCGCGGGAAAAACGCGGGCAAACCAATCATGCGAAAACAGAGCGTTGCTCGTGGCTGCGGCAAGGACATTGTGCATTGGGAAGTAGCCGTTGACCCTCAGACGGAAGAAGTCTCTGAGGACTTCAAATGTCCACACTGCCAGCAACCGTGGCAAAAACTGTCATTGGAACTGAAGGAAACAGTTCCAATCTGCTCCGCGTACGAGTTTCTAAATATTCGGGGAAAGGTACAGCGCGTAAGGAGAAGATTTACTTCAAGAGAGCTAAGCTTTCTTTCATCACTGCAAATCACCAAAGATATGCGAGATTTCGAGTTAGACCCAAAGCGCGAATTGATGACGATGGGACCTAACAAACGAGGAGTAAAGCGGTTTGCAGATTTCTTTACGCCCCGTAACTTCATAGCCCTTAACGCACTTTTGCAGTCAATTCAGGTTACTGCGGATATCCGAACCAGAGGCGCGTTGTTCTTTGCTTTCACATCGATCATCAGTTACTGCTGCCGAAAGCAGAACTATGGCGGAGGTGGAGGCGGTATGAGTGGGACTCTCTACATACCCAGTTTTCACCAAGAAAAGAATGTCTGGGAGGTGTTCGAGCGCAAGGTCAACAAGTTGTTCGAAGCGTTTACTGGGGTCGGACAGAGCGGCAGGTGCGAAATCATCTGCAATGATGCGCGAAAGCTACCATTGTCGGATGAGATAGTAGATTACATATTCGTTGATCCGCCCTTCGGCGGGAACATCTACTATGCTGACGCTTCAGTCCTTTGGGAGGGCTGGCTAAACAGCTTTACAGATGAAACTAAGGAGCTCGTTTTTAACCGACAGAGGTATCAGGACGAGAATTTTAAGACACTTGATGATTACGAGAGCGGCATGCACGCCTCTTTTGCAGAAATGTTTAGGGTGCTTAAACCAGGTCGTTGGTGCACGGTCGAGTTCAACAACTCCGACGGCAAGGTATTCGAGGCTATAAAGAGGGCAGTGGAATCAGCCGGGTTTGAAATCGCAAACATGCTTCTCCTAGACAAGACACAAAAGTCTTTTAAGCAGGTTAAAGGTGCGAGCGGAGACGAAGACGTTGTGGACAAGGATGTTTTGTTTAACCTCCACAAGCCGTCACTCCTGCGTACGGAATCTCTTTCTGAAGATCATGACCTGGAAAGGCAACTCGCCGATGCCGTGCGCGATCACCTGCAATCGCTGCCAGAGCGGATTCGGACTGATCCAGACAAGTACAACGATGAACATCGCACCACCGCCACAATCAATAGCATGTTGATGAACACATTGATACCTCGTGGGGTCAGCGTTGATCGTCTCAACCTGCCATTCATCGAGCGCGTCTGCGCGAGATACTTCCGGAAGGTTGGACAACGTTGGTATCTGCGCGGCGAATCCATTGGTGCCACCAATGGCCATGTGCTCATCGAAGAAGAGGTGAGCGTCAAGGACGAACTCACTGCGATTGCCTGGTTGCGGCAGAAGATTGATCAAAAGGCAATGCTTGTCGGTGAACTGAAGCCGCTCTGGATGCGGGCGACTGGCCTCTTACCTGCCTCAGTTTCTCAGGAGTTGTCGCTGGACAACCTTCTCTCAGAGAACTTCTGGCGTGATGCTGACAGCAATCGTTGGCGGGAGCCCACCGACGAAGAGCGCGAAAAGATGAACGATGACCGCTCGATTCGTGTCCTTCACGATGCCGACCGTTTCATTGCAGGCACGTTGCATCGCACCACGAGCGACGGGGAACGCTGCGAGTGGATCGATGTACTCTTCAAAGCGTGCAGGCAAGTTGAAGACGGAGATATGCAGAGCGCGCCGGCACTCCGAGGCTTCGATGTCGGCGAGGCGTATCGCGTGATAACGAGGCTGTTTCAGAGTGTATTGCGAGAGAAAGTCTCGACAGATGCGTATACGCGAGCACAGAAGCAGGCTACGGTAGCGACCAATCGCATCGCGCAGAGTGTTCGCGAAGCTGAAGAATTGCAGATGAGCGAACGATCCAGGCTCAAAGGCCCAACCCTGTTCGACGGAGTTGATTGATCCATGTCCCATGCGCTGACTCACACTCCGGTAGGCATCTTCATGCAATGGCTCAGCGAGCGCGCTGAGCATGCACGGCTAGCGGTCGCTGTCGATGGGGACCGGCTGCTGGCAGATGCCGGCGTTCTGGGCAAAGAGACTATCACTGACAGCCAGGGCCGTGTTTGGCAATTGGTGGTGTTCCGTGGAGATGATCTCGCATTTCGTTTGGCATATCGCAAAGCTAGGGTTGCGCAGCGAGTGCTGATCGTGCTGGCGCGCAGTACGGACGCGCAGAGCAAAATCGATGTGTCGTATGTGACTGACATTCTCTCCGCCAACGAGGGTGGCCCGCCGCTGGACATGTCGGTTCCCGCGGTCTTCCGGCGACTCTGCCCAAAGATCAATTTTCCGCTAGCCGAGTTGCGACGCTTCAAGGACGAATTACTGGAAGGGCTGGAAGCGGTGCCCGATGCGGTTGACAAGATTGTGGAGCGATGGGGACGACCCGATGACTGGGGACGCGGCCAGGTGGCTGCGCTGGTGCTGCTCTCCCGGCATCCAGATTGGGTGCTATCTAACATCTGGCCAGACGAGACAGACCCAGCGGCGGCAGTAGCGCACGGATTGCAAGTTTTGTTGTCTGTGCCGCAGGACTCGCCCGATTTGCCCGTCATTCGAGAACTGCTTCAAGATGCGGTCTATCCGCAGGTAAGAGAGTATTGTTTCTGGTTCGAGCAGCCTGTTGAGGATGTTGCCGGTTATCTGCTGATCAGAGCTTTCGCTCAAGACATCAAATTGCAGAATCCGGCGGTTCAACTCGCAGGTTTACAAGTGTTCCCACTTGATTTGCCCGTGGACCGGTTGGAGGCACTATCCGGCAAGGTTATCGTTGCACTAAAGGCAAGACCATTGGCGTGGCGGCTTGTCGAGAGACGGGCTGAGGTGTTCATTACGCCCAAGCGTGCTGAAAAACTGGCTATCTTGATTCCGGCGGATACTTCTGCACAGACGATCGGCGCCATGGCTTCTCCGGTCATATTGTTTCTCTACCTGCGAAGACGCCTGCTTGCGTTCTTTGCCAGTCCAGGAGGAAACAGCCTCGATTGGACTGCGCAGCTTGACTCGCATCCTGCTTTGAAGGCTGACTTTGGAGATATGATCGGTCGCCGTAGGCAATGTCTGGCGGCTGCGCGGCTGGCTCAAGGCATATTTAGCATCGAAGCTCGGCTGGCGACACCGGTGCCAGTGTTTCCGCACGCTGACGATTTGCTCAATTGGTACGTCGGTTCGGGGCATCATCGTCTGGAATTGGACGCAACGCGAGCGCTACACGACTTGATTGGCTGTGAAGACGAAGGGATTAGCAATTCTGGCAAATCTTACTTCCAAGGAATTGACGGTGAGGCAGCGTTAGAACCAGGTTCGATGGGTCTTCGTGTTCGACAACGCCTTGATGTTCTTGATGCCCAGCTAGCCAAGTTCGTTCAGTCAGACCCATCAAGACTTGCCAACGACGCGAAGAGTGTCCTCGGGTTCTTGAAAGAAGAATTGGCCGGGGAACTCACGCCGATCCTCTCTGGAGATTCTGACCGCCGGGTGTGGGTACTGATCTTTGACGGAATGCGCTACGACACTTGGGAAGATGTCGTCCAGCCTTTGTTTGGCGAACACTTTCGAGTTTCAGGGGGACCACGTTTCTGCGTGCTGCCTAGCTACACCTTATATGCGCGGACAAGCCTGCTGGCAGGTTCTACTGCAACGACCTGGGCGGCGAACAAGTCTGCCACCTCACGCGACGAAGCAGCCCTCTTTGCCAAGAATGTCGGACTCGCCGCCCATGAAGTGAAAGACAAGCTTCGATTCGTCACGGATGCCGACACAACCAAAGCGAGGTCGGTGCTAGGATTCACGGACAAGGCAGCCAAGCAAGTAAATGTCCTGATTTACCCAATCTCCGATGAGTGCCATGCATATCGAGGCGATCTCGCAGCGTTCAACAATAAGATACGCCAGGACATCTTGGGCGATCATACGACTGGGATCCGTGGCGTTCTGGACGATCTATTGCTGCGCTTGAGGCCGGGTGACCTTGTATTTGCCACATCTGATCACGGCTTCATTGAACTGTATCCAGATGCCGCGGTGACTGTGAGTCAGGCGGATCTGGCCTCTAACCAAGTGACTTTTGCAGACGCGGTCTTCTATCGATATACCAAACAATTCAAGCCGTCCGCGATGAGCGTAGCCGCTGCCGTGGAAGCGGGCAGTGAGCTGCACTACCTTTGCGTTGGTAGGCAATGGCTCAAACGGGAAGGTATTGGGACCACCGTCCGATATTCACACGGCGGTCTTTCTTTGTCGGAAGTCGTTATTCCAGCAATTCGCTTGCAACGCGTGACGGAAAAGTTCGCAGCAATAGAACTGAAGGGCCTTCCCACGGTAATATCCGTCGATGAAGACGAAGATGTCGAATTCGAGTTCGCTGTGCGCAACAAGGGAAATGTGGATTCGAGCTATGAATTAGTAATACGGACCAACCTTGGGGATCAACTTCTATCGTCCTCGAAGGATTTGGCTCCAGCGGCCAGCCAACAGTTGAAATGTGCAGTTCACGGAGCTTATCGGGTAAAGGCGTCCGGCGATGTCGATCCAACTGGAACGGTCAAGGCTGTTGAGATTCGCTTGAGGTATAAGGATGACGCTGGGAAATGGCGGGATGTTGCAGATGGCGTCGCGAACATTCCAGTGAAGGTACATGAGAAGAAAACGAAGCTTGCGACAGACGCGCTAGCTGGATTTGACGAAGTATAGATGAGGTCACATGGGAATGCTTGAACACGAAAACCAACTGCAGCACACGCAGCCGACCACAGAAAGCCATGGCGGATTACCGTCTGACGAATTGGATCAAAAAATACTCCAGAATTTGGGAGATAGGGTGATTTTGAAGCCGCTAACGCGTTGGAACGAGGCCTATAAGGAATTTCCTCGCTATGTGATGGAATACCTTGTGAGTCGGTATGTTCAAGCGGACGATCCTGTGGCAGGTCAGGCTAAGATTGACCGAATCCTGACCGAGCACTACGCTGAGAGCGCCAAGAAGGAGCTTATCAAAAGCAGAATTAAGGAAAAGGGCGAATACACGCTATTGGGGCAGTTTGGTGTCCGTTTGGATCAGTCACGCGATCACTATTGGGCGGATGTGCCTGCACTCGGAGATAACACAGTTCGCGTTGCACCGAAAGTCCTTGAGGAATTCGGCGATGTACTTCTGACCAGTGGTGCCTGGGGCACGATGGAGATTGAGTATGACGGGACTTATGAAATCAAGGGAAAGAAGTTCCCGTTCTACGTGCGCGCCTTCACGCCGCTTCAGTATACCCGTTTGGATGTAGACGACTTTATCGCCAAAAGACCGCTGTTTACCGATGCGGAATGGGTCGATCTTCTGATTCAATCGATTGGATTCAACCCAACGAAGTTTGATTATCGGGTGAAGATGTTAATGCTGATGCGGCTGGTTCCTTTCGTGGAAGCCAATTACAACCTCATTGAGCTTGGGCCAAGGGAAACTGGAAAAACATACACGTTTCGCAATACATCAAACCGAGCATTTGTAGTGTCCGGAGGAAAGGCCACGCCTGCAACTCTGTTCTACAACAAAGGCACCCGCAAACTTGGTGTGATCGGCCTCAAGCATCTTGTCTTCTTCGATGAGGTCGCGAATACAAGCTTCGATGACGCCGAAGCAAGCATAAGTGTATTGAAGGACTACATGCAGACTGGGAAGTTCAGCCGTGGGGACCAGGAGTTTTCAGCTCAATGCTCCATCGTTCTCGGCGGAAACATCGACACTAATCTTGAGACCAGACAGCCAGAAGGACGATACAGACATCTTTTTCAGCCTCTCCCTGAAGCGCTACAAGACCCTGCATTTCTTGACCGCATTCATGCGTATCTTCCTGGGTGGGAGATGCCGAAGATTCGCCCCGAGAACTATGCGGTCGGCTACGGCTTTTTGACTGATTATCTTGCTGAGATATTTGCTGAACTCCGCCGCCGCAATTTTCAGACCCATGTGAACGCTTGGGTGAACATGGGGGCCATGACAGGTCGAAATCAGGATGCCATCAAAAAGACCGCTGCGGGTATGCTGAAGCTTCTACATCCGCATAGAACTCCGGATGACCTAACCGAGGAGGAAATTGCCCCAATTATGGAACTGGCCGTTGAGATGCGTAAACGAACTACGGATCAGTTGGCAATCATGCTTCCGACAGAGTTTTCTCAAATCGACTACTCTTACAAGTTAGGAAAAGGAAGATAGGCTTGAGTTGCGCACCGTCTATTTGCCAGGTGAACTGTTGCGACCGTCCTGGCTGGACTTAGGTGGAGTTGTTGGCGGCAAGGCCGCTCCAGCCAATATGAAAAGCCCGCGCCGGCGAACTGACGGCGTTTAACTTCGGAGAGTGTTGCTATGCTCGTCATGTTATGTCTCTTTTCTTTGAAACGACCCCAAATGCGGGAAATGAGATGCAAGAGCATCAAGTTAGTCTTGTAGCGAGGGGGCTAATGAATCGGCCGCTCCCAGCCCGCCTGAGTCTGTTCCATCTTTGCTAGACATAAACTTGCACCCCGTCCGACAGCCCATCTGTAAAACACCTAATAATCCGACATGGACGGCGTCGCGATTTCCGCGGCGCAAGGAGAACCAGATGACGAACACTCTCGTCCCAGCCTCTCTCGCTCGTGCCAACCGCTCGTTCACCCGCGAAGACCTGCTCAAGAAGGAAAATCGCGTAAATGTGGAACTCTTCGGCGCGCACAGCATTCCCGAGTTCTGGGAGCCGTTGTGCGACCTTCTCGACATTCCTCGATGTGCGTGGCTTACCAGGGAGGTGGTCGCCGGGACGGGCAATCGTCCAGACTTCATTCTCAACGGCGCGGGGCGGACTCAAGGTTGCATTGAGGTCGAACTTGGCGGACTGAATGAGCAGCAACTGGGGTGCTACCGCAAGGGTTACAACCCGGTGATCTGTATCGTCGGGAGGCGGAGTAGCCTGAACGAACACCCGAGTCTGGAGGAAGTGGCTGAGCTGGCGAGCTCGGTTGCCAAGATGCTCCAAAATACGAACCGGCCTGCGATGACGGTGCTCGACCATCTCGCTGCGACAATAGGCGACGGGCTGAACGGATTCAGAGGTCATGCTTCTGTTCAGGCCATCCCTGCCCATCTCCTCGATCTCCCTTGGCTTACGACCGCCGTCGAACCTTTGTTGCGCTTGGAGCGAGCGGGCTACTTGACGAATCGAACGACCTCTAGCCTTTCGCTGTCTCTCCAACTGGAGCGAGTGCCTTGCATGAAAGGCAAGCGTCTCGCGCTGCTCACCCAGCGAGACCCCGCAGTCATTCACCTTCCCGCACCAGGGGAGATGGATCGAGTTCTCGGTGGGGCAATGGCGGAGGTCACGGCGGCATGGGACGACCTGCTCAAGCTGGTCATGCCGCACTGGCGTATTCACTTGGACGGGAATAGGCGGATTTCCATAGAAACCAAAGATTTCGAGAAGAATGCTGAGGCTTTCGCTACAGTATTCGCCCGGCTGGCTGAGCGAATACTGTAGCCGGTCACTGATTCGATTGCTTTCGATGTGATGGAGGCGTCTTTAGGCTCGTGTGCGTGAGGACGACGATGGCTGGGGTAAGCTCGCTTGTGCCTACCGACGCTGGGCACCTTTCAATCAGGTGACAATGGGCGTCCGTAAACGAGGTGCCCAAAAAGTCGCCTGAAATGGCGGAAATGAGTCGTGATCGGAACGTAAAAGTGAGACACAACCGAAAGCTCGGCAGTGTCTCAGCTTGAAATTTCTCGTAAAATACGTTCCATCGCCGCGTGCTCGAAGCTGCCGATGACCACAGTCCAGCGGTCATTATGCTTATGCCATGCGAAATTCTCTTTTCGCAGAGCGGCGCGAAAACTCTTAGGGGCGATGCCAACTTGCTTTGCCATGTCTACGGCCTTTGTGATCATAACCATTTCCTAGCTCGCCAATATCGCCATTTGGCGCTGTAGATTTCAGACTGAGACACCGCCGACAATTCAGGGAAAATGTTAAGACGGTATTCACGCCAGTTTCGTATTCAGTTCTGCTCTGCTTGAAGAGAATCGAGATGCGTGTACCTAGCTATTACGTAGCTCATCCTCTCCAACTTCGGATATGATCAGCTCCCCGGGGCCACCGCTGTTCATTTCATGAACCTCCATGGCCGAGGGGATTCCCTCTTCATGCAGTTGGAGAACATACTCATCGTATGAGACTGGATTCTCTGGAGGCTTTCCGTCAAGGCTTATTCGAGGGGTAGTGGGCTCAATTCGCTGAATGAACTCAATGGCCTTTTCCCTGGTTTCGAAGTCGTCAACTCTAAATGGCGGGAACCCGCGGATGTTCCGTCGTGTTGTAACAGCCCATACCTGTCTATTGCCTTTTGACGCAAGTTGCATGTCAAGAATAAACACACGATCATCCCGATACATCGTACCGTGCCAAAGAACCATCTCGGCCCCCCTTTCCAAAGTATCGCTGCTGGCAAATGCAAGCAACATGCGGTGACCTAGCTATTAGCCACCGCTGCAATCACTGAACAGTTGAAGGACCCCTATCCCGTTCGATTTCTTCCATTGTTTCCTCGACAGTCGCTTGGCCGAGAAGCATCTTGGACATCCTCTCGTGAACCTTCGGGTTGAAGATGGGCTCCCGCAATAGATCTCGCTTGATTTCTGCATAGTCCGCCCGGCTGCGCGGGATGACCGCATCAAATGCCCCTTCAAATCCCGCCCAGCCAGAAGCAAGAAATGCTTTCGAAATCGCGGAGTAGTTCTCCGGACCAACTGTCTTGGGGCCGGGTATTGACTCCATACCTCGGACGAGCGGCATTAACTGGAGCGTTAGCGGATCGGTGGGGGGAAACTTGATTGCATGAAGGAACCAGGGCAGAGTCGCCGCTTGCTTCTTCTTATCAGTGAGTGCTTGGTCGATGTACTCAAGTTCCTTGTGGGCTGATTCGCTCTCCGGATCGAGTTCGAGAGAGGCCTTGTAAACATTCCTTGCTTCCGAGATTTGCCCCAGGTCAATCAGGGCAGAGCCCTGTCCGCGAAGGGCTCTAGCTGTGACTGCCGGATGTGCCCACTGACGAACGGAGGCGGCTGTCCGGTACGCTTCCAATGCCTCCTGGTGGCGCCCGATTCGATTGAAAATGTAACCGCGTTCGATCCAAAGAACTGGGTGGTCCGGCTCCAACTCCAGACCCCTCTCAATGCAAACAGCGGCATTGTCGAATCGGTCTTCCGAGATGTTCACGTCGGCAAGTTGCCACCAAAGCTTGGAGAACGAAACTGTTGTCCAGAAGATTGATTTCTCATTATCGGATCGGTGGCTACCGACATAGGCAAAAAACTCATTTCGGTCCCAGAAGGCTCCGCGGACTTCCTTGTCGTCCTCTTGGAGCGGCTTCCAGTTTGCAGGCATTGATGCAAGTTCCCGCTCGATCAGTCTGCGGGCGTCCTCCGCTCTGTTCTGGCTTAGTGCAGCTGCTATCGACTCGTGTATGCGGTCCGAGGCTGGCATTCAGTTCCTCTGGAGTGAACTGTAAATGACAAAACCAAGTTTAGGCGAGGCTCTCTTGAGCGACGCCGGCAACTGTTCCCGACCTGGACTTTGTGGGGTTGTCAGCGGCAAGGTCGCTACAGCCAACGTGAAAAGCCCACGCCGGCGATTGCCGACGCGGGCGTGCCCAGCTAATACTCGCTGGGCAGGTGAATGACGTTGTTGGCGAAGTAGAGTTTTACTTCGTCAACCGGGAAGTCCGTGAACGGGATCTCTTGCGTGTAAACGGGGTTCCCGTTGCCGTCGTCGCACAACACGGTCGCGCTGCGGTCGGAGTGGACTTTCAAGTTCCAGACCTGGAATTCTTCGGCTGACACTGATTTGTCGTGCTGCTGTGCGATAGCAATGATGTCCAGTAGCCAGTAGGCGCCGCCCTGGTCGGCGACGTACTTTGCGCCGTCGGTATACAGGACCGCGCGATTGATGCTGTGGCGATACCAGTTCTCGGAGCCTGTGAACTGGCGGAGTTGAACTTCGGAGAGTGTTGCTGTGTTCGTCATGTTATGCCTCTTTTCCTTGAAGTGACCCCAACGGCGGGGCAAGAGAGGCACAAGAATGCTGTCGTGCAAAGCGCTGCAGTCATAGCTTTTTGGGGGGACCGTGACCGAAGGGCATGGGGGAGCCAAAACAGCGTCATTGACGGCAAGCGGCGGCAGCTAAAGTGCCATCCGCCCGCCGTTCATTGGGTCACGGAAAAGAGGCCAGTCTGAACACCGCAATCAATTCGAGTTCGGAGCCTGAAATCGGTATCTGCTGACTAAACTGCCGAACGTGGCACTCACATCGATCATGTCGTGCTGAATCAGCACGTAGTACCAAGGCTTATCGCTTACAGAGGTCGCGTGTTGGCACCAAAGCGTTGCTGCTTTCGCTTTAAGCTGCACGACCCTAGCCTTCCACATTCGTATTTGAGACCGATTAGGAATACTGAGCGGAACCAGCTTAGGGAAGATTGGGACTGCGACTGGCTCCTAGAATCCCGGAATAGGCCAGACATTGTCTGGCCTATTGCGAAGGTTGGGAATTGTCCAGTTGCCGTCTGGATAATCGTTTGTAGTCGTGTGCAAAGACGATGCGCTTTCGTCATGTTGCATTATGTCATTACAAGTGATTAAATAATGATGGTTTGACACAATGAGCGCTACAAAGCCAATTGAGCGAACGATGCAGTACGTCCGCCGGAAGGGAATCGTGAGGCCCCGCGACTTGGAAGCTCTCGGCATTTCTCGCGAGTACCTGCTACGTCTCCACCGTCAAGGAAAGCTGAGCCGGAGCGGGCGCGGGATCTACACTCTGCCAGACGCGGCGGTCACGGAACGTCACTCCTACGCGGAGGTATCGAAACGGGTGCCGGAAGCAATCCTGTGCCTGCTCTCGGCCCTGGCCTTTCACGAATTCACGACGCAAAGTCCGGCATCTGTCTGGATCGCTCTCGGCAAAGGGGCAAGAAAGCCTGCCATACTGTCGCCCTCACTCCGGGTGGTGCGTCTCACGGAACCTTCGCTCTCCGAAGGCGTCGAAGAGCATACGGTTGAGGGCGTGCCTGTGCGCGTTTACTCAGCTGCAAAGACCGTGGCAGACTGCTTCAAGTTCCGTAACAAGATCGGCCTGGACGTTGCAATCGAGGCGCTGAAAGACAGCCTCCGCCAAAAGAAGGCCACCATCAACGACATCTACCGCTATGCCAAGATCTGCCGCGTGAGCAACGTCATCCGCCCCTACATGGAGGCGCTATGACCCGCGAACCAGCGAAGAATCCAGCGGCGTCAATCCGCGCGCGTTTGCTTGCTCTGGCCCAGAGCAAGGGCCAAGATTACCAGCGAGTCTTGGGCAGATATGCGATCGAACGGTTTCTGTTTCGTTTGGGCAGCTCGACCTACCGCGACAGATTCGCGATCAAGGGAGCAACGCTGTTTACGCTCTGGACGGGCGATACCCACCGGCCCACGAAGGACTTGGATCTCCTCGGATCGGGATCGTCGGCCATTCGTGAAGTCGAGGAGACAATTCGGGCCATTTGCAAGGTCGAAGGGAATGACGGCATTCTCTTTGACGGCGAATCAGTCGAGGGAACAAGGATCAAAGAAGAGGACGAATACGAGGGTGTGCGCGTGAAATTCCACGCCGTCCTGGCTGGCGCGCGGATTCCGATGCAGGTCGATATTGGATTTGGCGACGCCGTTTATCCAGAGCCGGAATTTGCTTCGTTTCCAGTGTTGCTCCCTATGGAACCACCGGTCATCCGTGCTTATCCACGCGAAGCCGCCATTGCGGAAAAACTCAATGCAATGGTCGTGCTGGATATTCGCAACAGCCGCATGAAGGACTTCTACGACATCTGGTTCATGGCCAATACCTGGACCTTCGAAATGGCCACCTTGAGCGACGCTATCCGCGCATCTTTCGAGCGGCGCGGAGTCGGAATCCCGCAGGATGTACCTTTTGCTCTGACTGAGGAATTCCTGGGCGATCCGCAAAAGACACGGCAATGGAACGCGTTCGTCAGTCGGCTGTATCCGGGCAGCGCCTCGCCCTCGCTTGAAGAGGTCGGCGTTTTACTCCGTGCATTCCTTCTGCCGTGCATCCTTTCGGTGTCCGCGGCTGAATCGACTGCCCACTACTGGACTCCGAGCCTTCACTGGAGCGAACAGCAATGAAGGCAATAGCATCAAGCTAATCTCAATAGCGAGGGATAACGCTCGATTGTCGGGTACACGTTCGGCAAATCTGGCAATTTAGGTAGAAGTTCGGGGCGCAGCTTTCGATGGGGCCTGGAGAAAAGTCGTGGAATCCACTTTCCCAGGTGCCTTGGGACTGCTCGGAAGCAGTTCCAAAGTCTGCGGTCTGTCATTCGCCGTCGGCTGACGAGGCGATCTTTCTAGCTAGAATCAGATTCTGAACCCTGGCGGCTATCTCATCTCTGGTCTTCCGAACCGCTGTGATGTCCTGGCCTTTGGGATCGGGAAGGGGCCAGTCGTCGCGCTCTAGTCCGGGCACGTAAGGGCACTCATCGCCACAGCCCATAGTGATGAGCAATTGGGCCTTTGCGGCGAGTTCTTGAGTAAGTTTTTGTGGCTTCGCCGACGATAGATCGATGCCCACCTCGCGCATTGCATCTATGACCACAGGATGAACCTGTGTGCCGGGATGCGTGCCGGCTGAAAGGGCCTGTGCCTGCTTTGGATCGGCAAAGTGATTGAAGAACGCAGCCGACATCTGTGAACGTCCGGCGTTATGAACGCACGCGAAGATTACCTTGAACATCCTCTACCTCTCGTTTGAGCCGGCGACATCCTATTGTTTGCCGATGTTGTCGATTTCCTTTTGCAAGGCGAATGAATCGAGCGTTGCCAATGGTAAGCAAAGGAACAGGCTGATGCGGCGGTCGAGTACCGAAAAGGCCTGCGAAAACGCACGATCGATTTCTTGTGGAGTGCCTTGCACCGCAGCCGGATCGGGAACCCCCCAATGTGCTGTCATGGGCTGCCCCGGCCAAAATGGGCAAGTCTCTTTGGCTGCGCTATCGCATACCGTGAAAACGAAATGAAGTGGGGGAGCACTCGGTCCGGAGAACTCATTCCAGGACTTGCTCCGGACGTTGTCGGTGCTCAATCCAGCCTTTTCTAGTTGTTGCATGGCCTCTGGTCGAACTGTGCCGGATGGATGGCTTCCCGCACTATAGGCGGTGAAGTTCGGAAAGCCCTTCTTCTTCATAATCGCTTCGGCCATGATGGAGCGAGCCGAATTGCCGGTACAAAGAAACAACACGTTATAGCGTGGCATATCAGTCGTCCTCATTAGCACATCGTGATTCGGATTTGACGTCTCACTGGCAGCACGTCGTGCCGCAGCATGATTTCACTGCAGGTTTAAGTGCATAGATCTTCACGCTGGCCGCCGCCGAGTTCACATCGTATTCGGAAAGCAGCATTCTCAGGTCGTCATGTACGGTCGACTCAGCAGGCACGCAGCACGATTCTTGTGCGATGGAGAAAGGCGATGAAGAATCCATGGCTGGAGAGCAACAGCCGGATTGGTTCTCCATCTTGGAGTAGGCGTTCAGATCGGCACCACTGTCGATTATTTCGACGTGAGCAAAGCCAGCCTTCAGTAGTTCGGAACGGTAATCCTCAATGCGGATAGCGCCGGCTATGCAACCTACGTACGCGGCCAGGCTCCCCGATATCTCCTCTGGCAGTTCAGCTTTGAGGGCGATGTCACTAACCGCGAGGCGTCCTCCGGGCTTGAGAACGCGGAAGATCTCGCGGAACACGGCAGGCTTGTCTGGAGCAAGGTTTAGAACGCAATTGCTGATCACGCAGTCAACCGAAGCGTCTGGTAGCGGCAGCTTGTCAATTGTCGAGAGATGAAACTCGACGTTGGTGTAGCCACCAGCTTGCGCATTTGCGCGTGCGCGTTCGATCATCGCCGGGGTCATGTCGATACCAATGGCACGGCCCTTCGACCCAACCATCTTAGCCGCCAGGAATACATCAAGGCCTCCGCCGGACCCAAGATCAACCACTACTTCGCCTTGTCGGATGTGAGCGGTTGCGGTCGGATTCCCACAGGAAAGGCCCATATTTGCCTCCGCCGGAATCGACATCAACTCTTCCGCGGTGTAACCAAACGCCTCTGCGACAGCCCTTACACCAGCATGATCGGTAGAAAGGTTGCTCTCCGCGACCGCTCCATACTTGGCCTTGACTGAATTCAAAAGCTGCTCTGCCATACTTCCTCCCGACAACATATCCGTTAAAGCGACTATATCCTTGACCAATGGATTCGTCAATGCGAATATATTGTCATGGCGGCAAGAGTGCAATTCGATCTGGAGCGGTTCTTTCAAGCGCTGGGTGACAAGACCCGACTCCGACTGCTCAACCTGATGGGTGACCAGGAGATATGTGTCTGCTATTTCGTCGAGATCCTCGGCTCCCCGCAACCAAAGATTTCGCGGCATTTGGCCTATCTGCGCCGCGCAGGAATCGTCACGGCACGCCGGGAAGGAAAGTGGATGCATTATCGGATTGCCATGCCCCCGCACATCGGTGCCACGCAGATTTTGCGACAGACGCTTGCCACTTTAAAACAGGAAAAAGCAATGCAGTCGGACCGTGCGCGGCTAAGCAAGGCATGTTGCGCGCCGAATAGGATTCCAGCACTTGAGGGCGCGCCATTGCCCGCGCCGCAAGAACAGGCAACTTGCGAGGTTTGCTGATATGTCGTCACTGCCATTCACTCAGGGACAGATTTGTGCTCCAGCCGCGCGCAAGAAGCTTTCGTTCCTCGATCGATTCCTGACTCTTTGGATCTTTCTTGCGATGGTAATTGGCGTTGCCATCGGTCACTTCATCCCTGCATCGGCCGCCTTTGTGAACAGCTTTCAGGTCGGCACAACAAACATCCCCATCGCCATCGGGCTAATCATCATGATGTACCCTCCCCTGGCCAAGGTGCGATACGAGAAACTGGGCGAGGTCTTTCGTAACCGTAAGGTACTTGGCCTGTCGCTCGTGCAGAACTGGGTGATCGGGCCGGTGCTCATGTTCTTGTTGGCAGTTCTGTTCCTGCGCAACGAACCGGCTTACATGCGTGGGCTGATTTTGATTGGAATTGCCCGCTGTATCGCCATGGTTTTGGTCTGGAATGAACTCGCCGAAGGCGACACGGATTACGTTGCAGGGCTGGTCGCGTTGAACAGCATCTTCCAGGTCATCTTCTACAGCCTCTACGCCTGGGTGTTCATTACGGTACTGCCAGTGTGGTTCGGATTGAAAGGAGCCGCGGTTTCCGTCAGCATCGTCGAACTAGCCAAGAGCGTGGGGCTTTACCTCGGAGTTCCCTTCGTTTCGGGAATGATAACCCGCTTTGTGCTGCTCCGTGCCAAGGGAGAAGAGTGGTACAGGACTCGCTTCATTCCGCGCATTAGCCCAATGACCCTCGTCGCATTACTGTTTACGATCCTGGTGATGTTTTCACTGAAGGGCGACCTGATTGTGAGATTGCCTCTGGATGTTGTGCGTATTGCGATTCCGCTTGCGATTTACTTCGTTATCATGTTTCTCGTCAGCTTCTGGATGGGTAAGCGACTCGGCGCAAATTATGCGCAGTCGGCAACGCTTTCCTTCACCGCAGCCGGAAACAACTTTGAACTTGCGATCGCCGTAGCGGTCGCTGTCTTCGGTCTCAACTCTGGAGAGGCGTTTGTTGGAGTCGTTGGGCCCCTGATCGAGGTGCCCGCTCTGATCGGCTTGGTCAACGTCTCTTTTTGGATTCGCAAACGATATTTTGTTCCAGTCGCAGTTGGATGAGTGCAGTGGATTCGGGTACAAGTTCGGGTACAGACATCAGTTTGGCTTGATTACGGATAATTACGCTAAGTTGCTGATGGGCAGTCACTTGTGGATATCCGATATTACGCTCAATTTCGCTTATTTATCATAGACTTACGGCATTCTTGAGAGACTCAAAATCCGTCGAAGGCAACTTCATGGGGGTTCAACTCCCCCTCCCGGCACCATGACTTTGGAATATAAATATTTGATTAGCAATAGTTTATCGTCCGATCGTCCCTACTTTGGAGGGACTTGTTGGGGGTCTAAATTTCTTTCGGGCATAATTTCAGGTACACGGCGTAGTCAAGATATAAGTTCTCTCAATGCAATGCTTTCGGCTCTCTCATTGCTCAATTCCAGCGGACAGAGCCTAGTCCAAATTAACTCAAATTATGCCTAAATCCTGAGATCGTGGCGGACTATGCGGCCAGTACAACAGGCGAGATCGGGAATCTCCAGCAGGAATTAGGCGGTGTCGAGCAAACCTTTTTCGCTTACACGCTAAATACTTCGACCTGCTCAAGGAGAAGGCATCGGCAATTGCCCAGACGCCGTCTGGGCAACGCGTTAGGTGTCCCAAAGAGCACAGCCTCTGTCATCGTGATTCGAGGAGAATAAGGCTCCAGGCGCGCTTCGGAACGGTGGTAGCGAAAGCAGCGGTAGGGGTGCCTCATCATGAGTGCAACGATCGTCGACGCTTCCGCAGCGCCGAGTCAGCCAACTAAGCCAGCCCAGGACATCGCCTCGAAAGGACTTACGAGCGATGAGGCGCGTGCGCGTCTTGCAAAAGACGGACCCAACGCAATGCCGGATACGTCCGCTCATCCGCTTCGCAATGCATTGGCCAAGTTCTGGGCCCCGGTTCCGTGGTTGCTCGAAGCCTCCATTGTGCTTGAACTTGTACTGCATAAGTACTACGAGGCTGCGGTCATTGCGGCCTTGTTGATCTTCAATGCAGCGCTTGCTTACTTTCAGGAGGGGCGCGCCCAAGCCACCCTGGCGGCACTGAAGTCGCGGCTCGCCCTCAATGCGTCTGTCCAGCGTGATGGCGCATGGAAGACTGTGCCCGCCTCGGAATTGGTATGTGGCGACTTGGTGAAGCTGTCACTTGGCGCCGTGGTCGCTGCCGATGTGCATTTGACCGGCGGATCGGTTCAACTCGATCAGTCGATGCTCACAGGTGAATCTCTTCCCATTGAAGCCGGTGCGGGTGTGGACACCTATGCCGGGGCTCTTGTCCGGCGTGGTGAAGCAACGGCTGTAGTGACGGCCACGGGAGCGCGAACGAAGTTTGGTCGCACGGCGGAGCTCGTGCGCACCGCACATGTTGTAAGCACGCAGCAGAAGGCTGTGCTCAAGATCGTGCGTAACCTTGCAATCTTCAACGGATCCTTGATTCTTGCGATGGGCGCATACGCCTATTTCCATGCGATGCCGTGGAGTGAGATGGTTCCTCTGTTGCTCACGTCGGTCCTTGCAGCCATCCCAGTTGCGTTGCCCGCAACATTCACCCTTGCCGCCGCGCTCGGAGCTCGTGCCTTGGCAAAGCTAGGTGTGCTGCCGACGCGTCTCTCTGCCGTGGACGAGGCAGCTTCGATCGATGTCCTGTGCTCGGATAAAACCGGAACTCTAACCCTCAATGCGCTTTCCGTAACCTGCATTCGCTCATTGCCAGGGTTTGACGAAGCCCACGTCATCGGGCTGGCAGCTCTCGCCAGTTCTGATGGCGGTCAAGACTCTGTAGATGCAGCGATCCGTTCTGCAGCCTCGAAAAAGCCGGTGCAGGACCTGCCAAAGCTGGCGACGTTTGTGCCGTTTGACCCCGCCAAGAAGACATCGGAGGCGACCGCAACTGACGCAAATGGAGCAGCAGAGCGCATCGTCAAGGGTGCCTATACTGCGGTGGTCGCCCTCACGGGTCCGTCGCCCGCTGCGGCTGCCATAGTTGCCGAACTTGAGAAGAAGGGCTTCAGGGTTCTTGCGGTAGCCGCGGGGCCGCCGCCTTCCCTTCAGCTTATCGGCATGGTCGCCCTCAGTGACCCGCCTAGACCGGACTCGGCTTCTCTCATCTCGGAGTTACATACACTCGGCGTCGCCACCGTCATGGTGACGGGAGATGCTCCGGCGACGGCGGCAATCGTCGCTCATGATGTCGGGTTGACAGGGCCTGTTTGCCCGCCCGGAAAGCTTCCCGATGGTATCAAGCCGGAGGATTTCGCAGTATTCGCAAGCATTCTTCCGGAAGGCAAGTATGACCTTGTCAAGGCCTTCCAGAAAAGCGGGCATACGGTTGGGATGTGCGGCGATGGTGCCAATGACGCACCCGCGCTCCGCCAGGCGCAGATTGGCATTGCCGTCTCGACCGCTACCGATGTGGCGAAATCGGCAGCAGGGGTCGTACTCATCGAAGCTGGGCTGGGCGGCATTGTTGCCGCAGTGAAAGAGGGCAGGATCACGTTTCAGCGCATCCTCACCTACACGCTCAACTCGGTGATGAAAAAGATTGTGCAAGTGCTCTTGCTTGCTGCCGGACTGGTAATGACCGGGCACGCAGTTCTGACCCCAATGCTGATGGTTATCGTGATGATCACTGGCGACTTCCTCTCGATGTCGCTGACGACCGATAGAGTGCGACCGTCGAAGATGCCGAACTCATGGCAAATCGGCAGGATCACGATCGCTGGCGTCATCCTGGGGGTCTGTTTCCTTGCGTTCTCTACGGCAATCTTGGCCATTGGTAAGTTCGAAATGCATCTCGGCATAGACGCACTCAGAACCCTTTGCGTGCTCGGTATTGTTTTTGGGAGCCAGGCCACAACTTATGTGATACGCGCGCGGCAACATATGTGGGGATTGCGCCCCAGCCTGATCCTCGTACTATCTTCGGTAGCGGATGTTCTCATCATCTCAACGCTGGCGGTTTGCGGAATCGCCATGGCTCCCCTAGCTCTCTGGATTGTCACCTTCGAGTTTGCCGCTGCGATTGCGTTTGGGTTGGCGCTGGACGTAGTGAAGATTCCGATCTTTGCTCGCCTCCGTATCTCTTGAATATCCAGGTGCCGATGGTACTTACCGACGTTCGGATCGCTGCCCGGCTAGCAGGCTTCTGGGCCTCAAACTGGACAGACTTGCGACAGATTTAATGCGACCAGTCTGCCGAGAACAGAATTGCATGAAGAATTCCGCTTCACCGAAGGGACAGGATGGACATCGATTCGAAAACTTACCGGGCGCCACAAGACAAAAAGGTCGATCTGAGCAAGTGGCCGACGATTGTCGGCTCCTATTGCAAGTCAAAGAAGGCGTATAAGGAACTTCTCCGCCAGCACATGGAGAAGCTCAGTTCGCTTCAGCAACTTCACTACGCGTCCAATCAGCATGCAATGCTGCTGATTTTTCAAGGCATGGACTCTGCCGGGAAAGACGGCGCCATACGTCACGTCATGTCTGGGGTCAATCCGGAAGGCTGCGAAGTCTTCAGCTTCAAGCAGCCAAGCGCCGAGGAGCTTGAGCACGATTTTCTCTGGCGCACCACTTGCCGTCTTCCCGAACGCGGCAGGATCGGCATCTTCAACCGTTCGTATTACGAGGAGGTACTCGTCGTTCGAGTGCACCCGGAGCTTCTCCGCAGCGAGGGCCTACCGGAGGAGTTGCGTAACGAGAAGAACATCTGGGAGCAGAGGTATCGCTCTATTGTCGATCTGGAGGAGCACCTTCATCGCAACGGCACGCAAATCATTAAGATATTCCTGCATCTCTCTTACGATGAGCAGCGAAAACGATTCCTTGAGCGCATTGAAGAGCCGGACAAGAACTGGAAGTTCAGCACCTCTGACATTCACGAGCGGAAATACTGGAAAAACTACATGAAAGCCTACGAGGATTGCCTTCACGCGACAAGCAAGCATCATGCGCCGTGGTACGTCGTTCCCGCCGATGATAAGGAGAATGCACGACTAATCGTCTCTCAAATCGTCCTTGATGCGCTGGGAGAACTCAAGATGGCTTACCCCAGAACTACGAAAAAGCGCCACCTCGAACTCCGCCAGATCAAGAAGCTGTTGACGAAATGACGTCGGAGATCAACTGCGAGCAGGTTGGCAATTCACTCTTGCTGATTCCCGCCGCGCGACTTCGATGGTCACGACCGGGGATCTGAAATCGTAACGCCCTGTTCGAGGAGGCACAACGGCTGGCTCGGAACCACCACTTGGCCGAGGTAACAGAAGGCCGTGATTCTCGGGCGATTCGGCCGGCATTTTCATTACAATTTGTGCATGGACAAAGGTGCAGAGCAAGATCCAAGGGTGTATTTCGCGGCTGAGAGGACCTTTCTAGCATGGATTCGCACGGGGCTGGGCTTGATTGGCATCGGATTTGCGGTCAGCCGCTTTGGCCTGTTTTTTAGGCAACTAAGCGCAAGCGAATCCCATCTGCCAACCCGCGCCACCGGCTTATCCGTCTGGTCTGGGGTAACATTGGTTGGCTTGGGCGTGATCGTCATCCTCAGTTCCGTCCTGCGACATTTTCAGCTGATTCGCGAGTTAAAGTCAGGCACCTGGATACCGGGACGCGTATCGAGGGATGCTGTAGCGCTGGGGCTGCTGTTGGCTGCCGCCGGAATCGGCATGTGTGTATACCTGGTCCTTGTGCACTAGCCGCACTGAACTCGCAAACACATTGATAGTACAACGGTGCCATCATATGACCAACCGAGAATTCCGTAGCGGGGGGCACGATCAAAGCACAAGCCCTTGCCGTTCCAATTCCTATGGTTGCTCCGAATTTGGTAGCTCTAAAGGTGAATCCACCCGCCGAGGATAAGGGAAAGCGAACCCACGGCGACGAATAGCCAGAGAAGGACTCCCTGAAGGAACGGTCGAACTCCAACTTCGCGGAGAGTCTTCATGGAGAGCCCTGTTCCAATCAGGTAGAGCGTGACGGTGAGGCCGATAACGCCAAGATGCTTCAGGACCGGATACGCGGACTGGAAGATGTGTATGTAGGTGTTGGCGACCGCCGCCAGGCAGAAGAAGAGAATGAACCATGGCCACTGGACACGCGCCTTGCTCTTGTTTGCCATTGCGGTTCCGACCGAAAGCGGCACGATCCATAGAGCGCGGGCGAGCTTTACGGTCGTGCCGACGGCAAGAGCCACCGCTCCGTATTTTGCCGTCGCTCCGACGACCGAACTTATGTCATGAATCGCCAGCGCCGACCACAGGCCAAACTGCGTCTGCGTCATGTGCAGCACTGTTCCGATTACCGGAAACGTCAGCAAGGCAACCGAGTTCAGCACGAAAACTGTTCCAAGCGAGACGGCAATCTCTTCCTGGCTTGCATTGGTGATTGGGGCAATCGCTGCAATGGCGCTGCCGCCACAGATGGCCGTGCCAGCCGAGATGAGAAAGGAGATTCTTTGTTTTACGTGCAGGAGTCTCCCCAGTCCCCAACCCAAAAGCAAAGCGAAGCTGATACCGGCTGCGGTATAGATGAAGCCGGCGCGTCCCGCTTGGAGAACCTGCTGCAAATCCATTCCGAACCCGAGCCCCACCACCGAAGCTTGCAGCAGCAGCTTCGACAACTTCTTCGCTTCAAGATGGAAGGGATGAACAAAACCGAATCCGTAGATGAGACCGCCGGCCAATGCAAATGGGGGCGATACCAGGCCGCTTGCCGCAATAATCAAGCCGATGAAGAATACGTTCTTAGTCACACATTAAGTGTTCCCGAAGAACACATCGCCGTCCAAGCAGAAGTAATCATGGCCTATTTGCCAATCTTATGAGCTCGGCAAGTTATGGTCGCATGGTTCTTGCCAAAGTTCTTCGCATACCTGCGCGCGCGATTAGAAACCTGCGGAATTCAAGGGCCAGCCCTTGCGGCTCTGGGCCGGTTGAGCAAGCAACCAGGAACTGCCGCTTGATCGTCAATCCTTCGACCTCGACAATCTTGAAGTTGTTACCGAGTCTCAGGTCTTTCGCAATTGCCCAGCGGGAGACGAATCCGACCCCCAGCCCAGCCTCCACGGCAGACTTGATGGCCTCGGTCGAATCGAGTTCCATCACGATGTGCAACGAACTCCGTTTGACGCCTTGCCGCTCCAGCGCCAGCTCAATCACATGCCGCGTGCCTGATCCGCGCTCCCGCATCAGCAGTGGAATTGAGGCAATTTCAGAACAGCAGACCGTAGTGCGCTCGGCCCACTCATGCGCAGTGGACACGATAAGCACCAGTTCATCCTCAAGAAACGGCTCCGTCTTGACCTCCCGGCTGCGGGCCGGCCCCTCGATAAACCCCAGCGAAATTTTCTGCTTCTCGATGGCTTCTACAATGTGTTCCGTGTTGCCGCTGACCAGCGTGGGGCGAACACGAGGATGCTCCCGGCAAAACTCTCCCAGGAGCCGAGGCAATACATACTGGGCAATCGTTGTAGACGCGCCGAGCGCCAGTTGTCCAATATGTTCTCCGCTCAAGGCGGCGATCTCGCGCTCAGCCTGGACGAGGAGCGCATTCACCTGCGCTGCGTACTCAAGAAGGACCCGCCCCGCTGGTGTCATTGTGATGTGTGCGCCAGAGCGGTCAAAAAGTTGAACGCCAAGATCCTCCTCCAGCGCTTTGATCTGTAGGCTCACTGCGGGCTGCGTGAGATACAGTTCTTCAGCGGCCTTGCGGAAGCTGAGCTGTTCCGCAACTGCCCGGAAGACCACGAGACGGAAGTTTTCGAGGCTCGCCATTCGATAATTGAAACCCAGTTTACAGCGTGCTGTGACGGTGCGACTCTATGACCGGTAGATCTTGGGTGCGAAATATCAGCAGCGGTCTAGACCTGATCCGCGATACCGCAGCGGCCGAGATGTTTAAGGTCAGTGAGTAGCGAGAAGACTCCGCAGCGAGGCTTCGATCTTACCGGGATCGGTTTCGCCCTGGAACTTCGCACGCACTATCCCATTCCGATCGATGAGGAAGGTTAACGGCAGGCCGAGTACGCCGCCATAGCGCTGACCAAGCGTCGCATCGCCCATGGCAATGGGGTAATCGATGCGTTGTGCGTGTATCATTCTACGGACCGGTTCTGCATCGTCGTCCATCGAAATCCCGATTACCGCCAACTGCTGCGGTCCATATTGCTCTTGCCAGCGGGCAAACATGGGCATTTCGACTTGGCATGGTGCACACCAGGTGGCCCAGAAGTTCAGCAGCACAACCTTGCCGTGTAGTTGCGCCAAATCGAGCTTATGGCCGGTGAGGTCGCGCCTTACAAACTCCGGAGCCCTTCGACCCACCAGCGATTGTGTCCCACTGGTCTGCGCGCTCGCTTGCGGCACGAGGGTGAGGAGCAGAAACGTAAATCCCCAAAGGAGCGCAAGGATTTTCGTTCCGCTAAAACACTTAATGCGCAACCGGATACCCTTTGCTAACCCAGTCGCTCCCGAAGTTATCCGCGATGTAGAGAACTTTCACATTCGTAAAGCCAAGGTCGCTTAGAGACTTGTATGCGCCTCCCACATTCGGGCAACGGTTCCAAGGGCAGCAACCGCAATAGAGCACTATGAACCTGTTCTTCGCCAACGTCTTCACGCGATCACGAAGCAGGTTCAGGACGTCCTCGCGCGAGCCTGATCCTGCGTACTCCGAAGTTGGGATATGAGCCTGGTCGAACATGACGCGCGAGCCGACCTGCAGAATCAACGGCTGGGCCGGACGGGTGGAATTCAGTATCGCTTTCAGTTCTTCCGGCTGTATTAGGTGGGTCGAGGGAATGGTTGTTGCAGCCAGCGGGAGTGCGGACTGCGCATGTGCCGGAGATTGGATCAACAGGAATGCAATAACGGCGACGCTTCCCATCGTGGCGATCGATCGAATTCTCATGTGGGGCTCCGAAAGCAGTATATCGAGTAAAATGCGGCGTGAGACGTTGATCCTTCGAGAGTTACTCGGACTGAATGTCTGGTCTACTCATCTCATTCTGATAGACGAGTTCGAACAAACTGGACACGCTGGCGCTCTTAAGTGAATAGACAACGCTGGTCCCGTCGCGTCTACGTCGCACAATGCCGGCTCCGTAGAGGATTTGCAAGTGCCTGGATACGTTTGGCTGATTTCCAGCGAGTGCCTGTACCATTTCGCCAACCGTCATTGCTCCTCTCATCAACACCTGGAGAATCCGGAGACGATAGGGCTCTCCCAAAGTGTGAAATCGAGAGGCAACGCGATTCAACATTTCATCACTCATTCTCAATTGGCACGAACCATGATTCTGGACCATCTTTAGCTGGTCATTATCGTATCGGTCCATTGGTTTCAGATGCCCCTTCCCAGCAGATCGGGAACTTTGAGCTCGACCTCGATCTGCGGAGGGTTGAGGAGCGTGTTCTTCACTAAACAGTGTTCGACGGAGCGCATCAAGCCTTCACGTTGCTCGGTCGTGAGGTAGACAGGACTGTCGACGCGGATTTGGAAGTTGCCGAGTCGCGAGGGGCTCTTGAGTTTTTCGGCCTCGACGGAGACACTCACGCCTGTCTCCGCAAGATTGCGCGTCTTCAGATATTGGGCCGCATAGAAGGCCGCGCAAGACCCCAGGGACGCGAGCAGCAACTCCGGAGGTGTCATGCCGGAGTCTTCCCCGCCATTTTCTTCCGGCTGGTCGCAAATAATGGAGTGTGACCGCGAATGAATGGCAAATTTAACCTTGTCGAGATGAGTAATTCTTACTTCCATCATGGGTTCCTCTTCCACAAGAAGAAAGTCATGAAGGCGGCAATCCGTTACAGAATCGCAGGGTTTTATTTTGCGACCGGCAGAGCCAGCATGCGGAGGTATTCCCGTGTAAGGATGCCGCGCAATCGAGGCGCGACAGCCGGGTCACAGGGAATTTCCAGGGATCGGCAGCGATCGATGGCGGCGCGCAAGTCGCGCAGAAATGCCACGCAGGATGGGCATGCCTCGATATGTTCGCGCATCTGTTCGCAGGTAGGCGGTTCCACTCTGCCATCCAGGTATTCGGAAAGGTTGGCAAACAGATCGCGGCATTCCGCAGGACGTTGTCCATCCGTGGCCTTGGCAACCTTTCGCTTCCTCGCGGAGGGATTTGCACCGTTCTGATCTTCAGAACCTCCCCGTAAGAGTTGGTCCATCTCCTTGCGCACGCTGAGACGTGCCCGGTGAAGCCGAATCCGAACCGTTCCCTGCTGCAGCGAGAGGACCTGCGCAACCTGCTCGGTGGTCAACTCCTCCATATCATGGAGAACGAGAACAATGCGCAGGGCCGGCGGAACGCGCAGAATCGCCTGGTGGAGCAGGTGGTGCTGCTCGGCGGCGAGGAGATTGCTTTCCGGTCCCATCGCGGCGTCCGCAAGCAATCTTCCTAATTCTTCATTGTCCGGCATCAACTCGTCGAGCGAAAGGAGGTTGGCCGGGGCGTGAGCGGGCTTGCGGCGCATGCGCCAGCAGCGATTTCTAGTGACGGTGTAAAGCCAAACGGCCATCTGCTGTGGAGTCTGGATTTTGGCAAGGTGCCCTATGGAGCGGGAGAGCACCTCCTGCATGGTGTCTTCCGCATCTTCCGGATGCCCGCAGACCTTCATGCTGAAGGAATAGACCGTATTCTGCAGCAACCCGATCGCCTCTTCGACGGCTTCCGGAGTGTTGTGTTGCAGCAGGTCGGTGGCTCGGATCAATTCAGGTCGCATGGGATAGTCGTGTGCAAGCTCAGTATATTCTTGTGCGTCGCGAAAAGAGTCCCATCTCACCGGAGAACCCTCGAATGGTCGCGCCGAGCATTCAGCAAGAATGGCTCTTCGCACAGGGAGTCGTCGCAACACCCGCATTCAAAGCCGTCTCGATCATCTGAAGGCAGATTGGAGATACCTTCTTTAGCCAATCTCGCTCTTCATCGCTTTCAGGTTTGGAACCGGAAGCCAGCCATGCGCGCAGCAAGGCAAGTGCAAGCCCCATCTCGGCACCAGGACGACTTTCCTCCAGTCGAAACATCTGGCGATAGACTTCATCTTTGAGCTGCTCGCCTTGATTGCGTGAGGACTTCTTCGACCTGACTAGTGCACTCCGCGGCTTCATGGCTGCATGACTCCTTCTCACTTGACAATGCCGCAGGTGGCATCCTTCATGCCCACGGCTCGCAGAATGCTCATGGCCGGACACCAGTTTGTGAATGCCGATTGCAAAAGGTTAACACCGACGAAAACTGTCAGCCAGAGCCAGTAGAGGGAAAAGAGATGTGCAAGAGCAAGCGACAACAGCACCATGACGCCTGCGATCAGGCGCACACCGCGTTCGACTGTCATAGAGAATCTCCTTGTTCGGATTCAGGTTGATGTTGGGACTGGTGCCCAGAGTGAACCATGTAGTAAAGCACTGGAATGGTGGGCCAAGAAAGAAAGGTAGAAGCGACCGCGCCCGCAATCAGCGACAAGGCCAGCCCTTGAAAGATTGGATCAGTAAGAATCACGCTTGCGCCAACTACGACGGCGGCTGCGGTCAAGAGCATGGGGCGGAACCGAGTCGCGCCTGCATCGATCACAGCCTCGGCCAGGGGCATTCCTTGGCGAATGCGAAGCTCGATGAAATCAACAAGGATGATCGAGTTGCGTACGATGATGCCTGCGCCGGCAATGAAGCCGATCATTGAGGTTGCCGTAAAGAACGCACCCAGCATGGCATGAGCAGGCATGATCCCGACCAGTGTCAGTGGAATGGGAGCCATGATGATCAGCGGCACAATGAAGGAACGGAACCAGCCCACCACAAGCACGTAAATCAGCACCAGCACTGCGGCGAATGCAAGGCCCATGTCGCGGAAGACCTCGATGGTGATGTGCCATTCACCGTCCCACTTCATCGAGTAGTGGTCTGTGGACTCCGGCATCGACGCATTATAGCGGGCGAGCGTGTATCCGGCAGGAAGGGTGAGGTGGTCGAGGTCCTTGTTCATCTTCAGGATGGCATAGACCGGGCTTTCTACCGCCCCGGCCACGTCGCCCGTGACATAAACCACTCGACGCAGATTCTTGTGATAGATGCTAGGCTCGATTTTCTCGTGCTCGACGATCACCAATTCGCGCAAAGAGACCATGACCCCGTCCGCACCGGGCAAGCGGATGCTTTCCAACCCCTGCTCGGAAGAGCGGTCAGCGCGGTCAAGCTCCACGATCGCGGGCACAGGTTCCCGCGCGGCCTGATCGTGGACGAGCCCGACCTCGGTTCCAGAGATCGCAAGCGCCAGCGCATGAGCAACGTCGGAGACCGCAATGCCGTGCTCGGCAGCCTTCACTTCATCCACGCGCATCGCAAGTCTCGGTTCCGGGTCCTCAACATACCAGTCGGTGTCAACTACCCCCGGAGTGTGTTGAAAGATGGTCTTGATCTGCTGTGCCACCTGGGTTTGACCAGCAAGGTCTGGACCGTACACCTCGGCCACCAATGTCTGCACCACTGGCGGCCCCGGTGGAACTTCGCTGACTTGAATGCGCGCGCCATACACGTTGCCGATTGCGTCGAGGAGCGGACGGAGCCGTTTTGCGATGGCATGGCTCTGCTCACTGCGTTGCTTGGCAGGCAACAGATTGACTTGAATATCCGCCTGATTTGGCAGACGGCGCATGTAGTAGTGGCGCACCAATCCGTTGAAGTTATACGGGCCAGACGTTCCAGTGTAGGTCTGGTAGTTCAACACGTCCGGCTGCCGTGCAAGTTCGTCCCCCAACGACTGTGCCACGCGCGCCGTCTGTTCCAGTGGTGTGCCATCTGGCATGTTGATGACCACCTGCAACTCGCTCTTGTTGTCGAACGGGAGCATCTTCACTTTCACGAGTCCGAGCGGTACAAGCGCCACTGAGACCAAAAACAGCACCAACACTCCAATGAAGAACAGAACGCGATTCCTCGGAGATTGGATCAGTGGTGTCATGATGCGGCGATAGAGCCTGGTCCGCCAGTTCTCAGTCTCCGGCTCCAGCATCTTGGCTCCTTCAAGATGCCGGCCAACAAACCGGAGAGCAGCCCACGGCGAGACAACGAAGGCAACCATCAGCGAGAAGAGCATAGCCGCCGATGCGCCCACCGGGATGGGACGCATGTATGGACCCATCAGGCCGCGCACAAAGGCCATGGGCAGTACCGCGGCGATCACTGCGAAAGTGGCCAGAATAGTGGGATTGCCAACCTCGGCCACCGCTTCCACTGCAACTGTACTCATCGGCCGCCCATGATTCTCCGGCAACCGGAAGTGGCGCACCATGTTCTCGACTACGACAATGGCGTCATCGACAAGAATGCCGATTGAGAAGATCAAGGCAAACAGCGTAACGCGGTTGATGGTGTAGCCCAGAAAGTAAAACACCGACATGGTGAGTGCGAGCGTAACCGGAATGGCCAGCAGCACCACGCCCGACTCGCGCCAACCAAGGAAGAGCGCGACGAGCAATGTTACGGACAGTGTCGCCAAAAGCAGATGCTCAAGCAACTCATCTGACTTGTCCTTCGCTGTCTCTCCGTAGTTCCGCGTGGTGGTCACCGTTACGTCGTTCGGAATTGTGACACCCTGCATTTGATGCACGCGCTTGAGTACGGCATTTGAGATGTCGGTTGCGTTGGTCCCCTTGCGCTTAGCTACTGTAATGGTGACGGCTGGGTACTGGCGTGCTCCCTGTTGTGCTCCCGCACCCGTATTCGACGTACCGTAGACCACATAGTCCGAAGGGACCGCGGCGCCATCGACAATCTTGTCTGCCACGTCCCGCAGATACACTGGATGCCCGCGAACCACGCCCACGACCACGGCTTCCAGATCCTCGTGGCGGGTGAAGAGGTTTCCCGCATCGACGCGAACCTCCTGGTTGTTCTCGGAGAAGTTCCCAGCTTGCACATTGGCATTTGCGGCTTGCAAATGCCCAACGATTGCGATGGGCGATAGGCCGTAGGCGCTCAGCTTTTCCGTACTGAGCACAACGCGCATGGTGCGTGGAAGGCCGCCGATGACTGCCGTCTCCGATACATCGGAGATTTGCGCGATATTGTGTTGCATCTCGTCCGCAAGGGCGCGAAGTTGATAGCCGTCATAGTGCTCGCCCCAAAGAGTCATCGCCAGAATTGGAACGTCGTCGATAGAGCGCGCCTTGATCAGCGGCTGCGAGACTCCGGGCGGCATTCGATCGAAGTTTGAGTAAAGCTTGCTATAGACCTTGATTAGCGCATCTTCCTGCGGCGTTCCGACAAGAAAGCGCACAATCACGAGGCTTTGGCCCGGCGCGGAAGTCGAATATACATATTCGACGCCGGAGATCTCATGCACCAGCTTCTCGATCGGCAGCGTGACGCGCTCTTCCACCTCTGCGGGCGAAGCTCCTGGCATCGCTGTAGCGATGTCCAGCATCGGCACGAGGATTTGAGGCTCTTCTTCGCGTGGGATGATCGCGACCGCGAAGATACCGATTCCGAGGGACGCTGCAATAAATAGCACTGTGAGCTTGGAGTTGATGAATGTGTGTGCCAGCCGCCCGGCAATTCCAAGGTCTTGCTTCATGGCCGGGCTCCAGTGCTGGTCTCAATGCGCTTGCCGGCAAGTTCCCGGTCGGAGGGGGAGTCAACGAGTTTTTCACCGGAGGAGACACCCGACAATACTTCGACGAGATTGCCCTGTGCCGCTCCAAGAGTGATGTAGCGCAGTTGCGCAATCCCCTGGCCGTCAAGAACATACACACAGTTGAGAGAGCCGCGCGAGACGACGGCAGAGCGCGGAATCACTACTGCCTGGCGGGTTCCATTAGCAAAGTCTGCTGTTCCATACATGCCCGCGCGCGTCTGGCTTGAGGATGGCAGGTCGATCTTCACGAGGAAGCTGTGACTCGATGGATCGGCGGCAGGAACAATCTCGGCAACGCTCGCAGTGGCCGCTGCGCCGTTCACTTCCACGGTCAGCTTCATCCCCTTGCGAATTGCACCAATCACAGACTCATCCACTGTGGCGTCCAGTTGCAGTGCTCCCGCCTGGTCCACTTGGAGTAACGGGACGCCGGGTGCGGCCATCGTCCCCGGATCGGCCATCCGCGAAGTAACCACTCCTGCGAAGGGCGCAACCAGACGCGTATAGCTCATCATCGTGCGCGCTCCGCTCTCCTGCGCCCGCGCAGCGTCGGTCTGCGCGCGCATAGCATCAACACTCGCCGCTGCGCCCTCGGCCCGCCGAGACATTTCATCCATCTCCTGCGGGCTTACGCTCTTTTCGGACTCAAGCTGCTTATACCGGCCAAGCGTACTCGCCGCCAGAGCGGCATTCGTCTGTGCGGCGGCTTGCTCGTTCTGCGCTGCCTTCACGCCTGCCTGAGCCTGCTCTACTTGCGCGCGCAAAGCGGCATCGTCGAGGACCACCAACGTTTGTCCGGCACGAACACTGTCTCCTTCCCGCACCGTCACCTGCTGAATGCGGCCCATCACCTGAGCCGATACCACTGCGGTCTCCCTCGCATGAACCGTGCCGGTCGCTCGTAGGCTCACTGGCACCTGTTGATCCTGGCTTTCGACAACCCGCGCCTGCATGGTTTGTACAGTCCCTGGCGTTGCGGCAGATTCACCGCCATGACAGCCAGCGATCATCACCCCTGAAGCAGCAAGCAAACTCGCCCATACGACATTTTTCATTGCAGTTCCTCCGCAGCATCGGGGGTCAGAGTCCCGGTAGCGTATAAAAGTTCGCTATAGGCCATGGCATTGCCGTACACGGCGTGCCAATAATTGGATTGACTTTGCCGTTCGGCGTCCTCAGCCCGCAATAGATCGGTGATGGTCGCAAGTCCAGCGCCATATCGGTTCTTCAGAATGCGCAGACTTTCCGCCGATTGATCCAGAGCGGCCTGCGCCGTTTCGAGTTGCAGTGCCGCAGTCTGACGGTGAATGTGCGCCTGGCTCACTTCGAGTCGCAAATGCTGTTGCGTGGCGGCCAGCTGCGCATCGATCTTCTGCTTTGCTGCGCTCTCCCGCGCCAGTTGTGCGCGCTTGCCTATGGGGAGGATGTCGATGCTGATCTGCACCCCCGCAACCCAGTTGTTGCCACCAGGGCCTCCGATGGAGGATTGGTCTTCTTCCCAATTCCCATACGCACTGACGCGAGGACCGAAGTCTGACTTTGCCGCCCCAAGTGCCGATCCCTGCGCCGATTGTGCCTGTCCTAAGGCCCTCAGATCCGGACGCGCATTTGCAGCTGTGGCCATCTCTTCATCGAGAGCGCCCTGCGGAAACGAGTGCGGCTCAATCGGCTTCAATTCGGTTGCCTTCAGATCCGGCGCGCCCATCGCCTCGCGCAGCGCCGCCCATGCCAGTTCAAGGTCGCCCTGGGCCGCAATCAATTCCTCTTTGCGTGCGGAACCATTGACCTGGGCCGACATCCGGTCAGACTCGACAGCGAGACCGGCCTTCACGTGCTCGTCCACCGAACTCAGGAGCGCCGCCGCCGTCTCCTGCTCATGCTGGGCAACAGCAATCTCGCGCTGCGCATACAGCACTTGCTGGTACGCCCCGACAACACGAAACACAATCTGCTGGTCCACTGCCATGGCAGAGGAGGAAGCGCTTTGCTTGAACAGATCAGCGCGGTGGATTTCTTTCTGCGTCTTGAACGAGTCGAAGGCTAACCACTGCCCGGAGAAGCGCGTCGAGAAGTTGCCAATTGGCTGAGGGAAGTTCAGAGCGTTCAGCGCAAAATCGGCCTGCGTGAACTGCCTCTGCCGGAGTCGCGTTCCAAACGCATACACCGGATCGTTGCCGCGCGAGATGTCTTCCGTAAAGGTCAACTGGGGAAAGAGCGCCGTTCGAGCCAGAGTTGCCGAGGCTTTCGCATCCTGGTTGCCAGCTTGCGCAATCGCTGCCTCAGGGCTTTGCCCTAGGGCCTGATTGATGGCTTGCCGAAGCGTCAGAGGTTCCTGCGCACCGGCGGCCAATGTCCCCATCGAGAACAGGAGAGAGAGGCCCAGATATTGATAAAAGCGTGAACTCATTCTGTGAGATGTCCTTGTGTGCTGCTTTCAAAGGATTAAAGTCACGGAATGGGGAATTCGTTACAAGCGACGTTCAAGGAATTCGGTTGATGGCTTTAAGGCCGTGCCGGATCAGATTCCGAGGCCTTCGAACTTCAAACTGCTATTGACAACCGAATGCTCGTTTTCAGGAGAGATCAGGCTCGCCTGACACCAACCATCCGTACTACAAATCTGCACCTGAGCCACCACACACCACGAGAATGTCGGGTACAAGTTCGGGTACAGACACCAGTTTGGCTTGATTACGGATAATTACGCTAAGTTGCTGATGGGCAGTCACTTGTGGATACCCGACATTACGCTGGTTTTCGCTTATTTATCATAGACTTACGGTATTCTTGAGAGACTCAAAATCCGCCGACCTTCGGGTCATGGGGGTTCGACCCCCCCTCCCGGCACCAACAAACCCTTAAAAATCAACAGGTTGCAAGATAAGGCTTAAAGCCTTTTTTGCCTACCCATACCCCCTACCCCTATGATGTGTAGTAAAAAAGTTTCTAAAATTACTACAGAATTTACTACACAGTTCGTATACCAGCGGATGTGCAGAGACAGAGGAGCAGAAGTCCGTGTAGGCTGCGCAGAAAAATAAACAAAATCTGATAATCTGGGCAGCGGAGGATACAAAACGAGGGGTGAGGTTGAAAAGTGGCTACTGGAGAATGATGTACCCCTCTAGGAGACTCGTAGCGCGTCCCGCGACACTCGGGTGATACTTACCCTTACCCGTTTTACCTGTTTTGGGTGGATGGGCTGAGGGGTTGGTTTTTGCCATTCGCGGCTATGCCGCCGAGGCTGGAACACGCCCTATTTTTGATGGCATTTTTACCCTCAAATAAGCACTCAAAAACGCCCTCGTTTTTACCCTCATTTTCAGGTAGTGGGGAAATGGGGAACAGCCCCTATCAAAAACTTATCCTAGTCAGTTTTACTTTTGAAAAACATAGCAACTCTTCAAAAATCTTCCCCATTTTATATATATATTTTTACTAAGTAGTATATATATCAATAGTTTACGTTTGCAAAAAGTGGGGAAAATGGTTTCCCCACGTGTTTGTAAGTATATTTATTATCAATAGCTTACAGACCCCCCTGTGGGGAATGGGGAATCCCCACCCCCCTAAAAATGCTGTAAGTTGTTGATAATTTTTTTTGGTGTGTGATTTAAATCACATTTTGGGCTCTACCTAGAATCAATAACTTAGAGGCGATTTCGTGGGGGTGGGGATTCCCCATTCCCCACTTTTTCCCCACTTTTTTCGCAACAAAAAAGAGCCCAAATTTGGGCTCTTTTTCTTCCTCATTTTTAGTGCTTTTTACTCAGTTTTTTTCTTGCCTTTTTTCTTCGTTTTTGTGAGGACCGGGGAGACGGTGTTGATTAGCCTCTTAGCCTCCTCATTTTTTGTGATGGCTGGGTTGAGAATTACTCTGCCCTTATCCTCACTGGCAGCACCATCCTCATCTACTACCATTTTAAAACATATCTCCCCAGCCTCCTGTAGCCCCTCGATACATTTACTGATAATCCAATCCCCGTAGGTTGCACCCCACTTGAGGTCATGAGATAGTCTCCGCCATGAGACATATTTGCTCTCAGCACCAGCAGCCTTTAGACCCTTCATCACCTTGTTGCGTGCCTCAGCTTGTTGATTCATAGCCTCGCCGGGTTGGAACACATTACGCAACTTAACTTGCCACTCTGCAAATCTAATTGCTGCTGCCATACACTCGGCTGTAACTACCGCCTCATGATTGCCTGAGGCTGATAGGATAGCTACCTTTTTGCAGTTGTACTTGATACGTCCTACATTGTCACAGATAGGCTCCCACTCGTCATACATCTTAATAGCCTCATTAGATATACTTTCTACCTTTGTAACTTGCGGAAAAGCTGGCTCCTGCGCGGGGATGTTTTTTATCACCTCATCTAATTTGTCCACATCAATATCTCTCGTATATCCAGATGTAAATACAGGACGAGGTTCCCAGTCTGCATATTTGTATTTCTTATTTGTATAGCCAAAGACAAAACGGGGATATAACCCAAAGTTAGTTTCGCTGCCAAATAACTCTGTAAATCTCTCAGTGTGCTCCTCCCCTGCGGGGATACCTCCCACCCAACTTAGTCGGCAGTGGACATTTACTGATTCTTTTCCGATAATTTTTTCAAAATCATTATCATCCCACATATCGCACAGGCGGCTGGCAAGGGTTGAGTTTTCTACCCCTGTCTTTTTTAATACGTCGGTCATCTCATTATTTACAATGAGCATTTTGTGAGGACCGGGGAGACGAGATTCCCCTTTTTTACCAGCCTTGTCCCCTAGTAACAGTGCTAGCTGAGTGTCACCAGCCGGGGTTGCTTTGCAGTAATGCGTCTTAGGGATTAAATCAAGGATACGCAGACATCTATCAATTGTTACATTTTTGCCTGTCTCCGGCATTGCAATTAATCCAACGTAAAGGTTGATACGTGTTTTACACATTAGGTCTGTATTTATCTTGCTGGAGTGGCAAGCTAACATCGTTGGATAGGTCATGCCCAGCGGAGTTCTGCACTCTTTAGCTAACAGCCCTAGCTCTCCATACATGCAGTCGAGTGGCATCTCTATATCGTTGCCATCCTCAGCCACTGGGGCTGGTGTGTTTACAACAACAGATGCAGGGATGGTTACAGCAGCCTCAGCCTCAGGTGCCGTTGTAGCAGGTGGAGCATTAAAACACGCATCAAAATTGTCAGCCTCTAAAATTATCCCTTTAGCTAGTTCTACATCTACCTCATCATCATCATCGTAGAAGTCATAATCAATGCCATCCATTTTCCCACTCGCCCAGTTGGTTGACCAAATATCCTCTTTATAGGATTCGCCCCCCTCTTCAATATTTTTGGCGTTAAGGAAAGCAAGGCACTTGCTGATGCTCATGGCTGCACCCTCGCAGCCATTGGCAAAACAATGGAATCCAAATACCTTTCCGTCAAACCAAAATCCTGTCCTAAGCGACTGCTCATGTTTGTACCCAGCAATTGGACATACCTCGGTTATGAACCAATTACCATCCCAGTCTCCTGTTATCTCAAAAAAATTAAAAAAGTCCTCAATATCAAAATCCTCACAGACTTTTTTGCAACCCTTTGTAGTGGATGAGGATGTTACCCTATCAACTGTCCCATGCTCAGATACCCACTGCACCAGCCAGTCTGGTGCAGGTACGATAGGACAGTCATCTACTACGTTGTATACATATCCAGATGGATGAGTAGATCCTGGAGCAACCACTTGCCGCCTATCAACTTGCGCATCAAATTCATATACACTATCGTGTGCTTTGCGATTCCCCATCGCACGGCTGGCATCCGTCTGCTGCCAATACTTATGTAGTCCTTTGCGGCTGGCTACAGTAAACGTCCGTGGTAGTGTCTTGCCTGTCTCTTTCTCGATTATGTTCCATAAATCAGGGTTGTCGGCATCTAACATCCAACATCCGTCTAACGTAGCTACAGCACCACAATTAATGTCGCTGCCATACTCGTTTATCCACTTTAAGATGTCATTTGGTACTAGACTAGCTTTTGTTTGCCACGCTTGAGGCAAGGGATTTTTCCCTTTTTTGGCTACCGGAATTACGGGGACATCTCGTCTCATCATTTTTACAGCTATCTTATTAAATGGGAGGGGTGTTGCATTAATTACATCCGTCGTTGTTATAATCATTGGGCTACCTTTATTCTCTATATAGCTACCTTAGTAATAGTGGGGCAGGTGGTAGCTTGACCTTGCCCGCGTAAAACGTATCCCTTAGCAAGCTGATTTAATCAGCAAAGGGGTATTAGCGATGACGAAGGCGACGCGGAAGCGTTACACGTTTGAGT
>Ga0326727_10002749_pt1 | contig 58678 bp, 47 predicted proteins | sample MB2enrmetagenome_FD_207643 | JGI IMG/M metagenome (GOLD analysis project Ga0326727, IMG submission 207643) | Lab enriched peat soil microbial communities from McLean, Ithaca, NY, United States - MB29MY | ecosystem: Environmental > Terrestrial > Soil > Wetlands > Peat | place: USA: New York... | reverse complement strand
CCGGCATTTTGGCCGCGGATTCCTGTGATGTCGATCAGGGTTCCTGAGTGAAGGCGATCAGGATTCCAGCGGATTCCGATCAGGGTCGGAGCGTAGCGACGCTGGCGTAGAAGGCCACCGGCCTGCCGCCCCAGTAGTTCTGCCCGCGAAGCTGGGCGCGCGTGGCTCCGTTCCAGACCGAGACCCGCTGGCCCGCAGCGTTGAAGACAAACTCCGTCGTCGCGCCGCCCACCACCGTCCGAACCCGCTGATTGAGGGCGTTGTAGACATAGGCCGCGGTCGAGCCGTTATCGACCGCAGTGATGTGCCCCTCCGCGTCGTAGGTGTAGACGTGGGAGCCGTCGTTGGTCACATGGCCCGCCGCGTTGAAGACAAACTCCGTGGTTGCGCCGCTGGTGGCCGTGCGCACACGCTGATTGAGGGCATCGCCGTGACCAACGCGCAGATCAGCCATTTGGGATGGTGTCATCACCGGTCCCCAAAAGCTAGGGACCGGTGGCACCCTCATCTTGGATTGAAAGATCACCGGGACCGGGGCCACCAGCCGCTTATGAGCGATTCACTATTTCTGCAACAATCGCGAGTGCCATGCTCGTGACAAAGTGATCGACTTCACTGTTCTTTCCTCGGAACAGACGGGCCCAGAGTACACCAAAGAACACCAGTAGTCCGACCAAGTCGTAGTGGAAATCAACGCTCATGCTTCTCCAATGGAAAATCAGATGGACGAGCAGGCTCACCCATGCAGCTACAAAGATTAGCCAGGAGCCAATCATGATGATTTTCAAGCTGAGCCTAGATGGCATAACGTCCCCTCCCCAATCCCGAAACCCTGACGTTTATCAATAAAGACAGCCCCCGACCAAGGCATATAAATTCTCTAAGACCGATGTTGTCCCGAATAATTCGAAAATTGGGAATGTTACAGGAGTGGTGATTGGGTATTTCTTCCAAACAGCGCCAGCGGCAGCGGCGATAACCGCGTCAGCTTTTCCAGCATGTGCTACGTCTTTGCATGTTGGGATCCAAATCAGCTTCGGTGCAGGCGGCGGTGGCGCGTGTTTTGGGGCGCAGCGAGACTGTCCAACCTTGAGCGGACCAGCGCCGACAAGGCACGGTGGACTGATATTTGGGGCTCCGATGCCGTTGCCCGGGGAAGGCCCCGAAGGGCTGCTGAAAGAGAACGTTGTGTACGTCCACCCGTATTGCCAGTGAGCAGGTATGTAATCCCCGTATGGGACTTCCTGACCGTAGACCCACGTGGCGGTGGGGATTGCAATGGTGAAAAACCCAGTCAGACCCGAGCCATTACCTCCAGGAGAGAACGAGGAATTCGGATCGGTGGAATTTCCGGGGCTGTTAGGACCCACGCAATGACAAAAATCCCACCCGAGCGGGTCCACGCCTGCCAACGGACTGTTCATCACGTAAACATTCCGGTTGAAGCTCTGCGGATTAGAGCCGTCGTAACTCCCCCGTACGGGTCGGGCGAGAGCCATCGTCCCTGGGCATTCGCGTACTGGCGGAACTGGGCGTGGTCGGTGTCGGTTTCGGAGTCGTGATCGAGCTGGGCGTAGTGGTAGGGGTCGAGGTCCGAGCCGGCGGTTGACTGGCCGTCGCCGAAGGGCAGGGATGCGTACGAGCCTTCCACGCCGCCATTATACGCGGTGCGCATTCGCTCCGTCCCCAGCCAATCCTGATGCTGGAAGTGGGCCGCCCCGCTGGCGTAGAAGGCCACCGGCCTGCCTCCCCAGTAGTACTGTCCGCGAAGCTGGGCGCGCGTCGCCCCATTCCACACCGAGACGCGCTGACACGGCCCAACTGGCGAGGGACAGCCTCCGCGGAGGCTTCTTCGAGCCGAGTCCAGCCCCAAAAGCTTGCAGCCTGGCTGCGCCTCCTGCTTGTCGAAGGCTGGTTGCGAATGCGCCGGTCGATTGCGGCCAGTTGGCCCCGGCTTTGGTGGGAGGCACGCTTTCTCAAGTCGGTTGTTCTTTTCAGCCTGATCAGCATCATCAACCTCGGCTTCGAGGGGCTGGACTTTGGCCGCTGGGTGCGGAGCCTGACCTTTCGCGAGTACGACCTGAAGGCCCGCGGCTGGCTGCGCACTGTTTCCGGGCTTCAGTCTCTGGTCGGCCTGGGTCTGCTCGCTCTCTCGCTGCTCAGCTTCTTTGGCCACCCCTTCGAGTAGCGGTCGCTGCCCGGCGCGCGACGGCCAGGCGCGGGCTATTTTGCGGGTGGGAGATGGTCGAGGGGGATGAATTCCACGTCGCGGACAAGGGCGGGGCCGGAGCCGGGGGGAGTGGGGGTGGAGTAGAAGGCCAGGCCCAGGCTGGCCGCGGAGGGGTAGATGAGGTTGGTGAGGACGGTCTCGCCGTCCTCGGCGAAGACTTCGACCGAGTTCCAGTCGACGACGATTTGGATGGGGATGGAATATGCCTGCGGGTGCTTGAGCGGGGCGGAGACGCGGGCGGGAAAATCGGGGGACCAGGCGGTTTGACCTGAGCGAGTGCGGTCGACGAAGATCTGACCTTTTTCGAGATCGATGCCGACAACGGTCTCTTCGTCCGCGAGCTCGCCGGGGTTGAGCGCGCCGCGGCGGACGCGCACGCCGGCTTGGCCCGCATCGCCGGGGTCGAGGGTGAAGCGCAGCAGATAAGCCGCGCCGGAGAGCTTGGCCTTGGCGATCTGGGCGTTGGCCTCGGGAATGGTCCGGAAGGGCGCGGCTCCAAAGAGGGCCTGGTAGGGTATGCGATCGGGGATGGGCAACACGGGTTGCTGCACCAGCAAGAGAGGCTCCTGCGCCGAGATGGGGTCGATATGGCCGGCCGGCTGGCGGAGATAGATGCGGCGGGCAAGGGTCATTTCGCCGCGGCCGGGGAGCGCAGGGAGCTTGGCGGCGTACTGCCAATTGCTCATCCAGGCGATCCAGAGGGGGTCCTGGCCTTGCGGAATGTTGGCGAAGGAAGTGGAGGCGTAGAAGTCCTTGCCCCAGTCGGCCCAGTGGGTTCCTGAGCCGGGATGATCCTCGGTGAAGCGAAAGCCGTCGAAGCGGCCGACGAAGTACTGGTCCGCTGAGCCGCCAGCCGGTCCTCCGGGATTGAGATTGACGCTGAGCAGCCAGCGGCTGGAGACGGTTTTGCCCGCGGCGTCGCGCTTGCCGGCGGGTTCGCGCACAGGGAGTTCGATCAGGCCGGGGCACTCCCAGACGCCGCCCACGGCTCCGGCGGGACCAAACTCGCTGGCCAATTCCCATTGCTTGAGGTTTTTCGAGCGGTAGAAGCGGACTTTGTGCCGGTCAGGGAGAGAGACAACCATAACCCAGCTTTGGCTGGAGGCGTGCCAGAAGACCTTGGGATCGCGGAAGTCTTTGAGGCCGGGATCGAGGATGGGATTTCCCGGATATTTCGCCCAGGTGAGCCCGCCGTCGCGGCTTACTGCGAGGTTCTGAGTCTGCTTGTCCTGCGAGGCGCCGGTATAGATGGCGACCAGACAGCCGGGGGTCTTGCCGGCTGGCTCCCCGCACAGGCCGCTGCTGTTGTCGCGGTCTTCGACCGTGGAACCGCTGAAGATCATGACTCCGTTTTCTTCCGGAATGGCCACTGGGAGTTGCTTCCAGTGGACCAGGTCGGGGCTGACGGCGTGGCCCCAGCTCATGTGGGCCCACTGGTCGCCCAAGGGATTGCTTTGAAAGAACAGCTGGTATTGGCCGTTGAGCAGGATGGGGCCGTTGGGGTCGTTGATCCAATTGGGCGGGGCATAGAAGTGAAGTTGCGGCCGCCAAGCGGTGGACGGCGCGGGATTGGCTGAGGCGGCGGCCGGTTGCTGGGCGAAGGATGGCGCGGCCAAGGCCAGGGTCAGCAGGAGGGTATGGGCCAACTGAGAGCGCGAAAGGCGGATTTGAATTCCCATGAGCAGTTGTCGTTTTCCTCGATCGTTTGGGGTTGCTTCAATGCTAGTGCAGAGCCCCGGCTTGGCGCACGTGGACTGCAAGGATTGGGGGCGCAATAGGGCGGCTGGCGAGCCGGGCTCGGTGGGGACCGGGGGATGGGGGATGGGGCAATCGCATCAGCAGCCCCGGACTCGTACCGCCGCTACGGGGCTGTGCGTTTGAGATGAAACGCATTCCCAGGGGTGCTACGCTTCCCGTAGGCTGTTCTCGCCTCCTCCCACCGGAAGGAGACGGGGTTGTCGATCGGTCCGGAGGATTGAAAACAAGCAGGCACGACCGCGAGGGACTTTCATGGCATTGCCTTGACAGGGGGATGGAGACTGACGTCTCAAGCCTGCAGGAGGTTTAGACTAATTGCACCACTGCGATGAAAGACTCCATCCACGTATCGAAAGAGAATTACCTGAAGGCCATTCTGGAGGCGGAGGCGGAGGGGCGCGAGGTGATTCCGGCGCTGCTGGCGCATTGGCTTGAAGTTTCTGCGCCGGCGGTGACCATGGCGGTGAAACGGCTGAAGCGGGACGGGAATGTGGAGGTGGGCGCGGACGGAATTGTGCGGCTGACTGCGGCCGGGCGGGAGACGGCGACCCGGACCGCGCTGCGGCATCACCTGATCGAGCGGATGCTGAGCGAGATCTTCGGAATGGAGTGGCACGAGATTCACGAGGAGGCAGAGCGGCTGGAGCATGCGGTTTCGCCGGCCTTCGAGACCAAACTGCGGGAGAAACTGGGCGAGGGCGGGGCCTGTCCGCATGGCAATGCGGTGCTGCCGGTGAGTCCGGCGGAGCGGAAACGGCGCGGCGAGGTGCCGCTGTCGGAGGCTGTGGAGGGCAAGCGGTATACGGTGGTCAGCCTGCACGAGCGCGATCCCAGGCTGCTGCTTTTCTTGCACCGGGCGGGGATCGGGCCGGGCGAGAACCTGCGGGTAGCGAGCCAGAACTACGACCAAACCGTTTCGATTGAGCTACCTGCGGGAACTTCCATCTTGGGGAGGCCGGCCGCGGAGGCGGTCTGGCTTCGACCTGAAGTTGTGTAATTGCCGATGGTCAGGTGAGATGACAACAGATGGTGGATTCCCACACTCTCACCGGAAAGAAGGCGAGAGGATGGGGCGCGGAGCGAGATTCCCAGTTCGGAGAATTCACGGTAATTAAATATAAGAAAAATGATTAATCTCAATTAACAGCTTGTGGCATACTGAGGTTGAAGAGGCCTTCGAGGCTTTCTTCCCACATCCATGGCCACGCAATTGAAATCACTCTCCACGATCGTCGAGCCTTCCCTGCCGGAGGTGCATTCGAGCGTGGGCATCTCCCACTCGCCCCTCTACTGGCGGCGGCTGATGGGGTTTCTGGGGCCCGGATTTCTGATCTCGGTGGGCTACATGGACCCCGGCAATTGGGCCACCGACATTGCCGGCGGGGCGCGCTTCGGCTATACGCTGCTGTTCGTCATCATGGCGTCGAATTTGATTGCTATTTTGCTGCAGAGCCTGAGCCTGAAGCTGGGAGTGGCGACGGAGCGGGACCTGGCGCAGCTTTGCCACGAGAGCTACGGGCGAAAGGCGAGCTTTGCGCTGTGGGTGGGCGCGGAGATCGCCATTGCGGCCTGCGATCTGGCCGAGGTCATCGGCTCGGCGATCGCGTTGAACTTGCTGTTTCACATTCCGCTGTTCTACGGGGTGCTGATCACCGGGCTGGATGTGCTGCTGATCCTCTTGTTGCAGCGCTGGGGATTCCGTTGGATTGAAGCGCTGGTGATCGTTCTGATCGCGACCATCATGGGGATGTTCGCCGTGCAGATGTTCTTCTCCAGGCCGGAGTTCTGGCCGGTGTTCAAGAATCTCCTCGTTCCCTCGCCCTCCATCGTGACCAATCCGGACATGCTGTACATCGCCATCGGGATCCTGGGGGCGACGGTGATGCCGCATAACCTGTACCTGCACTCGTCGATCGTGCAGAGCCGGCAGTACAAACGGACGCCGGCGGGCAAGCGCGAGGCCATTCACATGGCCAACATGGACTCGGCGCTGGCGCTGACAGTGGCGCTGTTTGTGAATGCCGCGATTCTGATTGTGGCGGCGGCGGTGTTCCATCGCACCGGGCACTTTGAGGTTGCGGCCATTCAGGATGCCTACAAGCTGCTTAGCCCGCTGCTGGGCGTGGCCGGGGCCAGCACGCTGTTTGCGATTGCCCTGCTGGCGAGCGGGCAGAACTCGTCGATCACCGGCACCCTGGCGGGCCAAGTGGTGATGGAGGGGTTCATCCATATCCGCCTCTCGCCGTGGCTGCGGCGGCTAATCACGCGGACGCTGGCCATTATTCCGACGATCATCGTAGTGGCCTTCACCGGGGAGCAAGGAACCGAAAAGCTGTTGATCCTGAGCCAGGTGATTCTGTCGCTGCAACTGAGCTTCGCGGTGGTTCCGCTGGTGCTGTTCACCGGCAGCAGGAAGAAGATGGGCGAGTTCGTGAACAGGCGCTGGCTGCAGGGGCTGGCGTGGCTGACCGCGGGCGTGATCGCCGCATTGAATGCATGGCTGTTGATCCAAACGGCGTTGGGCCGCTAATTCCCCGTTTCCCCACGGAGGTCTTGCATGACAGTATCTGGAACGATCGGGTATTTCTTTCTCTGTATCTCGATGTTAATCGCGGTTAACTCGCAGTTATCCGTGGCGCAAAGCGGGATTTCCAGCGCTATCTCCGGGAGGGTGGAGGATTCGACCGGCGCCGTGGTGACCAATGCCGCAATTACCGCGACCAATACGGATACGAAGGCCGTCCGCGCCGGGCAGACCAACGCCGACGGCCGCTTTCTGTTCTCCCAGTTGAATCCCGGAACTTATGCAGTGACCGTGAGGGCCAGCGGCTTTGCGGAGCAGACATCCCGGCCATTTGAGGTTGGTGTGGGGCGTACGGTCACGTTGAACTTGACTCTTTCCGTGTCCTCAACCACGCAAACCGTCGAGGTAACGGCGCAACAGGCAATGCTCAGCGTGGAAAACCCGAACACCACAACGACACTTCAAAGCAAGACGATCGCCAGCCTTCCCAACCCAGGACAGGACCTGACCTTCATCGCCCAGTTCGCACCGGGAGCGCTGATGAATACGGCGGGGTCTTCCAATGACGCAAAGGCTCCCGGAGGTTATGGGAACGTGGAATTCAACGGTCTCCCCGCAACCTCGAACGGTTACATCTTGGATGGGTACGACAGCAACGATCCGTGGCTTGGACTGAATATAGGATTATCGACGAATCTTGTGATTGGCCTGGATGCAGTCCAGGAGGCGACGGTCAATACGAATTCTTACTCTGTGGATCAGGGAAGATACGGCGCGTCGCAGGTAAATTATTTCACTAAGTCCGGAGCGAATAAGTTTCATGGCGACTTATACGAGGTGTGGAATGGATCTTTGTTCAATGCAGAAGACTACTTTCTTCACGCCAACGACACGGCGGACAGTATCGCCAGAAAGCCGCGCTCGACGGTGAATGAGTTCGGGGTGAGCTTGGGAGGGCCTGTCCGGCCCGACGAATTGTTCTTCTTTGCCCACTATGAGGGAGTGCGGATGGCCCTGCCTCTGGTTTCGCAAGCCGTGGCGCCCGCGCCTGCCTACCGGCAATTTGTGCTGGGCCAACTGGCGCAGGGCGGGACGGACCCGATTACGGGGACCGTTCTGCCTGCGGAGGCGGAAGAGATTGGCTTCTACCAGTCGATGTTCAGGCTCTACGGCAACACGGATGGAACCCCGGTTCCTGTGAGTTCCTGCCCCCTGGACGCGAGCGGGGCGATGCTCCCCGGCACCCAGACGGGCGGTAACCTCTTCAACGGAAGCGGATGCGCGAATCAGAGACAGGTGTCGCTGACCAACAGCGACACTGAGAATCTGGTTGTCGTGAAGATCGACCACACGATCGACCGGAACAACAGCGCCTGGTACCGCTTTCAGAGTGACACGGGATTGCAGGCCGCTTATACCGATCCTATAAACTCGATGTTCAACTCCTATTCGCCGCAGCCGCAGTACACTCTGGTTGCCGGTTACACCCACATCTTCGACACGAATCTCGTCAACCAGTTCAATCCCGGCGCAAGTTGGTACTCTAGTATCTTCGAGCCGGAGAACTTCGCCCAGGTCCTGAAGACCATTCCCATCGTGCTGACGCCGGGCACCAACAACGCCCCCTTCACAACCATTGGAGGCTATAACAATACTTATCCCCAGGGGCGCAAGGTGACCCAGTGGCAGATCAACGACAACCTGATGTGGACTCGGCGAAGAAATACCTATAAGTTCGGAATCAACACCCGTCGGATCGACGTAAGCGACTACGATTTGGGCGAAGGCATCGTACCCTCCGTCGTGTATAACGATCTTGCGCAATTCACCTATGGCGCGGCCTATACCGCAAGCCAAACGTTTCCCATTTCGTTAAAGGAGCGGGTGGCGGCGGGCAATCTGGACGTGTATGCGATGGACACCTACAAGCCCACTGCGCGCACAACGCTGACGGCCGGCATGCGGACCACATGGAACACCAATCCCGTGAATCGGCAACGGCTGTTCGCGCGCCCAGCCGGGTCATTTCTTGACACTTCGCACGACATCGGCCAGCCCCTCGATCAAGTCATTCAAACCAGAATCCCCGGATTGTTCCCGGCGACGCCGCTGCTGGTCTGGCAACCTCGTGTCTCAGCAGCCCATTCAATAACCACCGGGTACGTGTTGCACGCCGGTTTTGGCGTCTTCAACGACATTATTCCGGCGCAGATCGCCGACCTTGCCGCGACCAATGCGCCTTACGCGCCAACCTTTGTCGGAGGGATCGGGGGCCAGGTGGGCGGCATTGGGGTTGCACCGAAAATAGCCGGCAGCGCGGTGGATGCGACCTACGAAGCCAACCAGAGCTTTCAATCCGTCTTTAACGAGGGCGCGGCGCCATGTGGCGGAATTACACCGGACGCGGCGACGTGCCCTTTGGCCGTCAGCTTGAATACCTTTCCCAGCGGGACACTGAAGACGCCCTATTACTACCAATATAACTTCGGGATTGAAAACCAGGCCGGGGCGCATGGCGCAGTTCGGGTCGATTATGTCGGCACACGCGGCGTGCATGAGCCGTATCAGGTGCAATTGAATGGCTATCAAACTGTCTGCGGCGGGTGCTTTACGCCCTTTCCTTATCAGAAGCCGCTCGACCGGAGATTAGGCAGTGTCAATGAATTTCAAACCAATGCGACCAGCAGTTATTCCGGATTGCAGGCCGGCATTACGGAGCAGTTCGGCGGTCTTACTTTGCGGGCTAACTACACATTCAGCCATTGCCTGGATGAAGTGTCGAATGGGGGATTGCTTGCCTTCTCCTCGCAAGGAATCCTGTCGCCACTGCCTGGGGAACTTAGCCGCCAATACGGGAGCTGCGATTACGACGTGCGGCACAACATAACCGCGTTTGGAATTTACCGGATACCTTTCCGTTCCTCTCGCGCGCCTCTTCGGGCTTTGTTGGGCGGTTGGTCGTTCTCCGAAACGGCGTTCCTGCACACGGGACTTCCGTTCACCGTGCTCAGTCAGCCCTACACGGCAAATGGGAACGGAGTTTTTCAAGCCAGTGGACCTCAGTTTGCCCGGCGGGTTGCCGGGGTTCCCCTCTACCAGAGAGCTTCTTACCCCGGCGTGACCGTGGCCGGAACCAAGCAATGGCTGAATCCGGAAGCGTTTATCTCCGTTGTCGATCCCACAACTGGCGCCTGCACGGGAGGCGATTCTGCTTCCAACTGCCAGTTCGGAGACGCGGGGAGGAATACTCTGCGCGGGCCGCACTTTACTTACTCGGACATATATTTGTCCAAGAAGGTTCCTCTTGCGGAAGCGGTTTCGTTGCGTTTCGACACGCAGTTGTTCAATGCGTTCAATCATGCGAATTTTGCATTGCCAAGCAATGTGGAAGCGGGAGTGCCCGGAGTTTATGTCCCGGCAAAGTTCGGAACGCTGGAATCTACCATCTCGCCGCCCACAGGGTTGCTCGGAGTTGGTCTGGGAGGAGACAGTTCGCCGCGCATGATTGCATTTCAGGCGCGGATCGAGTTCTGACATCCGCTAGTATGGATAACATGAACGTTCTTTCCGCAGCAGAGATGCAGGCCTGCGACCGGGTGACGACGGAACGGTTTGGGGTGGCGTCGCTGGATTTGATGCGGGCGGCGGGAGCAGCCGTGGCGGAGTTTGCGCGGAAGCAGTTTCCGCAGGCGCGGCGGGTGACGGTGTTGTGCGGGCGGGGCAACAACGGCGGCGACGGGATGATGGCCGCACGGCTGCTGACACAGGCGGGACTAAAGGTAACGACTTTGCTGCTGGGAGAGCCGGAGGGGCTCAAGGGGGATGCCGCAGAAGCCTGGCGAGAGTTGAAGGGGGCCAAGCGCGGAAATGTTTATCCAGCTCCGACGGCGGAGGCCCTTGCCGGGCACAACGAAGCGCTGGACACCGACCTGATTGTGGATGCGGTGGTGGGGACGGGGTTCAATCCTCCTCTGCAAGGGCTGGCTCTGGCGGCGCTGGAGTGGGTGAAGAACAGCCGGACGCCGGTGCCTGCGCCCATTCTCGCCATTGACGTGCCCTCCGGCTGGCCCGCGGATGAGATTGGGTCCACGGTGGAAGGGCCGGTGTTCCCGGCCGATGCGGTGATTACCTTTACTGCCCCCAAGGCGGCGCATGTATTTGGGGAGCTGACGCGGCGGTGGAACCAGCCGGTGGTGGTGGCTCCGATCGGTTCGCCGGAGGCGGCGATCCTGTCGGCATTACGGTTGCATTGGGCGGGATCGGCGATCGGGCTGGTTCAGAAGCCGCGCGCGGCGGCGGCCCACAAGGGCCACTTTGGGCACGTTCTGGTGGTGGGCGGGACCTTTGGAACGGCGGGGGGCAAGGCGGGAGCGCCGGCGATGGCGTCTCTGGCCGCGTTGCGCGCGGGGGCGGGGCTGGTGACGGCGGCTGTTCCGGCGCCGGCGCTGGGGGTGGTGGCAGCGGTCGCTCCGGAACTGATGACGTGGCCGTTGGCGGCGGGAGCGGCGGGCCACATCTCAGCCGAAAACGCCGCTCCGGATCAAGTGGCGGCGCTCACGACGGGCAAGACGGTGCTGGCCATCGGGCCGGGCCTGGGCCGCGATCCGGAGACGACACGGTTTATGGTGGCGCTGCTTTCGGCTAACCGGATTCCCACGGTGCTGGACGCGGACGCCTTGAACATTCTGGCCACGCAGCCGGGGCTTTTGACCAGGCTGGCCGCATTTGCAAAGGCCGGGACAACGGTGGTGCTGACACCGCACCCCGGCGAGATGGCGTATCTGTTGGGGATTACGACGGCCGAGGTGCAGGCCAACCGGTTGGAGGTGGCTTTGGGGTTTGCCCAGCGCATGGGCATGACAGTGGTGCTGAAAGGGGCGCGGACGCTGATTGCACATCCCGACGGGCGAGTGGCGGTGAACACCACGGGCAATCCCGGCATGGCCAAGGGCGGCAGCGGGGACCTGCTCACGGGGCTGGTGGCGGGATTGCTGGCGCAGTACCCCGCGGACGCGGCGCGGGCGGTGGAAGCCGCGGTTTATCTTCACGGATTGGCCGCGGACCTGGCGGTGCGGTACCCAGGGGGCGCCCACGACGAACGCACCTTGCTGGCTACGGACAGTCTTGCACAGCTATCACGGGCTTTTCGCTTTCAATCGCGCGGGTCGAACGGGTATGTTTGGTTGCAGGGGCTGCCTGCGGAGTCGTCGCCGGCCGCGGACCCCTCCGAGGCAGGCAAATGAGCAATCCCGCACCCTCCGCCGCAGGCCGGACGCACCAGTTCACTACTCACAGCGGCGCAGATACGATTGAGGTGGGCCGCAAGCTGGCGGGGCTGCTCAAGCCGCCCCAACTGCTGATCCTGCGCGGCGACCTGGGCACCGGCAAGACCACGGTGGTGAAGGGGATCGCGCAGGCCCTGGACGCGGCCGAGACCGACGAGGTCACCAGTCCGACGTTTACGCTGATCCACGAGTACGTCGGGGCGCAGGACGGGCGGCCGGTGAAGCTGTTTCATCTGGATGTGTATCGCCTGGAGGGCGAGCGGCAACTGGAGACGCTGGGGCTGGACGAACTGCTGACGCCGGACGCGCTGGTGCTGGTGGAGTGGGGCGAGAAGTTCAAGAGCATCCGCAAAAAGGCCACCGGAGAGATTGCAATTACCGCGGCGGGCGGGGATGCGCGGAGGATTACAGTGACGCTGAAGGAATAGCTGCGCAGTCCAATTGAAGTTACAGTTTCGTCAAACTTTATCATACGTACTTCCGCACTGCCTCCGCTATGATCCTTGGCCTCACTTTTTTGATTTGCTCGACCGAAGTCGGTGCCTGAATCCATGAATCGAATCCCCTTCGAGGAACTGCAAGAGACGCTCGCAAACATCCTTGGGAAGCTGGGCTTCTCCCAGGTCCGCGCGGAGACCTGTGCCCGGTTATTCGCCGAGACGACCCGCGACGGCGTCTACACCCATGGCGTCAGCCGCTTTCCCCGCTTCGTCGCCATGGTGCGCAATGGGAGCATCGACGTCGAAGCGGAGCCGCAACTGCTAGCCGGCTTCGGAGCCCTGGAGCGGTGGAACGGACGCAAGGGCCCCGGCAACCTGAACGCCCAGGCCTCGATGGAGCGGGCCATGACGCTCAGCCGCGAGCATGGGGTGGGATGCGTGAGCCTGGGCAACACCAACCACTGGATGCGAGGCGGCAGCTATGGCTGGCAGGCTGCCGAAGCGGGACTGATCGGCATCTGCTGGACCAACACCATGCCCAACCTTCCTCCGTGGGGCGGCGCCGAACCGTGCATCGGCAACAATCCTCTGGTCATTGCCGTGCCCCGCGCGGAGGGTCCTGTTGTCCTCGACATGGCGATGTCGCAGTTCTCCTATGGCGCGCTCGAAGCCTACAGAAACAGGGGAGAGATGCTGCCCGTCGACGGAGGATTCGACGCGGACGGCAAGCTCACGCGCGATCCCGCCGCCATCGAGAAATCACAGCGCCTGCTGCCGGCCGGATACTGGAAGGGCTCCGGACTTTCCATGGTGCTGGACATGATGGCCGCCATGCTGTCGCTGGGCCGGGCAACCCATCGGATTGTGCCGGACCCTCTTCTAGAAACCGGGCTTTCGCAGGTCTTTCTGGCTATGAATCCAGCGGCGCTAGGGGACGCGCCGGCGGCGGCGGCCATCGCCGAGGAGATTGTCGCTTCCTTGCATAACTGTCGCGCCGCGGAGAAGGGGAAGACGGTACGCTATCCGGGAGAGCAGACTTTGCGCACGCGCGCGGAGAATATGAAACTCGGCCTGCTCGTCGATCCGGGGCTCTGGGCGCAGATTCTGGCCTTGTAAACTCCGGCAGAATCGCGGCTCTGGTTGCGCCCAGATGCGGACAGCTAATCCTTTGCCCCGCCGTCCCCCAGCCGGGCCACGCTGAACTGCGCTCCGGCAAAGAGGATCAGGCCGGAGACATAGGCCCAGAAGATGAGGCCTACCGAGACAAAGAACGGGCCGTAGAGCGCCCTCAGATCCAAGTGCGGCAGCAGGGCCACAAAGATATATTTGGCCGCTAGCCAGATAACTCCGGTATAGATCGCGGTGCGCAGCACCGGCCGCCAGGGAACCTTGCGGTTGGGCAGTATCCAGTAAATCGAAAAGAAAAAGAGAATGCAGGCCGCGCCGCTGGACACGGCCAGCCAAAGATAGGTGAATCCCTTGTAGACGAAGTTATCGGTGTGATGGAAGAAGACGAACGCAAGCAGGGTTTGCACGCCCGCGTTGAGCAGGATGCTTACCAGGGCCAGCACCACCATGCCGATCGCGAGGCCAAAGGCCACTAACTGGTTCATCAAATAGTTACGGCTCTTGGTCACGCCCCAAGCTTGGTTCAGGGCCACTTCAAGGGGCAGAAAAATCCCCGTGCACGAGATCAGAATCATCAACAGCGAAAAGGCCTGTACCCCATGACGCGGCGCCGCGGCAGCAAGGTTCTCCGTCAGAAAGCCCTGGCTTGCGGTCGAAGGCAGAAAGTAAACCACCATGTCGTTGACGACGCCCACCATGGTGGCCGAATGAAAGACGGCGCGGGTGAGCGTATACAAGAGCACGATGAATGGGATGAAGGAGAGGATCGCATTTGCCGCCACGCTGAAGGCGAAGGTATGGACCTCGCTGTCGAGCAGGTACTTCACCAGCGCTGCGCCGTCTTTGCGCCAGCGGTACCACTTGGGCTGCGCAGGCGGCACCGCAATATTCTGAGAGCCGGCAACTTCGATCGCCGCTTCGCTTTGCGTGCTTGAATTCGAGATCTGGGTCATGCGCTACTCTTTCTCGGAAGCTGAAGGAATCGGGGGGTTGGCATGCGCTCTGCAAGCATTTGCCCCGCCGACGCCGTGTGGGTGTTTCTTCAAGCATAGCTTCTCCAACGCCCATTGCGCCGCGCTCCGCACGGCCTCGTCCGCCGACTCGGTCCACGTGTTGAGCAGGGGACCAAATCTCTCCAGTGCGCTGTTGCCCATGGCGATGGCCACATTCCGCCGGAGGCCCTGGAATCCCGCCCGGCGTACCGGCGAGCCGTTGAAGGCACGCTCGAATTCCCTTTCGTCCAGCGCCGCCAGCCACTCCAGTGCGGGATTCACCAGCTCCGCGCGCGTCTCCAAATCCGGGTCCGCCGCGATCGGCGCCTTGCGGTTCCACGGGCATACATCCTGACAGATGTCGCAGCCGAAGACCTGCCGTCCCATCCCCTCCATTAGTTCCGGCACGATGGGCCCGCGGTGCTCGATGGTCAGATACGAAATGCACCGCGAGGCATCCATCTGGTAAGCCTCCATCAGCGCCCCCGTCGGGCAAGCCTCCAGACACCGCGTGCAGCTCCCGCACCGGTCCGGAATGACGAGCGGACCTTCACGGCCTGCGGAAGAACTCGATACGGAGGGAGGCGGGGGTTTCAACCCCCGCATTAAGCCAACAGAATCAATGCTGGCTTTAGCCACGGAGCGACATTCTTCGGGAAATTTGCCCGTTCTTCGCCATTTTTCCGATGCCTGTTTAGCCCCAGAGGGATGCTCTTCGGGGATCTCGCCTACGATTGTCCATCCCTCTGCAGCCTCATCCATCTCTACTTCCAATGACGTCAGCAGCACAGCCAGAAACCCAAACGACCCCAACTTGGGATGAATCAGGCAGGTATTCTTACCCGTCCAACCCAGCCCCGCTGCCGTGGCCAACGCCCGCTCCACAATTGGCCCGGTGTCCACGTATGCGCGCGCTTCAAGCCCGCCGAAGGTTTCGCCGGGAAGCGATTCTCGAATCCGCGCCTCCAGCGCCTGCAGACGCTTCTTGAGCACCTTGTGATAGTCGCTGGGATGGCGCACACCATTAGCATCGATTCGGCCCGTCCACGCATAGCGCGCAATCCACCCCGCGCCCGCCGCTGCCGGATCGGTCGAGCGCGGCTGCGCGGTGTGATAGTTGGCAAAACAGACAATCGCCGAGCGCGCCCAGGGAAACGGAATCCCCACCCGCGACCGAAGTAGCCGCCCACACTCATCCGTCCGCTGGAGATAGCGCATCGTTCCCGCGCGTCCCGCCTTCACCCACTCCGCAAACCGCGCCGCATCCCGAGCCTCATTCGCATAAGGCAGCGCCACCACCCCTGCCTCCGCAAACCCCGCGGCAAGCGCCCACGCGCGCACCTGTTCTCGCTTCAGGCCGGGGATCGGCAAGACGGATTCGGCCCCAGCAAATTCCCGAGACTCTCCCAATTGCACCCCCATCGCCCCTTGCCTGACTGGAAGAAGGCTGGGCAGGAAACAGGTTAACTCAATCTTCAAGGAATCGGAGTATTCTTGACTGTCTCCCCCATCGACCCGCGTGCTCATCGGAAGCTGGCGCGAAGGCTGCGAGTTTTGTTGTCCGTCGACCGTGCGCGCTGCTCCGGCGAAGGAGGCTTCAATGAGAAAGTACAGATTGCTGTCAGGTTTGATATTTGGGTGCCTTCTGCTTGCGCTTGCAACGCAAGTCCTGCCGCAGGGAACGGGTTCGGGCATATTCACCTACACATACAACCCGGGTACATACATCGTCATCGATGCGCCAGGCGCGGGCAGCGGTGCGCTTCAGGGAACCGTCGCCCTCGGCATCGATACGGCCGGGGATGTCGCGGGGACCTGCATTGACGGGAACAATACCGCCCACGGCTGGTTGTTCACTGCCAGTGGCGCATTCACGACCTTTGACGCGCCAGGCGCTGGTACAGGCAAGAATCAGGGAACCTTCGTAACGGCCATCGACACGGCGGGAGATATCACTGGATACTATGCCGACGCGACAGAGAAGCACGGCTTTGTGCGTGCGGCAAGCGGCACGATAGCATCCTTCGACGCTTCGCCAAATGACGCGGGCGGGTGGGGGACCAAAGCTCTAGCTATCGATGCGGCCGGAGTGGTGACTGGGTTCACAGGGCTTCCGGACGCATTTATGCGCGCCGCCGATGGCACGGTTACCATCATCGATGTTCCAGGGACCCTCCCAAACCAAATTTGGCCATCCGAGGCCTTCGCTATCAACGCGGCGGGGGTAGTGACAGGAAGATTCTCGGATGCGAGCGGTACGTACCACGGCTTTGTGCGCGCGGCCAATGGCACGTTTACTCCCTTCGATCCTCCCCTGGTAGCAACCACCTGGACAGGTAACGGAAACGTCGGAACTCAGCCCACCAGCATCGATTCGGCTGGGGATATCGCTGGAACCTACACCGACACAAACGGCGCGCGCCACGGCTTTCTGCGCACGGTCAATGGCACCATCACGACCTTTGACGCTCCCGGCGCAGACGCGGGTCCGTGCGCTACCTCGGGCATGGGCGCGTTGATTTGCGGCACCGGTGGTTTTGCCATGGACGATGCCATGGATATCGTGGGCGTGTACGTTGACGACAACAACGTCAGCCACGGCTTTCTGCGCTCCGGCGCCACCGGGGCGTTTACCGCTTTCGACGCTCCCGGCGCGGGCACTGGTTCGTATGAGGGAACTGCGGCATTCGCCATCAACGCGGCAGGGACCATCGCCGGCACATACGTAGACGCCAACTCCGTGTTGCACGGTTTTGTGGGCACGCCGCCGCCAACGCCGACGGCGACGACGCTCCAGGCCTCGCAGAATACGACCGTGTTCAATGAACCCGCCAGCTTTACCGTCACGGTTTCTTCCAGCTTCGGCACGCCGCCAAATGGAGAGACCGTCCATTTCAGCAACGGGACGACTCAACTGGGATCGGCGACATTGACCGACGGCGTGGCCAACTTCACCACCACCGCGATGCCAGTAGGTGCGGACTCGATTACGGCAGCTTACGCTGGCGACACGAGCTTTGCCGGAAGCACCTCGGCGGCGGTTCGTCAGAGCGTGGGCAAAGCCACCTCGTTTACAGCCTTGTCTTCTTCGCCGAATCCCTCCACTGCGGGGCAGTCGGTCACTTTCACGGCAACCGTCTCCGGCCAGTTTGGCGGCACTCCCACCGGCTCGGTGACATTCAGCAATGGAGGTACGTCGCTGGGAACCGGGACCATGAGTGGAGCCTCGGCTGTCATCACCACCTCCGCGCTACCGGCGGGCCCTGACTCGATCACGGCTGTCTACGGCAGCGACACAAACTTCGGCGCAAGCACCTCGAACGCGGTGAGTCAGGTGGTGATGGACTTCTCCGTCGCCGCCTCTCCGGCATCGCTCACGGTCAATTCCGGAAGCAGCGGCACGACCACCATCACGGTGCAGGATGAGGGCGGGTTCAATTCCAATGTCGCATTCGCTTGCTCGGGGCTGCCCACGGGGGCCGCGTGCAGCTTCTCGTTGCTGACGGTGCCGACGCCCGCAGGCATCTCCTACACGACATTGACTGTGACCACCTCCGCAACCGGCGCGGCTCTCCACCGCAACTCCATCCCGCTCTTCCCCGGCTCGGCGCTGGCAGTTGCGCTCTGCTGCTTTGGCTGGAAGAAGCGGCGGCGTTTGCAGATGCTTGTCCTGCTGGCGGTGAGCGTGGCTGGCCTGAGTCTCCTCACTGGCTGCGGCGGGTCGTCTGCTCCCGTTCAACCCGTCACATCGACGATCACAGTGACCGCAACGTCGGGATCGCTGTCACATTCCACAACCTTCTCGCTGACGGTGAACTGACTCAGCCAGAACAAAGGCAATCGAGGTTGCCACTCGCCGGGCCGGGAGCCGGACCTCGAGAGTTGCCTGGTCTGGGATTCAGGGCATCGCCGGTCATGGAACCATCCGCACCCCTCTTTGCGTAGTTACCTTTGTGTCCGATTGCGGACGGGGGGATCGAAACTGAACACCGGGGCACGCGCCAGGGGATTCGGGAACGCCGCTATCCCTTGTGATTGCAGCATATTCCCATCGGGCGGATTTGGCAGTCGGGGTGCAACTAGCAGAATGCCGGCGGCCATGCGAAACAGGATGCGGGTTCAGGCCGGCGGCAGTTTTCACCATGGAGGTTTATATGACCAGCACACTCTTCAGCCCCATTGAATCGGCAATGCCGGCCGCGGCCGAACTCACGGAACTGGTCCGCGGGCAGGATCAGGCTCTTGTCGGCCGCATGGCTCCGCTGGTCCGCCGGCAATCCGTGTCGCTCGATCTCAGCTCCGTCCAGCGTATCGATGCGGCGGGAATGGCCGCTCTGGTTACGCTCTACTGCGACGCCTGCCAGGCCGGCCACCGCTTCACGGTGTTCAATGCCTCGCGGCGGGTGGCGCAGATGCTAACCCTGGTAGGGCTGGACCGCATTCTCGCATCCCATAATGCGGTGCAGAATTCACAGTTCGGCCCGCAGGTCGAGCAGACCGCCGCTTGAATTTGCCTGTCCTTGCTGAAAAGTCCGCACGGAGACCGCACTGTGTCCCAAATTGCGGGAGCATAAGCCAAGAAATAGGACGAGCCTCCAAGGCCGGGAGAATCGTCTGTGACGAGGGGCACAGGCAGACGTATACTTGGGGCGCTATTTGTAACATGAATGCCGCAAAGCGCAGCCGGATGTCTGGATGACTCGCACGCGCTCAGCACGTCGGCCATCCAATTCGGTTGCCCCGCTGAGCCCCCGTCCCGCCACCCTCCCATCCGAATAGCTGCGGCGGAATCCTAAAAATCGGAGGTTTCACCCCATGACGCAGGGCGTGGTGGATCAGTCGTCTGCCGGAAACGCAGGCTCAAATTCAGCTCCAACCAAGTACGTGTATTTCTTCGGCGGCGGCGTGGCCGACGGCAATGGCCGCATGAAGGATGTGCTGGGCGGCAAAGGCGCCGGCCTGGCGGAGATGACCAACGCCGGACTGCCCGTTCCTCCCGGCTTCACCATCCAGACCGAAGCCTGCCGCGAGTACATGCGCGGCGCCCTCAGCCCCGAGATCGACGCCGAGATGCACGCCGCCCTTGAGCGGCTGGAGAAGCTGCAGGGACAGAAGCTGGGCACGGGCGAGAATCCCCTGCTGGTCTCGGTGCGTTCGGGCGCCAAGTTCTCCATGCCCGGAATGATGGACACCATCCTCAACCTCGGGCTCAACGATCAGGCCGTGGAAGCCCTGGCCGAGCGCACCGGCAATCCCCGTTTTGCCTACGACTCCTATCGCCGTCTGATCCAGATGTTCGGCGACGTGGTTCTGGATATCCCCAAGAAGAAGTTCGAGCACATCTTCGACGGCGTCAAGCATCGCGCCGGCGTCAAGTTCGACTACGAGCTACAGCCCGATGCGCTCAAAGAGATCATCGCTGGGTACAAGAAGCTGGTCCGCGAAGAAACCGGCAAGGACTTCCCGCAGGGTCCGCTCGATCAGCTCGTCCAGGCGCGCGACGCTGTGTTCAGAAGCTGGCAGAACGATCGCGCCAAGACCTATCGCCGCATCAACCGCATCGACGACTGGCTGGGCACCGCCGTCAACGTGCAGGCCATGGTCTTCGGCAACCTGGGCGAGAACTCCGGCACCGGGGTGGGTTTTACCCGCAATCCGGCCACCGGTGAGCACGTTTTCTTCGGCGAGTACCTGATGAACGCCCAGGGCGAGGATGTGGTCTCGGGCGTCCGCACGCCGCTGTCCATCAGCGAGCTCGAGCGCGCCATGCCCCTGGTCTACGACCATCTCCGCGCCATCACTTGGAAGATGGAAAAGCACTACCGCGACATGCAGGACTTCGAGTTCACCATCCAGGACGGCAAGCTCTACATGCTGCAGACCCGTAACGGCAAGCGGACCGGATTGGCCGCCGTCCGCATCGCCATCGACATGGTGCGCGAGGGCCTCATCACCCAGGAGGAGGCCATCTTCCGCGTCGAGCCCAACCAGCTCTACGACTTCCTGGTCCCACGGCTGGTGGAAAAGGGGGAAAAGATCGAAGTCCTTGCCACCGGGCTCCCCGCCTCTCCGGGCGCGGCTGTTGGCCAGATCGTCTTCACCGCCGAAGACGCGGTCAAGTTCCACACCAGCGGCGCCTACCGCACCCTCATCCTGGTCCGCGGCGAAACCACACCCGAAGACATCGCCGGCATGGAAGTCGCCGCCGGCATTCTGACTTCCCGGGGCGGCATGACCTCGCACGCCGCCGTGGTCACCCGCGGCATGGGCAAGTGCTGCGTGGCAGGCGCGGGCGATTGTGTCGTGGACGAAGCCAACAAGGAGCTCCGCGTCAAGGGCCACACCTTCAAGCAGGGCGATTGGCTCTCGCTCGACGGCACCACCGGGCGGGTCATCGCCGGACAGCTCAAGACCCTGCCCGCCCAGCCCGACGATCCCGAGCTGGTCAAGTTCATGAGCTGGGTTGACCCGGTTCGCCGGCTCCGCGTCCGCGCCAACGCCGACATCCCTCGGGACGCCCACCAGGCACGCCAGTTCGGCGCCGAGGGCATCGGCCTCTGCCGCACCGAGCACATGTTCTTTGCCGAAGACCGCATCGGACACATGCGCACCATGATCCTGGCCGACAACGAAAAGGACCGCCGCGATGCCCTGCAGAAGCTCCTGCCCATGCAGCGCGCCGACTTCGAGGGCCTCTTCAAGACCATGGAGTCGCTCCCGGTCACCATCCGCCTGCTCGATCCCCCGCTGCACGAGTTCCTGCCCCAGCGCGAGGATCTGCTGGTCGAAATCTCTCACCTCGAAGACACCAAGCCGCGCTCGCCCCGTCTCAAGGAACTGCGTCCGCTTTTGGCGCGGGTCCAGGAACTGCACGAGATGAACCCCATGCTCGGGTTGCGCGGATGCCGGCTGGGCATCGCCTTCCCCGAGATCACCGAGATGCAATCCCGCGCCATCTTCGAGGCCGCCGTCGCCGTCAAGAGCCAGGGCGGCGATCCGCACCTGGAGATCATGGTTCCGCTCATCGGCTGCGTCGAGGAGATGCGCAACCAGGCCGCCATCGTCCGCCGCATCGCCGCCGACGTCTTCAAGGAGAAGGGTGAAACCGTCGACTTCATGGTGGGCACCATGATCGAGTTGCCGCGCGCCGCCCTCACCGCCGATCAGATCGCCGAAGAGGCCGAGTTCTTCAGCTTCGGAACCAACGACCTCACCCAGACCACTTACGGCATCTCTCGCGACGACATCAACAACTTCCTGCCGGCGTATCTCAAGCTGGGCATCTTCAAGCAGGACCCCTTCGCCACCCTCGACCAGGCGGGCGTCGGCTTGCTGGTCAAGATGGCCACGGCCAAGGGACGCAACACCCGGCCCAACCTCAAGGTCGGCATCTGCGGCGAGCATGGCGGCGATCCCGATTCCGTCAAGTTCTGCCACAAGATCGGCCTCAACTACGTTTCCTGCTCGCCCTTCCGCCTGCTCACGGCAAGGCTGGCAGCCGCGCAGGCAGCCCTCCAGGAGATCCAGACCGGTCCCGACATCCACAGCGGCACCTGCTGAAACTTCGACCCCTCCAACTCGCAAAAACGCCAAGGGCGCAGTCAATCGGCTGCGCCCTTGGTGTTTTCTTGAGCCTGGCCGGCCCCTGCGAGCCGGAAACCACTGTCGTCGAGCGCGAAGCGCTGAAGGAGTTCTGTTTGGACTGCTCGACCTTGAGCAGTTCTCCAGTTCACGTGGAGTGTTTGGCATCGCCAATGGTGGCCTTTACTTCCACCCCACGGACAAAGACCTGTCCCTCCACCCCAAGAAGCAGAGACTGCTTCTTGAGGACGCCGTTGCGTTCAAGACGCAACGGACCTCTGCTCGCCGGTGCGCCGCCGGCAAGCCAATAGGAAGGGCATTTAGAACAGCACCCGCAGTTCCGGAATCAGGTTGTGGTTATAGGGATGAAACCGCGAAGTCGCAATCTGCATTCCCACGCCCGGCACAAAGATCGCGTGCGCCGGCTTCCACGCCTTGCGCTTCACTACATAAAACGCCGCGGGAGTCAGAAAGTTCTCCGTCGTCCCGTCCAACGGGCCGCCGTAGTTGTAGTTCGCGTTGTCCTCCAGGTCCAACCACAACTTCGTCCCCACCAGCATCTGTCCCGTCGTATTCCACTGAATCTGCCGCCCCTGCGCCCAGATTCTCCCGGTGGGCATCATCCCGCCCAGCGTTGTCTGCAGGTCGAAACGTCCCCACATTTTGCCCACCGCCACGGTCGGATACCACACCCCGCTCGGCGCACCGTTTTGGTAGCTCCCCGTCGGCACGCTGTAGCAGGCCAGCGCGGTCAGCGCAAAGTTGCCGTGCGCCGCGTTCCCTGAAGCAATCCGGTACTTCGCCTCCACCATCGCGTCGCCAAACCCGTCCTTCACCGCCGCCGAGTTGTTCTGAACATACGGCGGCGCCATGAAGTTGAACTGCATCCTGTTGTTGGCGATGACCCCGACGGTATGGTAATTCCCGTAGTTCACCGTCTGTGCGCCGCTGGGAGTATACGAGTTGGAAAAGGAAAGCCGCAGCAATTGGGTAAACCGGGAATCCGGTTGGATGAGCGGTCCCATCCACGTCGGCTGCACCGCCTTCATTGCTGTGTTGTGCCCCCGGAACTGCTCATACAGCGATTCCTGCCCCAGCGCCGCGCATGCGCAGGTCACAATGCCTGCGGCCAACGCAAAGAATGAAATGGGCTTGATTTTGTTCACAGTTTGAATCAGTGTATGAGCTTCTCTGCACGCACAAAGTGATCCGCCTCACGGTTGTGGTTTCATCGGACGCTTCGGCCCTATACTCTCAGCCATGCGCGTCCTGCCGCTCACCTTTCTCCTTGCCTGGTCAGCCGTTACCGCCGCCCAACCCTCACCGCAACCGGCATCGCCCTGGCAGATGCAGGACTCCGGCACCACCGCCAGCCTGCGCGGTATCCACTCCGTAGACGGCAGCGTAGCCTGGGCCAGCGGCACGGGCGGGACCGTCCTAAAAACCACCGACGGCGGTCAGCACTGGCAACCCTGCTCCATCCCCGACGGAGACAAAGACGGCGCGACCCTCGACTTCCGCGGCATCCAGGCCTGGGACTCCGACACCGCCATCGTCATGGCTTCCGGCCCCGGCGAAAAGAGCCGTCTCTACAGAACCTCCGACGGCTGCAAGAAATGGAAACTGATCCTGAAGAACAAGGACAAAGCGGGCTTCTGGGATGCGCTTCATCTTGATCGCGGCCAATGGGGTTGGCTCCTCGGAGATCCGGTCAACGGAGCCTTCTCGCTGTTCGCAAGCAATGACGCCGGTAAACATTGGATCAAGCAGCACAACGCTGGCTTGCGTGTGAAACTCGGCTCGCAGGGAGCATTTGCAGCTAGCAACTCATCCCTTGCCGCGTTAGGCCTCTATGTCGCCTTTGGCTCGGGTGGCACCGGCGGTGCTCTCGTTTACTCAGTGGTGCAGTCGACGATATGCGTCGATTGTTCCGAGACGGATATGGATTTGGAAGGAAGGGAGAACAAATGGGATCGAGAGCCGGTCCTGCTCGGAAAGAACACGGATTCATCCGGCGTCTTCTCGATTGATGCCAGACCAGGACCCACCGGAGGAGCCCTCGGTACCGAGGTCCTTGTGATCGTAGGAGGCGACTATTCCAGTCCGAATGACGCACGGAACACGGCTGCATTTAGGCTCCCGTTTGATCATCACTGGACCGCCTCCACCACCCCGCCCCACGGCTACCGCTCCACCGTCCAATGGTCCGAAGCCCAAAAACTCTGGATCTCCGCCGGAACCAACGGCTCCGACATCAGCCGCGACGACGGCCGCACCTGGCAGCCCCTCGACAACGGCAACTGGAATGCGCTCTCGCTCCCCTTCATCGTGGGTCCCAACGGCCGCATCGCCAAACTGAATCCCTCGGCGATTCCGATGCCCTGATAAGGTCCGCCCCATTTCCCTTGGTGGCCGCAGTCGCCGCGTCCGGCGCCAGCGGGTTCGCGCAGGGCTTGCCGCCGCACAGCGCTGCGGTAATCCCCTGGCCCTCGGTAATGGTATAAATCCGGTCCACCGCGGGCAGCTTCACCCTCTCCTTGGCCCCGGATGGCCAGTGAATCTCCGCGGTTCCGGCGTCTGCCGCATCCCCCAGCCCAAAGTGCGGCCTCCGGTCGTTGGCCGAGATATAACTTCCGCTGGCCAGCACATCCTGGCGCATGCGCATCCCGTTGGCCTCCAGATAAACCGTGGCGCAGGTAGCGTCGCGCGGGCTTTTGGGTCCTCCTACCAACTGCATCTCCACCCAGTGATGACGGTCGGGATTCACGTTGCGAAGCAGCGTCGGCGGGCTGTCCATGTTGTTGATGACGACGTCGATTTTGCCGTTGTTGAACAGGTCGCCGAAGGCCGCGCCGCGCGCCGGAATCACCACCGCCAAGCCGGAGCCTTTCACCGGCGGAATGTACTCGAACCGCCGCCCTTTTCCGTTCGTTTCCGGCACGTTGTGGAAGAGCAGCGGCCGCTCCGCCCAAGTCGTTCCCCAGTCGTGCTGGTCCACCTCGGGATAGACGTGACCGTTTACCGTGAACAGGTCCAGCCAGCCGTCGTTGTCGTAGTCGATGAAGCCGTCGCCCCAGCCCACAAAGGGAATCGTGGTCTGCGCAATCCCCGCCTTGTAGCTCACGTCGGTAAAACTCACATCGCCGTCGTTAGCCACCCCACCGGCCACAGATCGGCCGTCGGGGACCCCGTCGTTGTGGTAGAGCACCTTGTAGTCGTCGCCGAAGTCGTCGACAAACAGATCCAGCAGCCCGTTGTTCTCGTAGTCGCCCACCGCGATGCCCATGGAGGCAATCTCGCGCCCATCCTTGTTCAGCGCGAAGCCCGAGATATAGCTGTCGTCCTCGAAGGTCCCATCGCCCTTGTTGATGTACAAAAAATTGGGCTCCGAGTCGTTGCCTACGATAAGGTCCGGCTTGCCGTTGCCGTTGAAGCTCAAAAAGATGGTGCTGAAACCGAAATAGCGGTCCTTGTCCTCTACGCCCGCCTTCACCGTCACATCGGTGAAGGTTCCATTCCCATTGTTATGAAAAAGGTGGTCCGGCTCGCCCTTCAGGCCCCTCGGTCCGCAGTTGACATTCGCGCCGCGATAGAGGCACGAGGCATAACCCACGGCCTTAGTCCCCGCAATCGGCAAGTTATCCCGGTCGAAGTGTACATAGCCGCTCACATATAAGTCCAGCAGCCCGTCGCCGTTATAATCGCCCCAGGCCGAACCGGGCGACCAGTTACCCAGCGCGACGCCTGCCTTTTCGGCCACGTCGGTAAAGGTTCCGTCGCGATTGTTGTGATAGAGCCGGTTCTTGCCGTAGTTACCCACGTAGATATCGGGCCAGCCGTCGTTATCGTAGTCGGCAACCGAGCAGCCATAACCCCAGCGGTCGTTCTCCACGCCCGCCTGGGCGCTCACATCGGTAAAGGTTCCGTCGTGGTTGTTGCGGAAGAGCGCGGCGTGAGGCGGCGTCTCCTTGCCGTCCAGCGCGTCGAAGGTGGAACCGTTGACCAGGTAGATGGAAAGCCAGCCGGAGTTGTCGTAGTCGATCAGGCATACGCCGGAGCCGTTGGTCTCGACAATGAACTTCTTCTCCGGCACGCCCATCTTGTGCCGCCAGCCGGCGAGCCCCGCCTTCTTGGTAACGTCCTCGAAGACCACCGGGCCCTTATCCACAAAGCCGCCCGCGGTGATGGGCCGCTTCAACTCGTCGTACACCGGAGCAGCTCCGATGCCCCCGGCGATGCCGCTCATCCCTTGCTGCGCCTTTGACGGCTCTTGCGCCTGCGCCGGGGCCGCCTGCTTCGGCTCCGTCTGCTTCGGCTCCGCCTGCTGTGCCCGGCACTCGACGCTGAGGTGAAGTGTGGCAATCAAAATGCCGGAAAACAATCCGCGAACCAGCGACAAAGAGATTCCTCCAAAACTTGAAGTGTATCGCAATACCCCCTCCCTTTTAAGTCACTTTTTCAGCCTCGCTCTTCTATTAACTAGCTTATAATCAACAAGTTAATGATCACTCCTATTAACCAATCAGTAATCATCACCCTCCGATTTCAGGGCGTTTTCGGCCCAAAAACGCGCTCCAGTGCCCCTGAATGAGCTATTCTTGGGCCTTTCCTGACCGTTTCGAATGATCGAGATCTTCGCCCCCTGCGAACCCGCCGAACCTCGCCTTCGCAAGCCGGGCAAGCGGAATCGACGGTGGAATTCTTCGCGTTGCGGTCGAATCGAGGACAAGTCGGGAACTGGTCAACTGCGCGAGCACTGTTTGAGCTCACTCCCGCGGAATCTCCATCGCCCCTCGCAAGCTCGATACCCGTTCGACGCCATGGCCGCGGCACCAGGACTCAAGGCCGCGAGCCAGCCGCTCGGTGGCGCGCGGGTCCGCGTAGCTGGCCGTGCCCACCTGGACGGCCGTGGCGCCGGCCAGCAGAAACTCGACGGCGTCTTCCGGGGTGACGATGCCGCCCATGCCGAGGATGGGAATCGTTACGGCGCGGGCCGTCTCGTAGACCATGCGCAGCGCGATGGGCTTGATCGCCGGTCCTGAAAGACCGCCGGTCACGTTGCTCAGGCGCGGCTGCCGGGTTTCCACGTCGATGGACATGGCCAGGAAGGTATTGGTCAGGCTGACCGCGTCCGCGCCGGCATCCGCGACGATTGCCGCCATGCGGGCGATCGAGGTCACATTGGGCGAGAGCTTGACGATCAGAGGCCTGAAGGAGCAGGTCTTGGCGCGGCCCACCAGGTATTCGAGCGACCCCGGATCGGAACCGAAGGCCATTCCGCCGGCGTGGACATTCGGGCAGGAGACGTTCAACTCATAGGCCGCGATGCCCTCGGCCTGGTTGAGCCGCTCGATGACTCCAAGGTACTCGCCTACCGTGTAGCCGAAGACGTTAACGATGACCTTGCATTGGGGATAACGGCTGAGCGGCGGCAGCTTGCGCTCGATGAAATCCTCGACACCCACATTCTGCAGGCCGATGGCGTTGAGCATCCCGGCTGCCGTCTGCACCAGGCGCGGCGCGGGATGGCCGGCCATCGGCTCCAGCGAGATCCCCTTGGTCACCAGTCCGCCGATTCGGTCCAGCGCGACAATCTCTTCAAACTCGATGCCGTAGCCGAAGGTCCCGCTGGCGGCGATGACCGGGCTGACCAGTTCCAGGCCGGCCACGAAGACTTTCATGTCGGGTTTCATGGACGGCAATCTTCCTTGTCGGGGATCGGTTCTCAGTCGCCGGTCTTCAGCCGCTTCGCCGCCGTGCTGCCGGTTTACTCCTGGCGGCCTCACCTTCATGGTAACCAGCTCCCCGCCCTACGGCAACCAGCTTGACCGGTCTGCCGGTTTCGGCGCAAACCGCGCTGGCCGGCTCTTTCTCGATTCTCCTCAATCGGGCTTTCCGGTGTAGTGCTCGAAGTGGTGAATGTCGGCGTGGTCTTCCAGCGATTCCAGGTGGGTGATTACCTCGGCCGGGATTCCCAGTTCATGGGGCAAGCGTTCTTCCAGGACGGTGGCTAGGGCGTGGGCCTCGCTGACCGGCGTCATGCGGGGAAACAGAAGGTGCACCTCGATGATCTGCCGGTACCCTGTCGTGCGGAAGCGCACGCCGTGGTATTGAATCTCCAATTCGGAGCAGATTGCATCCAGTTGCTCGCGGATTCTGCGGCCGGTCCGGGGATCGGAGTAGTCCAGCAGACCCACCGCGGATCGCCAGACCAGGCGCCCGCCCGACCAGAGTATGTTGGCGGCGACGGTAATGGCGACCAGCGGGTCGAATGGTTTCCAATGGGTCAGCAGCACCAGCACCAAGCCTGCCACCACGCCGAAGCTGGTCCAACTGTCGGTCAACACGTGTTTGCCGTCGGCCTCGAGAATCAGGGAGTTGGTCCGCCGGCCCATGCGCACCAGGTAGTAGCCCAGGCCCGCGTTCAGAATCCCAGCCGCAAGGATCAGCAGGACCCCGGAGCTGAGGTTGTGCATCTCCAGCCCCGCGATCCACTCGCGGATCGACTCCACAAGAATGGCGATGGCGGCCACCACGATCAGCGCGCCCTCAAATCCGGCGGAGAAAAAGGTGATTCGCTCGTAGCCGTAGAGAAAATGGTGAGAAGCGGGGCGCACGCTGAGGCGAAGGCTGAAGCTGGCAAACCCCACGGCGATGACATGGATGACCGATTCGGCTGCATCGGAGAAGATGGCGGCCGAATGCGTAAGGAACCAGGCGCCGGTCTTGCCCGCCAGCATGGCAAAGCCGAACAGCAGGGAGAGGCGCATGGCAAATTGCGCGTCGCGCATTTCCTGGCGGTCTCTGGGCGCTGCCGGGCTGTCGACGGATTGCTCGCTCACGTTCTTCGTTCCGGACCGGCGGTCCACCTTCGCCGATCGCCCGGACAACTTGCGCCGGTTCAAGCCGTCAGTGTAACTCAATCGCTTACTGGGCGAGGGCCGCGCGCGTCGGCCTCAGCGCCCCGGTGAGTACATGGCCCACGCACGCCGAAGGCTGATCGATGCCGGCCAGCGAGGCGAACGTGGCCGCCAGATCCACCGGCGCTACCCGCTCATGATACTCGCCCGGCGCAAACGGCGCGCCGTAGAAGGCCAGCGGCACATGACGGTCGTAAGACCAGGGCGTGAAGTGATTGGTTCCCGCAAATTGCCCGCTGCCCGCCATTTGATAGGCATCCAGCACCATCATCACGTACCAGTTGCCGTGATCGGCGTAGCTGTGAGCCAGCAGGCGGCCCCACTCGGAAGGCGGCAGCGGCCCGTTGGCCAACTGCAGCCGGGTGTACACCTCCTGCACGCGGGGAGAGGTGGGTAGCCGTGTCTGCGAAGGTTGGACTACCGTGGGCGGAACCGCCTTAAGGAACGTTGACGGGTGCGCGTCCTGGCTGGCCACGGCATCGGGTAGCAAGGCCGCCACCTCGTCCTCGGCGGTCTTCTCCTCCACTCCCACCTTCTTGAAGGTTCTCTTGTCCAAAATAAGATACGGCAGATCCGGACCGGGCAGCAGGTAACTCAGCTTCGCGCCGTGCGAGTGCCGCCTGTTCAGCTCCGCATTCACCTTTTCGTAGACCTTGTCCATGTTCACAGCGAAGGCGTGGACTCCCAGTTTCGCCGCCTCGCCGGGAATGGGCGCGATCCCATGGTCGGCGGTCAGTGCCAGCCACACGTTCTCGAGTCCGACGGTTCGATCGAGCCAGGTATTGAAGCTGTCCAGGTCTCGGTCCAGGCTCAAGATCATCTGCTCCTCGAACTCCGAGTCGGGCCCGAACTGGTGTCCCTGAATGTCGTTCGGCGAAAGCGAAATCGCCACCAGGTCGGTCACGCCGTTCTGACCCAGCTTTTCGTCCGCGATCAACGCCTTGGCAAAATCCAGTTCGTAGCGGTTGGCTGCCGGCGTCCTGCCCACCAGGTCAAAGAATTCCTGGGTCCCCTCGGCATTGGCCTCCCGCTCTGCCTCGGCAATGCGCCCGCTTGCATTGAAAGCTGTGACCCACTCCGGCAGGTGTTCCATGTAATAGGTGGAAGTGGTCCACTGGCCGCTGGCGTTATCGATCCAGTAGGCCGCATTGGCCGCTTGGCCCGCCGGCAGAATCGCCGCGCGATCCTTCAGCGAAATCCCATAGACGCGCGACCGCCCATTGGTCGCCAGGCGCAGCTCATCGCCCAGTGTCGTGGCCCGCAAATTCAGCGGCGAGGCGCCGGCCACCCACGTGGTTGCCCCATCGGGCGCGCCGGGCATATTGGACGGAATCGAGGCCGCCGGCAGGTCCACCAGTTGGTAGCGCTCGTCCTCCACCGAGCTCACCTTCAAATCGTAGGATCGCGACGCGTCCCACCACTCGTTGGACTCGATGCCGTGCCCGTCGGTATAGGCGCCGGTTCCGATGGTCGCGTGTCCCGGTGCGGTCTTGGTGTTGGCGTAGTCGTAGTAGCACTCGGTGAACCACGCGCCTTCCTTCATGAAGAGATTGAATCCCCGCCCCTTGAACTTGGCGCGGTCGCGGTTCAGGTAGTCGCCGCGGAACTGATCGATGACCACGATCACAATCAGCTTGGGCCGCCCGGCGTAAACTTGGGCCGATGCCGGGACCGGCAGAGGAATGGCAAGAAGGCAGGCAACAAGACAAGCAAGCAGGGCAATCGAAAAGCGCGGCTGAGGTTTCATGATTGGATGATAGCAACGGCTGGATTGGAGTTTGTGTCAATAGCGCATGAACAGCGGCCTTGAGTTGCATCAAGCCGCAGTCCTCCATTGCAAACGGAGAGGCCGGCCGGTCTCTCAGAACTGGAAAAACTAGAGCGTGTTTCAAAAATGGGTTGGCGGATGCCAGCTTGCAGTCCCCCAGCGGCAAAGGCCCGGCGCTCATTTTGCCGCCGATTGCGCCACGGCTGAAGCCGCGCCTTGACACAAGGCTGGTTTTTATACACGCTCTGAGGAAAACCGTGGCCCTGAGCCATTGATCGGCCAGCTTGTCCGGGTACGAACCGGCAAGAAAACCGACTGGGGTTTGAACCAAATGAAGAATACAAAGGGCGCCACAGTTCAATGCTTGAACTTCAATCGCACGGAAAGGAATCGATCGTCATGACGAAAGACGAGGCTTTGCGGCAGCATGTGCTCAAGCTGCTCAGGGGCGGCGACGCGCACGCGGATTTTGAGGGCGCAATCAGTGATTTCCCGGCCGCGGTGCGAGGCACAAGACCCAAGGGGGCGGAACACTCGCCCTGGGAGGTGCTGGAACACTTGCGGATTGCGCAGTGGGACATGCTGGAGTTCTCACGGAATCCTAGTCACAAGTCGCCGGAGTTTCCAGGCGGTTATTGGCCCGGCACAGTAGGTCCTCCGGACGCAAAGGCGTGGGACAACAGCGTAGATGCCTTTCGCGCGGACCTCCATGCGCTGTGCGATTTGGTGGAGGACGAGCAGACCGATTTGTTCGCCCGCATTCCGCATGGAGAAGGGCAGACGATTCTGCGCGAGGCGCTGGTCACGGCGGATCATAACGCCTATCATCTGGGCGAACTGGTGCTCTTGCGCCGGCTGCTGGGCGCGTGGAAATAGGGTTGTGGATGAGGGCTGGGGCGGGAGTGCCTAGGGAAGGGTAGCGGGAATCCCAGGCCCCGACGGCGTCACCCTTCGACAAGCTCAGTGCAGGCTCCGGGCGCACGGCGCCCAGTCGCTCAGATCAAGCCGGTTCCGTGGCTCGGTTCGACGGCAAGCTTCTCGGCTTCGACCTCGGCTGAAACGCCGGGCCAGAATCGGGACGTGAGGTTGTAGAGGAGCACTGCCGCCACACCGCTGATAATGCCGGTCAGGGCATAAAACACTACGGAGATCAGCACCAGGAATGGCGCGAGCCAGGCTGCCTGCGGGAGCTTGATGGTCACATCGACGGTGGCGTGCAACATCGGGTACTGAAAGCCAAACGGACAATCAATGGATTCTTCCCCCAGAATTACCGACTTGGAGGAGGCATAGAGGCCGATTAGGGCATAGATCACCGCAAACAAGCGGACCGCGGAGAGCATGTCCAAACGAAGAATCTTGCGCACGGGAGATTCCTTTCGACCGAACAGGTTACTCCGGAACGCCAGCTCCCGGAAACGAAAACCGGCGCCCGGCTTCTGTTGAACTCTGTCAGTTGTGGAGATCGGTGTTGGAGAGCATCTGCAGGAACTGGTGCATGACTCGCCGGTCGATGGCTACGGCGAGAAGTTTGCCGTCGCGATTGAAGACGAAGGTCCTGGGAATGCCCTCGATGTGGAAGAGTTTGTGGACCGCGCCGCCTGTGTCGATGAGGACGGGCGGGTGATAGCCCATGGGGGCGATCACAGAGTTGGCCTTGAAGGCGTCCTCGTCGGTGATAGAGAGGACGACCAGGCCCTGGGGCTGGAAGTGCGTGTAGAGACGGTCGAGATCGGGCATCTCCTGGCGGCAGGGGCCGCACCAGGTGGCCCAGAAGTTGACCATGACGATCTTGCCGCGAAGCTCCGAGAGGGTGTACTTCTTGCCGTGCAGATCTTTCAAGGTGAAATCTGCCTTCTCGACATCGGCGTCGTCGTCGGCCAGAGTTTGGGCGGCTTTGGAATACAGTGGGGCCTCGAGGGTTGCGCTGAGGTGCTCGTAGCGGACCAGGCTGGCCAGTTCAAGGTATTGAGCGGGAGGACGGTCGCCCTTGGCGGGAACAGGCGATTCGGCAAGAGATTTGGCCAGGGTGTCGGCGACGGCCTGGAGGGTATCATGGCCGGCGTCGCCTTCCGTCGAGAGACCGGCCAGGCTGTAGGCCAGCTTAACTTTGTCGGGACCCGCGGGTAGGGTGCGGATGTCGAGAGCGAGTTTGAGTGTGGCTGCGGAACGTTGATCGGCAGAGAGCGAGCGAAGGTTACCGAGCTGTTTGGTGACGGCGGACTCTTTCACCTGGGCGTGGAGAAAGGACGCGGCGAAAAGGACGGCGGCTACAAGAAGAGGGCGATGGATGAAGGTCATAAGGCCTCGCAGGGATGCTGCATTGAAGCCATTCCAGCTTCGACGGGATTATATCTCCGGCTGGCGGGTTGGTGGCGCCTGAGCAGTCGGTTCGGAGGCCGGAAGCTAAAGCCGCGCGGCGACCGCGGCGACGATCTTCTCGTGAACCTGGTCGGTGGTCAGGTCGCCTTCGATGCGGACGACGCGACGGGGTTCGCGGGCGGCGATTTCCATGTACTTTTCCCAGACGCGGCGGTAAAAGCCTTCCTGCTCCAGCTCGAAGCGGTTTTCGTCCTGGCCGGTTTTGGCCTCAGTGCGTAGGTTGCGCCGCCGGGCGCGGGCCAGAGAGGATTCGAGCGAGGGCAACAGCAGCAGGGTCAGGTCGGGCTGCAGGTTCGAGCACAGCAGGCGGTGGAGTTCGAGCACCGGGGCGGAGCCCAGTTCGCGCCCGCCGCCCTGGTAGGCCTCCGTCGAGTCGGTGAAGCGGTCGCAGAGGACGATCCTGCCCGCGGCCAGAGCCGGCTCGATTACCTCGGCGATGGCTTGGGCGCGGTCGGCAAACATGAGGGCCATTTCAGCCATGGGCGCCATCGCCCCGGAGCGGGAGTCCAGCAGCAGGGCGCGGATGCGGTCGCCGGTTGGGGTTCCGCCGGGCTGGCGGGCGAGAACGGGCTGCCGACCGCCTTTTTTGAGCCAGTCCTCCAAACGCTTGATTTGGGTGGTCTTGCCGGAACCGTCCAGGCCCTCGAGGGTGATGAAAAGACCGCGCGGCATGGGCTGAGTCTAACACTCCATCCAAAGATAGTGACGAGACCTCTGCGGTTGTGTTACAAGAGGATAATTTTCAAACTTCATCGGAGGCAGGCGACTGCGCTTCACAAGAAGGAGAACCGAAGTGAATCTTCGCGCGCTCAAGACGCTGTTTTTTTGCAGCTTAATGGCGGCGGCCATGCTGCCGGCCAGTGAACTCAACGCTCAAAACCTGACGCTGGAAGGACAGACAGGCGGGTTCATCACCCCGACGGCCTACGTGGTGTACAGCGCGAAGGGCCAGTTCTTTTCGCACCCGGCCCTGGGCTACCATTTTGTGAACGCCAACAGCGTGATCGGCGATCTGCACACCTTCAGCATCGAGGAGGGGATCGCCAACCGGTTCGAGGCGGGCTACACCCGCAGCGTCCACTGGACCGGGGACAGCACCTCGTTCAGCAACCTGTGGCACTACGCGGGAATGAACATCTTCAACGCCAAGCTGGTGGCCATCAAGGACGGGCAGTTCGGCCCGTGGACGCCGGGGCTGGCGGTTGGCGCCGTGGCGCGCACCGGTGACAATTTTGTCAGCGGCGCGCTCAACCAGGCGTTGACGGGAGTTCTGAAGACCTTCTCCAACCGGGACGTCTATGTGACCGGGACCAAGACCTGGCTGCATCCGCCGCTGCCCTTTCTGCTGAATTTTGGCTGGAAGGCCACCGATGCGTCGATCTACGGGATCGGCGGGCAGGCAACGCGGTTTGAAGGGCGTTTGTTCGGCGGGTTGGGGATTCCGTTGCCGGGCCCGTTCAAGACGGCCATCGTTCCCTCGGCCGGATTCTCCCAGGAGCCGCCCACCTCCGTGAATCTGGGCGCCATCCTTGTGGGGGGCAGGGCGCATCTGCCCACAACCCTGGATTACGCGGTGCGCGTGACCCAAAAGGACCACCCGCATTTCGCCTTCGATGTCGGCGTGGGACAGGTGGCCGGGATGATCGGCACAACCGAGGTTGCCACCGGGCTGCCGGCGCCTTATCCGCCCTACGTGGCGGTACCGGTCAATCTTGAGGCGCGGCACATCATTGGCGTGGGTCTGAGCATCCGGCCGTGAGCACTAGAGCCTGTTATTGACTTTCGCGTGGGCGGCGTTGCGAGCGAAAATCGGGCCAGGCGAGGCGGAATCCGAAGGCTGTGGCGGGTCCACCGTCGAGGATGACAACCAAGCATGGCCCGATTTGCGCCGCAACCTCGGGGTCCCCGGCACGCGAACTCTGCGTGCTGGGGTGGAAGTCGCAGGGCTGGGGCCAGTTTTCCCTATTTCTTCGTCGCTCGTCGCTAAGTTACACCCGGTATCTGTCGCTCCTCGCTCCTTGAGCTGAGAAAAATTGGCCCCAGCGCCGCCCGCGGGAAAGTCAATAACAGGCTCTCGGCCTGGCAATGAAGCCAAGCAAGCTCTTCCTGCCTGCGTCGGGGGGCGACGGGGCTGTTTGCATCGCCCCTCGCGCGGGGCCAATAAAGGTGCGCCGGGACCCGCGCATGGGTTCATGCCCCAGGTTGTTGGCGGCTCAAGCGCCAACTTCAATCGAAAACACGGGGAATCCCAAGACCGCCGGGCGGGCGATGACCGAAGGAATTGAATCCCGGAAAGGTGTTGCAAAACAATACGAAGTGCATTAGACTCCGCACAACTAGATGTGGGTCCCAAACCCTCAACCTTACCGCGCAACCCGCTCGTTTGGAATGTATTAAACGAAACTGAAGCTCACCTGACGCCAAGTGTCGGGGATGAGCGTTTTCTCAACGGCACCTCCGGCCTGTTGGGGAACCGCCCTCTTCGGAGGCCCGAGGCTCCCGTCGAAAAACTGGCATGAAAGGGAAAACCGAGACAATGAAAACAATCATGAAACGGGCTTTGCTTCCCACGGTTCTGCTGTCGTTCTCGTCGCTGGCCTTTGCCGGCTCGCAAACCTACACGATCGACTTCGAGCAGTACCCCGAGTTCACCCAAATCACCAACCAGTACGCCGCAGAACAAGTCTCTTTCACCAACGCGCTGCAGTTGGTGGCGCCCGACTACGACTACTTCGACTATCCTCCGAGTTCGGGCAGCGGAGTGATTACCAACGATCCCAACGATCCGCTCGAGGTTCTGTTCACGCCCGGCGCTGTCAACATCAGCGGATATTACTCGGCGCCGGATGGCCTTGTCGTGACTGCATACGACGGCCTCGGCAACGTTCTGGCGACTTTTGCCGGCGCAGGCACGAATATGGCGAATGCGCCGTTCACCATTACCAGCGCGACCACCGGAATCTCATGGATCGCCATCAGCGCCACGGATGGCGCGGATTCCGAGACCGTGGACGATCTCACCTACACCACTACGCCTGAGCCTGGTACGTTCCTGCTGTTGGGATCCGGGGCTCTCGGTTTGGCCGGCCTGTTGCGCCGCAAACTCGTTCGCTGAGCTGTCAACCGTTTTCGCGAGCCAGGGCCAACCCGTGATCCGATGGGGAGCCCCGCTCTGCCCAAGGAGAGCCAATGATTTGTAGCAAGAAATCCGCTTCCCTCGTCCTCGCTGCGGCGGCCATCGCCTTCTGCCTCAGCCTCGCTTCCCAAGCCCAGACAAAGCCGCTTCTGGTCACCCAGCCGATCAATAACAATGTGCTCGTCACCCTGGCAGGCAACACCCGCCCGGAAGCCATCCCGGCTAACGATCAGGGCGCGGCCGATCCCACCATCCAGATGGATCACCTGATGCTGCTCTTGAATCGGCCAGCCTCCCTGGAAACCCAACTCGAGCAGTTCATCGCCGATCTGCACAATCCAAAGTCCGCCAGCTACCACAAGTGGCTGAGCGCGGAGCAGTTCGGCGCGCTCTACGGACCGGCCCAGAGCGACGTGAATGCGGTCACGTCCTGGCTCGAATCGCAGGGCCTTACCGTCAACGTCGTGTATGCCAACAACATGTTCATCGATTTCTCCGGCACCCTCGGCGAGGTCCAGAGCGCCTTTCACACCCAGATTCACACCTATGAAGTGAATGGCGTCACCCACATCGCCAACTGGGCGGACCCGCAGGTTCCGGCCGCGCTGGGGGAGATCGTCAACGGCGTGGTCGCGATGCACGACTTCCACCCCAAGGCTTTGCACGAGAACGTCAAGGCAGCTCACATCAACCCCAAGTCCGGAGCCTTTCTCACCAATTACTCGGCCGGGACCTCATTGGAGATTGCGCCTTGGGATCTGCAGAAGATCTACAACATCGCCCCTCTTTATGCAGCCGGCATTGCAGGCCAGGGCATGAAGATCGTGGTGGTGGAAGACACCAACCTCTTCAATTGCAATGCCGCCAACGCGGCGGGCAATACCCCGGGAACACCGTGCAGCGCCACTAGCGATTGGGCGGTTTTCCGCAACACCTTCGGCCTCAGCAAGTACACCACCGGCAACCTGTCGCAGGAAAACCCGCATCCACAGACCGGCGCCAACAACTGCAGCACCCCCTCGACCACGCTCGGCTATCCCACCGGGGTCAACTCCGATGACGCTGAAGCAGCCATCGACGTGGAGTGGTCCTCGGCAGCCGCGCCCGGCGCAACCATCGTCAACGCGGCCTGCGCCGACCCGCGCGGCGGATTTGGCGGCTTGATCGCCATCCAGAACATCCTCTCTCACCCCAACGCCGACAACGTCGACGTCATCAGCATGAGCTACGGCGAGTCGGAGGAATCCACCGGCGCGGCCCTCAACGCCTCCTTTAACACCACCTTCCAGCAGGCCGTCGCCCAGGGCATCGGAATCTTCGTCTCCTCCGGCGACGAGGATGCGGCAAGCTCCGACGGCGGCGGGGCGACTTGCACCGGGGTCAGTCCGGCGGGGGGGTGCGCCAAAGACGGTATTACCATCAGCGGTTGGATGTCTTCGCCCTACGATGTTTCCGTCGGCGGGCTGGACTTTGCCGATACCGCCCTCGGCGAAAACGGCACCTATTGGGGCAACAACAACGTCTGGTACGGCTCCGCCAAATCGTACATCATGGAGCAGCCGTGGAACGACTCATGCGCCGGGACAATTCTTAGCAGCTACCTGGGCTTCGCCTCGAATTACGGAACGGGAAGTTTATGTAACTACAAAAACGGCACATATGCCAGCGATTTCGGGATCATGTTGGCAGTTGGCGGCAGCGGGGGGCCCAGCGCCTGCGCCACCGGAGCGGCCTCTGTCAGAGGTGTTGCCGGCGGCACCTGTGCGGGTTGGGCCAAGCCAAGTTACCAGAGTGCCTATATCGGCTCCATGGCCGGCTTGCTGAACGATGGTGTCCGCGACACTCCCGATGTGTCCTTAATGGCCGCCAACGGATTGTGGGGGCACTATTACCCCATCTGCTACTCCAACACGCTGGATACCGCCGACGGTGGAACCGCCTGCGTGGGACAGCCGATCAACTGGCCCGGTTTCGGCGGAACCTCCATCTCCTCGCCCATCATGGCGGCTATCCAGGCCCTGGTGATTCAACACAAAGGCAGCCTGCAGGGGCTTCCGAATATCCGCTACTACCAACTCGCGGCCGCGGAATACGGTCCCACCGGCAACGCGGCCTGCAACTCCACTCTCGGCAATGGCGTTGGAAGCTCGTGCATCTTCTACGATGTCACGCTGGGCGATAACATCGCGGACTGCCAGGCGCACAGCGGCGGCACCAAGTACAACTGCTACCTGCCCTCGGGCCTGGTCGGCGTGCTCTCGACCAGTAACAGTTCATACCTGCCCGCCTATACGACGACCACTGGATGGGATTTCGGGTCCGGCATCGGCAGCGTGAACGCCTACAACCTGGTGATGGCTTACTAGAAGCCGGGCCAGCTCCATGTCAGCGGCAGAGAGCGCGCCAAGCGCTCTCTGCCGTTTTTCTTGTGCGGTGCAACTTCCCGCGGGGGATGGGGTCCAATAAGGGTAGTTTGAGGGCGAAATCTGTCTCGGCGCCTCATCGCCGCCAATCATCCAAGGAGGAATCTCCCATGCGACTGTTCCGTTCCGCGCGCTGGCTGCTGCTAGCGGCTCTGCTCTGTCTCGTCCCCGTGTCTTCCCCGGCCGGAGTTCTGATCAGCGTAGCGGTTGCTCCACCTGTTTTGCCGGTGTATGTGCAGCCGGTGTGCCCGCAGCCGAACCTGATCTGGATACCCGGCTACTGGGCTTATGGGTCTGACGGCTACTACTGGGTGCCGGGGGCCTGGGCGCCGGCTCCCTATGTGGGTGCGCTGTGGACGCCTCCTTACTGGGGCTGGTCCGGCGGCCTGTACGTGTTTCATCCCGGCTACTGGGGCCGGCACGTGGGCTACTACGGCGGCGTGAACTACGGCTTCGGCTACATGGGCATCGGCTATGTGGGCGGCATGTGGCGGGGTAATTCCTTCGCCTACAACACAGCGATCACCCATGTGGATGAGAGGATCGTTCATACGACCTATGTGGACCGGGAGATTGTGGAGCGCAACACGGTGGCCAGGGACAGCCGGGTTTCCTTCAACGGAGGGACCGGCGGAATCCGCTACGCGCCCAGCGCGGCGGAAGGGGTTGCCGCGCATGAACAGCATCTGGCCGGAACCACGCCCCAAGTGCAGCACGAGGGCGGGGCCAAGGGCGACAGGACAGCCTATTTCAACAGCAATCGCGGGCAACCGAAGACGCTGGTTGAGAGCAAACCGCTGACAGCGGGGAGCCATCCCGCGCCTATGGGCATGGGTCAAGGGACGACAGGGGCGCATGCATCTTCCGGCGGGACCCCGCCCATGTATCGGACCGCGCCGAACTCCCAGACCCGCCCCGCGGCTCAGTATCCCGCGACTTACGGCGCGGGCGCGGGGAATGCTGCTCGCACCTATGACTCTTCGCATTCCAACGCGGGGAATGGCGCGGGGCGTCCGGCATACAATGCTCAGCCTCATTCCGGTTCTCAACCCCCGGCAGGAGCGAATTCGAAGCCTGCTGCAAAGCCCAAGCCTGAGAGCCACGGACACTGATCGCGCCAGGCAGAACTTCGATTCTTATCCAACCAGGCCCACAGTTCGCTGCATGCCTTCTTGCCTCAAGACCTTGCCAGTTCGATGCCGGCGATCTCGACTTCCAGGCCGCCGTATTCCGGATGGTCGTTTTCGCGGATGCGGTAGGCGAGGTCGATCAGCGAGCCTCGAGAAAGGCCGAGAGCGGCGGCGCGGGCGGCGAGGTCCCAGCCGACGGCGCGAATGGCGGAGCTGGAGCCGGCCAGAACCGGGGACTGGGTGGTCGGCGAATCTGCTTCCTGAGCCAGTTCGAGGCGAATGTGGCGCTCCTTCATGATGCGGGGCGGAGCCAGCAGGCGCGCCCTTCTGGCAACAAAGAGCGGCTCCGGGTTGCCGTGTCCGAGGGGCTCGAGCTTGCGCAGCCAGCCGGCCAGCACCGGCGTGATGTGATCCAGGGATAGCTCGGCGTGGATGCGCAGGAGGCGCTCGGGTTCGCGATTGGCCAGGTGCTCTTGGGCATAGAGGCGGAGGCGGCGCTTGAGCTCGGGCAGCGCTTCGGCGGGCAACGCAAATCCGATGGCGAAAGCGTGGCCTCCGAAACGGGTAAAGAGATCGGCGCAGCTCTCGATCGCGTGGAGCAGATGGAAGCCGTCGACCGAACGGCCGGAGCCGTGGGCCACGCCGTCTTCGATGGTCGCCACGATGGCCGGCTTGGCGGTGCGCTCGACGACGCGCGAGGCGAGGATGCCGATGACGCCGCGATGCCAGCCCTCGCCGTCGATGAGCAGCAGCGGGTCGAATGTCAGATCGGTCTCGGCGGCCAGGCGGGCTTCGATCTCCCTGAGCGCGGAGGCCTCTGCATCGCGGCGCTCGCGATTGAGACGCTCCAACTTGGCGGCCAGCTCGGCGGCCCGGACCGGGTCGCGCGTCGAGAAAAGCTCGATCACCTCCGAGGCTACGTCCATGCGGCCGGCGGCGTTGATGCGCGGAGCCAGGCGGAAGGCCAAATCGAAGCCGGTGAGCTGCTTGGCGGCCGGATCGAGTGCGGCGGCGGCGAACAGGGCGCGCAGCCCGGCGCCGACGGGGTTGCGAAGCTCGCGCAGGCCGACCGCGGCGATGACGCGGTTCTCGCCATGCAAGGGAACAGCGTCGGCGATGGTGGCAATGGCCGCCAACTTCAAAAAACTGGGCAGGGTTTTCTCGCGGGTGCGCGCCCGGTCGCGCCGCTCCAGAACCGCCTGGGCCAGCTTCAGCGCAATGGCCGCGCCGCACAGGGATTTTTCCGGGTAGGGGCAGCCCGGCTGATTTGGGTTGAGGATGGCCAGCGCACTGGGAACAGCATCGTCGGCCTGGCACAGGTGGTGGTCGGTGACGATCAGATCCAGGCCCAGCGTGCGGGCGGTTTCCGCTTCCGCAAAGGCTCTCATGCCCGTATCCACGGTGATGACCAGGCGGACACCCTCGGCGCAGGCGGCTTCAAGAACGCTGGATTGCAGCCCGTAACCCTCGCGGAGCCGGTGAGGCACGTGAAAGCGAACTGTGCCGCCGAGCATTTCGATGGCGGTCTTGAGCAGGACAACGGCGATAGTGCCGTCCACATCGTAGTCGCCGTAGAGCAGAACCGGTTCGCCCCCCGCGATCGCTCGCTCCAGCCGCTCGACCGCGGCCTTCATGCCAAGCATCAGGAACGGATCGTGGAGCTGGGCGGGCTCGGGGTTGAGGAAAGTATGTGCCTGGGCGGCCTCGGTAATGCCCCGCGCCGCCAGCAACTCGGCCAGCACCAGGGGCAGCCGGGCAGCCGCGGCCAGAGCAGTTGCCTGCCCAGAGTGCGGCTCAGCCAGGGTCCAACGCTGGAGCGGGCGCCGATGCGGGACGGGACGCCCCGAAAGGGGAGACTCGTCCGGCGTGCTGCTGCGGCTGGCTGCACTGGCCACGGAGGCTTACTCGTCCTCGTCGTCCCGATGCGCGTCGTCGATGACGATGTCCTGGAAGCCTTCGATGTCTTCCAGCAGAGACTGGTAGCGCTCATACCACTCGGTGGTGGTTTCGTGCAGAAAGGCTATCCCCTGGTAGACGAACCCCAGCTGAATGTAGCCCAACATGCCGGCGTACTTGCGCAGCCACTGGGCCTCGACCAGCTCGGTGGCCTCTTCGTCGGGGAAGTTCATCTCCCCGGCTTCCTCGACCAGCGAGTCGAGTTCCTCGCGCTCCAACGACATCTCGCTGAAGGTCACAAAGGGAGCGCCCACGTGCTTGGCCATCTCGACGAAGTCTTTCCATGCGTCGGGGTTGCTGTGTCCCTCCCATACGACGGAAGGGATGTCTTCGGTGACGTATCCCGGCAGGCGGCGAAGGCCGTGGCCCTCGATAAAGGCCACCATGTCGTCTTTCAGCGAGAGAAGGTTGTCGGTGCTCATGGTCAAACTCTCATTCTCTCAGATGGGGGCGGGTGGGGTGAGGGAATTGTGGAAAGCCGGTTGATGGGCGGTCATGCGGGAGCGGTTTTCCGCTCCAATTCAGGTGCGCCCGCGATGGCGCTGCGCGGGGAGGTGTCAACAAAGGACGAACCGCCCGGCAAATGTGTTTCCGGGGCATTGCGTCTTGGGGCCTAAACATCCGCCCTGGCAATCGTGAAGGTGCCCAAAGCGCAGGGCTGCTGGTCATTGGATAGAAGCAGGCCCGGCCGTTGTAGCCGGGCCTGGGTTGAAGCGTCGGGGCTCAGCCGTTACGGCACGCTCGTGAGGCTCAAGGTAACCGGCGCCACCGTGAAAGGATATTGCGCCGGGTTGTTGAATTGATCGTTATTGGCGTCGACGGCGGTAATGCTCAACTTCGCCGGGCTGGCTACTCCCGCCACTGTCGGCTGGAATGTAACGGTCAACTTGCACTTGCCGCCGTTGGGCAAGAGACCGGAAGTGGCAGCGCAAGCGGGATCAGCGCTCACCGCGTACGGCGTGCCGCCAGGCAATGAGGCATTGATATTCAGCGTTTCGCCGCTCTCATTGGTGACCAATACGGAGACAACTCCGTTTGTGCCAGCCTCGATTCCCGAGAGGCTGATGCTGGTGGTGCCCGGCTTCACCGCGGCCTGGCTGCCGGTGGCTGTGTTCGGAGCAACCACTAGCTTGCCGGTAACCGGGGTGATAACGTAGTAGGGCAGGACGTTGTTGGCCTGAATCTTCGCGGCCGAGGGAGTGATGGTGTAGGAACCGATGGGCAACTGATTGGGCGCAGTTGCGGTCACGTCCTGATTCGCGGCATTGGTGATGGTGTAGTCGGTGATGCCTGTCGGCAACGCGTCGGAGAAAACAAGCGGTGGACTGCCGGCTGCCACGGCAAGCTGGATTGGGTTGACCGCGGACTGACCGTAGGTCCAGTTGGTAGAGTTGGCCTGCACCGAGAGCGGGCGCTTGGCAACCGTGGCCGTAGCCGAGGTCCAGGAAACAGGCCCATATCCGGCGCCGGCCGGCGCGGTGATCGTTACCGCCACCTGTTCGGCGGCCTTGAAGCTCACCACGCCGGAAGCGAGCGTGGACTTCAGTCCCGTGCCTAGCAGCGAATAGGTCAGTTTTGCCGCCGGGTTCGGCGCGGTGCAGGCGCTGATCGTCACGGTGTCGCCATAGAATGCGGTCAATGGCATGTCCGCCGCCGTCTTGACGGTAGCCGGGCTGGTGACCGTGCTGGCGAGGGTGAATTGGCAGCCCAGATTCACTGTGAAGGTCACACTCGCCGGACTGGCAGCCAGGTAGTTGCTGTTGCCAGCTTGCGAAGCCCGGACAGTTAACGCGCCTGTGCCGGTTATGGTCAGCTTGTTACTGCTGATCGTAGCCGGACCGGAGACCACCGTGTAGCTCACCGGAAGGCCGGATGAAGCTGTCGCGGTTAGCGTAATGGGAGTCAAGCTCCAGGTCTGCGTCCCCGGATTCGGGAAGTTGATTGTCTGGGTTGCCTGGGATATGACCAGGGTTCCGGTGGCCTCGCCCCCGGTGTAACTGAGATCGCTACTGGTGAAGGTTCCCGTCACTGCGTAGCTCCCCGCATTGACTTCGCTGGCCGGGCTGAAGCTCCACGAGCCGCCAACCGCCACTCCACCGCTGCCCGTGGCCGAACCCGCGCAGGAGTGGGGATTGCCGTCGAAGACGGCCGCGGGGCAGGCCACACTGAGGGCGGGCGGCGTCGCGGCGCTGCCGGGCCATGCAAAAACCTCCAGCTCGACTGCCCATTCGTGCATGCCGTCAAACAGTGTTGTGTCGTCGAAACTGGTGCGCACATAGCGCGCACTTACCGGGGGAAAGGTCGCGCTAAGCTTGCAGGAAGGGTAATACCAGCTAATGTCCAGGTATTCCGTAGCGGTGCGGCATGTTACCTCGGTATTTGCGAACACTTGCGTGAAGTTGGATCCGTCGATGCTGACCGAGACATTCCATTTGCCGGGAACGCTCTCAGTGTTCTGAATCCACCAATCGACGCGGCCAACGGTCTGGGCCGTCTGCAAATCGACGGTGGCTTTCTTGATTCCCGGCAACCCGCCTCCCCAGTCCCCGGTCCCGCCTGTCCAGGCAAAGCCGTGAGCCCAATCGGTCGCCTCGATCACTCCATCCGTCAGTTGATTCGGGTCGGTGCAACAGCCCCAGCCCGGATCGGCCGTCACGGGCTTGGCAAGCGCCAAATCTGTTAGTCCGGTGTAGTGGACGGGTCCGATCACTTGCGGAGTTATGCCATATACTCCATCCGGATCGCTGATGCTGACTTGCAGATAGTAATTCGTGCCGTTGGTAAGCCCGTGCACTCTGCACTGCTTGGGACCTGCGTTGGCCATCGTGCCGCAACGCTGGGTCCAGGGGCCATTTGGGCTTGTCGCAATCGACACCGTCCCGGTGCTATTGGCGTTCGCGTCGTCCGCGGCCGGTATGCTGACCAGAATGTTCGTGTCCTCGACTCGCGCCGTCGCCTGGCCGATGGTGACGAAGTTATTGGAGACAGCTTTCGTCGTGATGGGCCCGATGATTTGGGAATTCGCTCCGGCAACGCCGTCCGGGTCATAGAAGGTCACGCGCACGTAGTACTGCGTTGCCGGGGTCAAATCGTAGATGGCGCAGCGACGCCAGTCCGGGTCGCCGGGAATCCCGTTTGCGCACGCCATGGTCCAGGGTCCGCCGCTCGCGGTGGCGTACTCATAGGTGGTGTAACTGTCGCCGTTGTCATCGCCGGAAAAGGGGCTGGAGACTTGAATCCAGGTGGCTCCGACTCCTTCGGCAACAGGAATTCCTGGAGTGGTGATGTTCGTAGTGAGCGTCAATGCCCAGGTGTCGTTGTAAGATGGCCGCGTGGTTGTGCCGTAAAGCTCTCCGCCAAAGATCACGGCCTGGTTCAATGACTGATCGTAGACGGCTGTAGATGAATCCCTCGCGCTGGGCAGTGTCCCGGATGGACTCAGCTGCGTCCATGAGGGGGTCCCCAACCCGTTGGCGTTGGAGAGAACCCAGGTCTGGTTCACGTCGTTGGTGGCAGTCCCGCCGGCCAAGACCACCATCCGGTTTGACAATGGAACGCCCGCCGTCGCGAAACTCGCGCGAGGCGAAGGAGGCGTTCCGGAAGGCGTCAGTTGTGTCCAGGTTGGGGCCCCTCCCAAGCCGTTGGCATTGGAAAGAACCCAGACATCGTTGTAGAAAACGCCGGCGGCATCGAATCCGCCGAATACCGTCATCCGATTGGAGGCGGCGTCATAGACGGCGCCTTGGTATGCGCGGCGCGACGGTGCGGTTCCCGCTGGCGTGAGTTGTGTCCATGCGGGTGCCCCGCCCAAGCCGTTGGCGTTCGTGAGCACCCAGACATCGTTGAAATCGTCCGAAATGAGCCCGGAGAAGCAGTTGTTGCCGCCGAAAACGATCATCCGATTCGAACCGGGGTCGTAGACGGCGGTGTGAAAAAGCCGCGCGGGCGGCGCGCCGCCGGTGGGGAAAAGCTCGGTCCATGCGGGCGTGCCGGAGACCGAGTTCGCGTTCTTCAATACCCAGGTTTCATTGGAGCAGGGCGAGGTGAATCCCAGGCCTCCTCCAAAAACAACCATCCGGCTGTTTGCCGAGTCGTAAACCGCCGTATGTCCCTGCCTGGGCTGCGGAGGACTGCCTGAAGGGCTCAACTGCGTCCAGTGGGGGCTGTCGGAGAGAGTCAGGGACCACGTGTCTCCCAAGACTGCGTGCGAGGGCAGGGGCGCCCCTCCACCGAAGACAATCATCTGACTTGTGGCGTCATCGAATACCGCCGACGCAACCGACCGGGCGGCAGGAGGTCCGCCGGTAGGCGCAAGCTGGTCCCACTCCTGGGCGGTTGCGCCTTGCATGGAAACAAGGATCAGCGTAAGAACTGCCGTGATCGGCAAAAGATCTTTCGTATGCCTTGCGCATCTTGCGAGCAGGCGGATTCGCATGGGAGCTCTCCTTTACAACAGCATTCGTTGGACAACATATCGTCGCGCGCAGGCGGCCGGGAAACAGCGGAGCCGCACGCCCTTCACGGATTCTTGCCCGTGGCTTCTTCTGCGGCCTCGGACATCCCGAGTTAGACAGAACCTCGCCGGCCTTTTTGGGGGCTCGTCTCTGGAACTTCGCAACTGGAATTCGGGCTCCCGTCTGAGAAGATCGTCCATAGGGAAGGGAGGGTCGCCGCTTGCCCAGGTTTGAACGTCACGTCTTTGTCTGCCACAACACCCGTCCAGCCGATGCGCCGAGGCCGTCCTGCACCGCCGATGGAACGAGCGAGCTGCATACGCGGCTGAAACAACTGGCTGCCGCGGCCGGATTGGGGGCGCGGGTGAGGATCAACAAATCCGGCTGCCTGGACCAGTGCGAGCACGGGCCCATGGTGGTGGTTTACCCGGAGGCGGTATGGTACGGCGGCGTAAGACCGGCCGATGCCGCGGAGATTGTGGAGGAGCACCTGGTGGGCGGGCGTCCGGTGGAGCGGCTGCGCGTAGCCGAGGAGTGTCTGAACGCCGGCAGTTGCCCGCACCGCAGTTGAGGCAACGGCCTGACAACAGAGCCTTCGACTGGGGGAAAAGGAAAAGTTGCCAAGAGCGCGATTTATCAGGTGTACGATGTCCGGGCGAAAGCCTTTCCCCCTGCGGTGGAGCCCAAGATTCTCCTCTGTTGCGCGACCTCAACACTCGACTCGGCACGAACCCGATGGAAGTTCCTCCCCGTGGAAGGGTTGATAACCCGATCGAAGACAAGTGAAATGAAAGGAACAACAATATGACTCAATTCAACATTGGGCATAGCCTCTGTCTGCTCGTTAGGAAGAACGCCGGCCTATGGGCGGCGTGCGCGGTTGTGGCTTTTTTGGCGATGGGCGCGGCGCTGTGGGCGGAGAAGGCCCCGGCGGCCACCCCCAAGGTAACCCCTCATTTCGTTCACCCGCACAGCCGGCCGGCGGCCTTCAAGAACGCTCCCAAACTGCCGTCGGTGGCGGGCTGCTACCACCTTGGGAAGACCAACGCATGGGAGAAGGATACGTGCCTGACGCCGGAGTATGTGAAGGCGCATTATCCGCATCCCGAGCTGGAGCCGGGGGTGGAGTTTGCACAGGCGGCAGGCGCCAAAACCTCGCCGATTCCGGTGACCGGCGGGGCCATCGACGTCGGGCTGCAGTCGATCGGCTCGGAAAACGACCCCACCTACGGCAAGGGCTACTTCAGCGTCCAGCTCAACACCAACGCCTTCACCGACTCCAGCGGCCACTCCTCCGCGACTCAGTTCGTGGATATGCACAGCCAGCCCACGGCGACTACGTCGTCGGATCTGGTGTGCATCTGGAATGTCGATATCACGGCGCAACAGTATCCAAACACCTGCCACCCGGAACTCAGCGGACGCGCCGTCAGGTCGGGCGATTTTGTGGCGGTTCAGGGGTACCAGGACTTTCAGCAGGCCGGCTACCTGAAGATGGTCTTCCAGTTATCCTGGGATTCGCAGAACGGGACCTACGGCGTGGTTGCGCCGGATACCTATGGCCTGACCAAGACGGTGAACGGCAAAGGCAACTGGAACGAGCTGACCGGATCGATCCTGGGCTATGGGAACGGCTCGACAGCCAACTTCACGAAGACCACGCTGTGGGTCGCCATCGACACCTGGAACTGCCAGTACGATGCCAACACCGATTGCATCGGATACGATCCGGGCTCGTGGACCTGGGCCGCGACCAAGCCTTTCGTTGCGTTGTGGGGGCTTACTGAAGAGAAGAACAATCTGAAGCCCTCGACCACCTACACCAACTCGACGCCGGCCAGCAGCCTTCCCGCGCTCAACTGCCCCGGATGGAACGGCTGCTACATCGAATACACCGAAACCGCGCCCTGAGACCGCGCTCCCTGGACTCGACTCGCTTGCCTCGCCAAGGGGCGAGCGAGTCTTCTCATCTGCTGTCCAGGGCCGGTGTACAGCGGGTGGGCCGATGCAGTATCCTGACCCTTAGCCCATGATATTTTCCCGCGATTACATTGGGTATCTCGCCCGCCGAACGGTCAAGCACCTCATCGACGCCAAAATGATCGTCACCAGCGACTTGAAGGTGGTGGAAGGGCGTGTCGCCGAGGGACTGATCGAAGAACTTTCCCTCGAGGACCGCATCAACGAGGAGGTGCGCGTCATCCTGGAAGCGTATTCCGAGGAGATGCGGAAATCCGGCGCGCAATACGCCGAGATGTTCAAAAAAGTGAAGACCGAGCTGGCGAAAAAGTACAAGGCGGTTCTATGAGGATCAGCCGCGACAAGCTGAACAAGCTGGCCCACACCGTAGCCGATGCGCTGGCCGAGATCGACGAGGTGGGTTTTCTGGAGGATCGGAACACGATTCGCCAGGAGGCGCGCAAGGCCCTGGAATTCCTCCTCGCCGAAGAGGCCAAGATCGATGCGGCGGCGCGGCTGAAGATTGCCAACCAGCGCAAGATCATCCTGGAAGGCTCGCAGGAGTGGGAGATTCTCTACCGCAAGTACTACAACGACGAGGTCAAGAAGCTGGGAATCTGAGGCGGCGGGCGAGGACTTCGCGCGTTTTGGCATCCATCCGGATTTTTGCTAGAGTAAGTAAGTGGCCGGCGACGGCCCCACCCCCGCAAATGTGTGGCGCTATCGTCTAGGGGTTAGGACGTGAGATTCTCAATCTTAAAACCCGGGTTCAATTCCCGGTAGCGCTACCAGCCATCTTCTCAAAGGCCCGCCTTTTGAGCGGGCTTTTCTATTGGTCCTACAGCGCGCCGGCGCTGCGCGGGCGCATTCGTAGATTCGCGGTCGAGAAGGGGCAAAAAGAAGGGGCACGACATCGTGCCCCTGGTGCAAAAAGGAGAAAACCGATTAGGAGTTTGCGCGGAGCGCGCAGAGCTTGGCTTGCCGAAAGAGGACGGCTGCCAAACCAAGCAGCCCGGTGCCGAACAGCAGCAGAGAGCCTGGCTCCGGGGCCGAGGTCAAATTCCCGGAAGCAGGAGGCGGGGTGCCGGAGCCGCCAGCCGCATCGTCCAAAGGAGAAGGGATGGGATCGCTCCAATGGGTGGCGCCATTGTCCGTCCAGTAGAAGTATCCGGCGCCGCCGTTGTCGCTGTCGGAAAAGATATTGAGCTGGTAGCCGCCGACGGAGAAGAGCACGCCGCCCCAGTCCAGTATCCCGTCCCCTGTCTCCGTCGTGTACAGCAGATTGTCGTATTCGGACAAGCCGCTGTCGGCGTAGTTGGAGGCGGTGGCTCCGTTCGCGGAGATCGCGGTGGCGGGGTTGGAGGAGGACATTGTCACGAGTCCGCTGTCGGGGTCGTTGAACCACCCGCTGACGCCGGTGATGAGATCGACGCCCTGCGCTTGACCTTGCATCTGGCTGGCGGTGAAGGTGAGATCCGCCGCGAAGTCCTGGCCGCTGATAGTGTAATTGAATTCATCCGCGGAGGCGGAGGGTGCGATGGCAAGGGCCGCTGCCAATGCGAGCGAAACTAGCGAGAATCTTTCCATCATCTTCCTCCTCTCTCTCTTTGGCTCTCGATGAGCGTCCCGTCTGCATCGCAAACTCATTTTCTTCCAATGAGGCGAATCGACAAAAAACGGAACCCCTGAAGTGGAAGCTCATATCCTGAACTGTCCCAGGGTTGTATTACTGAATCGATGTTAATTAATATCGAATGCGCGCGCCAGATAACGGATTACCGATACCTAAGTAAGGCCTTGTCCAGAAAGGGGACAGTCAAGGTGTTGTGTTGGACTTACTGCGTGACTTATCGGCTTTCCATGACAATTCCGGCGAGCTGATCGCTTGTTCCAAGCGCGGGAACCGCATCGCCGGGAAAGAAACTGGCAAGGAACAGTGCTCCAGAAACTTATAAGGAATGCTCCAGAAGAACGCCCTTGAGCTGCGGAAGGCGAGGAGCCACGCAGTTTTTTTGACCGCAGGTGTGGCGTTGGTCTTGCGACGGGCGGAAGGCGCTGCAATCGGAGCCGATCGGGTTGAAAAAAGTGGGTTCTGCCGCAGCTGCGGGGTTGGCATTCATTTGTCTTGCGCCTGCGGTCTCGCTGCTTGTATGATCGAGACCACTTCCGGAATCATCGACCCAAACTTCCCCGTTAGCAACGACATTGCAATGAGTTGTTACCGTCTGCAAGCAAGGTTTGCCGTGGTGTTCTTTTCCCTGTTTTCCGCTCTATCGCTGGCTGTCGCGCCGGCGTCGGCGCAGGTGACCGGCTACGGCTTCCCCCCTGGGAGCTACATCAACAGCTGTAACGCGCTCTCCACCGACAAAGAAAACACCACTAACCAGAACCTATGGGTGCTCCACGCGAATTGCCAGAACGGCCAGGAGCGGAGCGGCAAGAAGGAATATGTTTCCGCTTCGCTGAAGGGGGCCTTGGCCTGCCAGAACGGCAACCTGCAGATCGAGAACAGTTACGGAGTGCTCGAATGCCTGGCGCCGGCGGGGTCGTATCGGCAAAGCTGCATCACCCTCTATGTGACTTATCCGAACTCGGGCTCGATTCAACTGCCGGGCCAAGCCTCTGGAGACCAAAGCCTGACCCTCATCCCTACCCCTGGCACCGAGTTGCTGACGGGGTGGTGCAAGACCAACAGCGGGAAGTTAGTGCAGGCTTTTTACTGGGCCGCAGAGTAGTCTTTGTGCCATGAACTGGCGGCGCGGACTTTTGTTTGCGGGAATCCACCTGGCCGTGGCGGTGCCGATGATTCTGATGATGGAGGCCAGGGACGCGAATGTTGCGCGGGAGTACTTGGCAGCCGTCGCGGAGGCTGCCCGGGAGGCCGCTGCAAAGCCGTCGGCGCCTGTGACCCCCGCACCCAGCCAAGCCTCCACTGAGCAAGCAGAGGAAACGGTCAGTTTCGACCCCTGCGCGATGTGGGTTCACTACCCCGCGCAGGTCGTTGTTGTGCAGGCAACCGATATGCTGCCTCTCGCGCTGGCAGGGTGGGAAATGGATTGCCCTCCTCGATGGTCGCTGGCGGGGAGGGTGCGCGGGAACAGGACCTGGCCGCCAACGGCAAAGTGGATGACTGAGCAGCGCAGGATTGACAGCGGCCTCTGCGCCCTGATCGCGTTTTTCTGGTTTCTGGCAGGGGGATTCCCTCTGGTCCGCACACTGCGATGGCAGGAATGGTGGCGCGAACCGGGAGGCTTCATCGCGGCCTGTGCTGTACCGGCGGGAATTCTGGCGTCGATTCCCGCAATTGATGGGGCCGCGAGGCTTCCCGCGCTCTTCGCAATGTTTGCCTGGTACTGGTGGTTCGGCCTGCTGGTTTGGAAGAGCCTCCGCTACGGCTGGAGACGGGTCGCCCGGAAGACAGTCCATCGAGGCTGAGGCCGCGGCATTCCGGCGAGTGCGGAAAGTCGGTCAACGGTCCGCCTTTTGACTCGTCTAATGTGGTGGAAAGGTGTACAAATTAAACGCCATGCGAAATCGATCCCTTCTTTCTTTTACTGTATCGCTGCTGGCGTTGCCATGCGTCCTCCCGGTGGGCCACGCCCAATCTTCCGACCAGCCCGCCGCAACCCTGAAAGTGCAGGCCCGGGAAGTGCTCTTGCCGGTGACCGTGCGCGACAAGCACGGGGCGCTGGTGACCAGCCTGAAGGCCAGCGACTTCGCGCTGACCGAGGATGGACGGCCGCAGACCATCAAGAGCTTTACGCGGGAGTCGAACCTACCCTTCCGGCTGGGGCTCCTCGTTGACACCAGCCGCAGCGTCTCCGGGGCCATGGAGAACGAGCGCAAGGCGGCAGGCAAGTTTGTGGATCTGATGCTGCCCGCCGATCCCAAGGCTACGGCGAAAAAGGACGAGGCCTTTCTGCTCCACTTCGACCACGAGGTCGAGTTGCTGGAGGACTTTACCAACTCGCGCGACAAGCTGCACCGCGAGTTGGACGAAATGGGGCCGTCGCGGGCTGCGCAAAACTCGAGCCAGGGCCCGGAGACCAGCGACGACGACCGCGGCGGCCGTGGACAGTCGCAAGGCCGCGGCAGTCGCGGCGGGACGCTTCTTTACGATGCGATCTATCTGTCTTCAGGGGATCAGTTGATGCTGCCGAAAGACGGGCGCAAGGCGCTGGTGGTGTTTTCCGACGGTGTCGACCGGGGCAGCAAGGAGACGATGAACGACGCGGTGGATGCCGCGGACCGGGCCAATGTGGCCGTTTACACCATCTACTTCAAGGGCGAGCAGGAAGGCGGCGGGTTCGGCAACGGCTATCCCGGTGGCGGCCGGCGCGGCGGCATGGGCGGCGGAGGCTATCCCGGCGGTGGCGGAGGCTATCCCGGCGGCGGCAGACGCGGAGGCGGAGGCCAGCGCCAGCCGGAGGTGGATGGCAAGAAGATCATGGAGAAGATTGCCGAGCGCACCGGAGGCCGCTACTTCGAGGCCAAGAAGAAGGACAACCTGGAGGAGATCTACGGGCAAATCGCCGAAGAGCTGCGCGGCCAATATCTGCTGACCTATACGCCGGACCTGGTGGACAAGGAAGGCGGCTTCCACAAGATCGCGCTGAAAGCCAACAAGGACGATCTGACCGTGGTGACGCGGGAAGGGTACTACGCGCCCGGCGGGGAATCGAAGTAGCTCTGTCTGCATCCAATCAAGTAGTCAAGGAGCAGACATGAAGATCGGCATCATTGGAGCGGGAATGATTGGCGGCACTCTTACGCGCCGCCTCAGCGCACTCGGGCATCAGGTCTCCGTAGCCAACTCGCGGGGTCCGGAAACGCTGAAGGATCTGGCCGCGGAGACCGGCGCGTCGGCGGTATCGGTGGCTGAGGCTGCCCATGGCCGGGAACTGGTTGTGGTGACCATTCCGCTGAAGAATGTTCCGAACCTTCCGCCGGACTTGTTCCAGGGTGTTCCCGGCAGCGTAGTGGTTGCGGACACCTGCAACTACTATCCCCGGCAGCGCGACGGCCGCATCGGGGCGATCGAGGCGGGAATGCCGGAGAGCCAATGGGTCGAGCAGCAGTTGGGGCGCCCGGTCATTAAGGCATTCAACAATATTCACGCCCGGCATCTGCTGGAGCTTGGTGTGCCCGCCGGCACGCCCGGCCGGATTGCCTTGCCGGTGGCAGGCGACGACAAACAGGCAAAGGAGATCGTGCTGCAACTGGTAAACGAACTCGGGTTCGATGGCGTCGATGCCGGCGGACTCGATGAATCCTGGAGGCAACAGCCCGCCACTCCCGTCTATGGGACCAACCTTGATGCCGATGGCGTCCGCCGCGGGCTGTCTCAGGCTGTGAAGGAGCGGAAGCCGGAATGGCGTGCGGCCGCTTCCGGCGCGTGAGTCTCAACAGGCCTTGGTACTACAGTTGTAAATCGCGGATTCCGGAGCAAGCAGGGGGCTTCACAGGCTGCGGAAAAACTCGATCCGGAGGGAGGCGGGGGTTTCAACCCCCGCATAAAGCCAGCAGAATCAACACGGGCATTACAGGCTGCGGAAAAACTCGATCCGGAGGGAGGCGGGGGTTTTAACCCCCGCATAAAGTCAACAGAATCAACGGGGGCTTTAGCCCCGGAGGAACCCTTCCCGATATTTTCACCCAAAGCCCGAGTTCTTCCGCGGCCTCTGCTGCCCCCGGAAAAGAATCCGAGACCGCAAGGCCTTCAGGCCCGGGCCTTTGCCGCTTTTCTCGGATTTGAAGGAAACACAACTGTAGTTTTAGAACCTGTACAAAAACTCACTCTGACGATGGGAAAGACGAGCCTGGCGGTTCACCGGGCCCCCGCCGATAGTTCTCGGTCGGTGAGCTGGTTCATCGGGACCATCGGTCCGGGATGTGCCCAGTCCGAACCCTAAGGCGCCCCCTAATCGCGTGAAACTGTGTACCGTAAAGCTCCTGAGTCCTCCACGCTTCGGGGAATAACCATCGCAGAATCAACGGATTCCCACGGTGAACGGGCCGGCCGCTGCGCTGCCACAATATCGCAATGCGGGACCTCAGCCCTTTTCCTCGCCGATTCCCGCGCTGCAGCTCCGCTTGCCAAAGCAAAATTGATATTCATGAAATGAGATTTACCCGGCTTTACCCCTATTGAATTGTTACAAATGTGTTAATATCAATCGTTTAAGGAGCTGGCAGACTGCGCCTCGCACTTCCCTGCCGGAACCATCGCCATGGTCCTCTACCTCATGCGTCACGCCAATGCCGGAATTGCCCGCGGAAACGCGCTCCTCGACGCCAAGCGGGCCCTCGTCAAAGAGGGAAAGGACCAGTGCATGTTGATGGCGCGGCTGCTCGGCGCGCTCAACGTGCAATTGGACGTCATCGTCTCCAGCCCGCTCAAGCGCGCCCTGCAGACCGCGCAGTTTGTGGGAACCGAGATGGGCTACGAGGCTAAAGTTGAGATCAGCCCCGCGCTCGCCCCCGACGCCGATTACGCCGGCTTCCTGCATATGCTCTCGAAATATGCCGACCGCGAGGGCGTTCTCGCCGTCGGTCACAACCCCGTGCTTTTCCAATTCCTTGGCCGCATGATCACCGGCAACGGCGGCGCCGCCATCCGCATGCGCAAGGGCTCGGTAGCCCGCGTCGACATGGACCGCCATCCGCCCCTCCTGCAATGGCTCATCGATCCCCGCATGGCACGCTCCATCTACTCCAGTGTGCAAAAGAGTTCTCGCCCAAAGACCTCGCGAAAGTAGTCCGCCTCCTTGCGCAGGGACCAAAGCTCCAATTCCGCCCCCGTCCGCCCTGGCGCCACCTCCAGGTAGACCCGCTTCGGATAGATCTTCGCACTCACCCGCAGCACGTCGCTGGCCCGGTCCTGGTTCAGCGCCACTGCCAGCCGCAGCAGCACCACCGCTCGTTGCACGTGCTGGTGTTCGCCGGCAGGAATATTTCTCAGCGCCCGGTCACCCGGCTGCGGACGGCTCTTGCCCAGGTAGCGCGCAATCGCCGAAACCACCGTCCGCTGCAACTGCGTATACCCGTAGATCTCGGAGCTGGAAACGATGTACTGCGTGTGCCGATGGTGTCCCTGGTGGTTGATGAACTTGCCCAGGTCGCGCAGTATCGCCGCCGCCTGCAGCCAGCTCTCATACTCCGCGGGCAACTGGTGCAGAGCCTTCAGGTCCCGGTAAAGCTGCACCGCGTGCGCCCGCACCGGCTCGGCCTGCTTCAGATCCACCCCATAGCGTCGCGCCGTTGCCAGCACGCTCTCCCACCGTTCGTGCTCGAACTCCCGGTGCGCCATCGCCCGCGCATCCTGCTCGGCCAGCATCTGCGCCAGAATCCCGTCCTTGAGCCCCAGCGCCGAGTAGCGGAACCCTTGCAACCCGAAGCTTTCCAGCAGTTCGGCATACACTTGCGTCCCGGCGACAATAATCTCCGCCCGCCGCGGCCCGATTCCCGGCACCGCCTCCCGCTCCGGCAGCGACATCTTCGCCAGCTTCGCGGCCAGCTTCCGCACCTCGCGCGTTGCTACCACTCCGCCAAACCCGCCGGCAAGCTGACCCGCTGCCTTACCACCTCGCGGGTGCCCCAGGTCTCGCTTCTGAGACCTGGGAATCGGATGACCGGCTGACTTGCTGCCGCAGGCCTCCGCCAGCGCCGCCGCCGTGCCTGAAGTGGCAATTGCCAAAGCCACGCCCTCGGGCTGAATCTTCCGCTGCGCCCGCCTGAGCTCCCGCGCAATCAGTTGGCCCATGCGGGCCAGATCCTCGGCCGCCGGCGGGTCCGCGCTCAGAAACTCCTCGGTCAGCCGCACCGCTCCCAGCGGCACGCTGATGGTTTCCTTGATCCGCTTCCGCTCCGACAGCGTGATCTCGCAGCTTCCTCCGCCCAGGTCCACCAGCAGCACCCGCCCCGCCGCCGCCGGCTCGCCGCCTGTCACTCCCAGGTGGATGAGACGCCCTTCCTCCAGCCCGGAGATGATCTCCAGATTCCAGCCCGTCTCCGCCTTCACCCAGGCCTGAAACGCTGCCCCATTGCGCGCATCCCGCATGGCCGAGGTCGCTGCCACCCGGATCTGGTCCACCCCATGCGTCTGCACCGTCCGCTGAAACCGCTTCAACGCCCGCAACGTCGCCGTCATCGCCTCCGGCGAAATCAGCCCCGACTCGAACACGCTTGTCCCCAGCCGCGTCACCTCGCGATCTTCCGCCAGCGTCTTCAACTGGTGCGCCACAACCTTCGCAATCTTCAACCTGCACGAGTTCGAACCGACATCGACAGCGGCAAACGTAGGCATAGGGTTTTGGGAACCTTCCGGCGAGGGGAATCACTCTCTCGGGTCAAGATACACGACCGCCCCGGCAGACGCTGCAATGAGGTCGAACGGGACGCAAGGACATTTTGACAAACCGCTGGGAACTTTTCCCCTTCCCGCCGCATTACCAGTTGCAAAGGGCAGAGGCGGGAACTCATGCAAGACGCGCTACCGGCGTTGGTTCTACACTCGAAGGCGGAAGAGACAGCCACCATGAACGATTCGCCCGGAAATCCCGCCGCCGAGCAGCCTGCAAATGCGGAGACCGACGAGCGGTTGATGGTCGCCTTCTCGCGGGGTTCCACGGATGCCTTCAGCGTGCTCTTCCTGCGCTACAAGCAGCCGCTCTATGGATTCTTCCGGCGGCGAATTGAGGATGCGGCCCAGGCGGAAGAGCTGACCCAGGAGACCTTTCTCGCCGTCCTTCGTGCATCTTCACGGTACCAAGCATGCGCCCTCTTTCGAACCTATCTCTACGCCATCGCCTTCAAGATCCTACGCGCGCACCGCCGAAGAGCCGCCTTCCGCTCCACCTTCACGGGAGCACAGCCCGCCGATCGCGAGCCCGCGATCCAGAGCGCCATCGAAGCGGAGTTGCAACTGCGTGAAGCCGTCGGAAAACTGGAGCGCATGGATCGCGAAATCCTGCTCCTCCGCGAGTTCGAGCAGTTGAGCTACGCGGAGATTGCCGAACTGCTCCGCTTGCCGGTCAACACCGTCCGCTCCCGCCTCTTCCGCGCGCGAACCGCTTTGCGCGGCCTGCTCGCCGCCCCGGCGCCTAATTCGCCTGCCGCCAACCTCGCCGAATCGGAGGAGCACTTATGAACGCCGCCGCACACATCGCCACTCCCGAAGAAATCATGGCCTTCCTCGACGGCGAACTCTCGCACACCGAAGCTCAGGCCGTCTCCGCCCACCTCGACCGCTGTGCCGAATGCGCCAGCCTCGCCGAGCAGTTCCGCACCACCTCCCGGTCGCTCTCCGCCTGGGCCGTTTCGTCGGCGCCGTCCAGCCTCGATGTCTCTGTGAATAACTTCGTCGCCCAGCTCGCCTCCAACCGCAAATCCGCCAAGCCGGACACCTACACCCGCGTCAGCTTCTTGAACTGGCGGCTGTGGGCCATCGCAGGCGGCGGCGCGGTGGCGATGGTTTTGATCCTCGCAGCCTTTGTTGCGACAGTCGTGTACGGCCCTGGGGCAGCAAAACACTTAGAGTCTGCTCCTCCGATGTATGAGATGAGTGAGCAACGCGTCGACCAGGGTGCCTCCGCCGTCTCGCGCGCCAAGCTCCGGCAATCCGGCGTCGAGGAGGGAAAGCTTCCCGCCGCAAGCGCGGGCGTCGCGGCGGTGAATTCTCTGGCCCCGTCGCCCGCTCCGCCGCCCCCGCCAAGCCGCGCCATGGCTCAAAGCGGGTTAATCGCTGGGCTCCAAGACCGCGCCGCGTCCCCCGCTGCGTCTGCTCCCATGATCGCCCGCACCGTCTCTCTCACTGCCGTTGTCAAAGACTTCCCGGCCGCCCGCGCCTCTCTCGACACGATCCTCGCGCAGCATCGCGGCTACGCCGCGCAACTCAATGTCAGCACTCCGGAGAATGCTCAGCGGAGCCTGCAGGCCTCTCTGCGCATTCCCGCGTCCGAACTGTCTCTGGCGCTCGCCGATCTCAAGGCCCTGGGCCGCGTTCAAAACGAAACGCAATCCGGAGAAGAAGTTACCCAGCAACACGCCGATCTGGCCGCGCGCCTCGAAAATTCCCGCGAAACCGAAGCACGTCTCCGCGCCATCCTCGAACAGCGCACCGGAAAGATCGAAGACGTTCTCCAGGTGGAAGAGGAAATCGCCCGTGTCCGCGGAGAAATCGAACAGATGGAAGCCGAACAAAAGGCCCTCGAACACCGAGTCGATTTTGCCACCGTCGACCTCCAGCTCGCCGAGGAGTACACGGCGCGCCTGGACTCCTCCGCCGATTCCGTGGCCAACCGGATGCGGAACGCATTCGTAGCCGGCTTTCGTCACGCATCCGGAACGCTGCTTGGGATCGTGCTTTTCCTTGAGGAGTATGGCCCCGTTCTCGTGATCTGGCTCGCCATCCTCGGCCTGCCCGCGACACTCGTCTGGCGTCGATATCGCCAGATGCACTCCAGGGTTTAGAGCACCTTCATAGATGGCATGAAACGCCGGCTTCCCCACCTGGGCGCCCTCTGGGCGCCGCCTCTTTGTATTTGCGGCTAGGGTGGGATACCACGAACCTCGACCCTCCGCAAATTCCGCTAGAAAACTTCGCGGGTGCCCC